>Ga0153915_10001292_pt1 | contig 23083 bp, 19 predicted proteins | sample Opewatmetagenome_2_FD_107003 | JGI IMG/M metagenome (GOLD analysis project Ga0153915, IMG submission 107003) | Freshwater wetland microbial communities from Ohio, USA - Open water 3 Core 3 Depth 3 metaG | ecosystem: Environmental > Aquatic > Freshwater > Wetlands | place: USA: Ohio, Lake Erie...
CCTGTGCCTTGAGCACGAATAGCAGACTGAGCCTAAAACTGTCGGATGCAGAGAAAGTATGCTTATGAAATAAAACGGAAGAAATAGATCATAACCGTTGACGGCTGACCTCATAGCAGCCCCGCCATCTTCGCCGAAATTTACCCGCCTCCGGCAGGGCGTGTGGCGGGTTGTTGGCGGAGGAATTGTTTGCTTTGACCTTTCCTCTGCGTTTTAATCATATCGGTAGTATCACCGATATGGTCTTTTATGCGATGCCCGCTGGGTGTCATTCCGAGCGCAGTCGAGGAATCTATTAAACTTCTCCCCTCCCACCGTACGACACCTTTTTTATTTGTTATTAGGGCTTAACAAGGCTTTTATCTCTTTTGCGTGCTCCTTGGGGAAATAGTAACGCAATGTTGACGTCTGTGAACTTACTATTGCTTTTATCCTTTGCAATCCCGGAACTTCTGAAATCTCACAGAAGCCTGTTTCTGGCCAACGATTATCAAATAGCATGATCGAATTAACCGATGATTGTTCTCCTGAAGATGCGGCCGAACTATACGGCTTATACGCAGTTGTCTTCGTGTCGTCTCCGAAAAAGTAGTAATTCTGATCAAAACCTTTCTTTTTAAGATAATCTACAACTTTATGAATTTTATTATGCGTCTCCAGATGAATCCCGGGTATTTCATCCCACCCAAGTCCGTTTCGTGACAACAATCGTTCGGATAGGTCTTTAAGCACTTTATCTTTTGCATTTCTCCACAAAGATATCTGTGAGAGGAGAATGTGATCTGTTAGTGCCAGAAATGCTTTTTGACTCTCATCCTGTTTTGAGTTCAGTATCAATTTCATCGGAGGCAGTAGTTTTTTTGCAAAAGCCCTGTTTTTCCTGCAAAGCTCAATTGCTCGCTTTAGAATAATTCGTACAAGCCCTTCGAATCCTTTTGTGGTATGGTGATAGTATACGCTCTGATACATATAAAATCGGGAAAATATATATTCCTCAATCGCATATTTTGATTTGTCTGGCCAAACAACAAAGGTGTCTTTCCGGCGATTTTCAACCACTTTTTCTTTTAGCTGCATCGTGTGTAATATTCTAAAACAATCGAAATGTCCGTATCCTGCACCTGAGTACAATGAATCTCGTCGCAAATAATCGAGCCTATCTATATCTAACTGGCTTGAAATAAGTGACTTTTGCCACAAAGGAGCCGTCGATTGTTTTGCCAACAGGGCGACGACTTTTGAGGGAAGACTCGAGGCTCGTTTTCTTAATATTTTGTTCACAGTAGATTTGGGGTCGTTGATTATGTGGATACCATTATCTTCGTGACTGCCGAAAACCTCTTCGGTAACATGAGAAAGGGGGAAATGGCCAATGTCATGAAGTAATGACGCTGCCAACAGTGCTTCCTCATCGAGTTTGTTCAAGTACTTAGGATAGGTGTTTCGAAGATGAGAAATGCACTCTTGCATCAGCCGGAGAACACCGAGGCTATGCGAGAATCTTGAATGCGTTGCACCCGGATATGTAAAATGAGCAAGGCCTAACTGGCTTACGTATCTTAATCTTTGAACTTCCGGGGTATTTATCAGGTCGAGGAGCCAGGAATCTTTCTCTATGGGAATATAGTCATAAAGCGGGTCGCGAAAGAACTTTAGAGCCATTCTTCCTCCTGCTCATGCGACCTTTCTGAATTTTCTTGCAAGCTCCTCTGCCTTTTGCAGGTCTCTATCAGACAATGGAACATTCTTGAACTTCGCCGCCTGTTTCTGAGCTTCGCTCCAGTCCGTTCGATGGAAAAAAGCAATTGTCGCCGCAAGTTCCAAAACCCATAGATTCTCTTGGTTCAATTGTTGGAACAGAGGAAGAAACTTTTTTATTTTTGATTCCAAATCTGCGCCAGATGGTGTTTTTTCGAACTTTTCCAGCGACTCTTTTCCCTTTTCTGTAATTTTGGCCTTGTATCGCAGTACACTTGAACCTATTTGCTCTGGAGTTTCTTTAATCAGATTGGCGCCATCAAGCTGGTCTATCAAATTGGCCAGCTCAAAAGAATAAGGCCCGTAATAGTGCAGAATATACTCACATTTTAGAGGGCATCCGGCGAGTTGAAGTAGATAGATAGATTTCTGAAGGCGTTTTCGTGAATCAACTTCGCTAACAGAACCGATCAGCTTTGCGAGCCAGTAATCGTTCACAATCCCTTCTTTCCGTCTTAACTCAATCCTTGATACTGATTCCCATCGGCGAATATCACGAATTAACTTGAACAAAAGCGCAGTATAGCAATATGCGCAGCTTTTTCAACCACAAAATTGTCAATAATTTTGCATTGTATTCCATATCACAAAATTGGCAATGAAGAGGTGTCTTTGTGGCTAATAAAAAAGGCAGAAACGGCAGCCCAGAAAATAGTTGCGGTATTATGTCGGCTTTGAGACAATATCAGCCGGCATCATATCTGTGAAACATGCGTTCGAAACTAATCCTGGATTTGGTTAAGGAGTAGAACAATGGTCGAGCATACGAATCTTATTTTAGCGGCCCTGCCCGAGAGCTTTCAATTTCTTCACGGCGGATGGTTTGTCGTTCATATTATTGGCATATCCGTGGTCCTTTATTTGGGTTACAAACTCGGCCGGATGAAAGAAAGTTAACGCCAAACCCCGTTAGATGTGTTTACCCCGTTGGATGCGTCTTTTGCTATCCTACCGGGGCCTATCTCACGGGGTGAATCTGCCTGCCCTGCGTAGCTGTTTCGGCGAAGAAGGGTGTTTTTTCTCGGCTTAAAAAAAAGAGGCGTTTCTAACGTATCCGTGGACGAAGCAAAAGGGCGTCGCAGAAACTCGTATCGAGAACGCCCTTGGCTGAGTACACCAAAGCCGAGCAAATCTCTGTGTCCCCTGTGTTCTCTGTGGCTAAAATAATCCGCGCAATCTGCGTTAATCTGCGTCTAAAAAAAAGGGCAAAAAAAATGGCCGGCGGTCTCCCTGCTAATCGCCGGCCAATAAGCTTTTCCCCGAACCTGTGTGCTGTCAGAAAATGCCACTCGGCACTTCTTATTTCGATATTAATTTTTAGCCACAAGAATGCACAAAAAGCTCAAGAGTAGTAAAAACAAAACCAATTAACCTTTTGTGTCTTTTGTGCCTTTTCGCGGCCATAAGGGTTACGACTCGATACCTTCGAAGACGATGCCGATGCCTATTGTGGCGTCGTCAAGCAATTCGCTTCGTTCAATTCGCACTACTCTTCCGCTCTTTATCCGCGCGAAGCTGCCTTTTCTTTTGGCCAGCGCCATTGTGCGCGGGAAATTCAGCTCGACAACGTGCCCGGTCCGCAAAGGCGTAGTCGCCGGGATGCGCACCAGCACGCCGCCGCTGCTTATGTTGGAGCTTCTGCCGTTGAAGAACCTGTTTGCTTCCGGCAGCCATACGCTTACAGGCCAGGCAACCGGTGTTCGTGTATTTTTTCTTTGTTCAGCCGCTACTGTTGTTGTTTCGCTCATAATCTAATCTCCATATTAGAGTAACCTAAATTCGATACCTGTTCTATCGGCAGTGTTAAATTGGGTAGATTAGAGTATTTAGGTAATTTGCGGGTTTTACTTGAAAAATCTTGTTTTTCCGGGAAAAAGAATACCGTGGCGACATATTATGAGACCTTTGATGTTAAATCAGGTATTTTTCTTTGCAGGAAATTAAAGAATCGCCCTGAATTCGGTGTTAGACGGACTATTCCTTTGAGCCCTTTCCGAACCCGAATTGGAGAATGATGCCGAGCAGCGTGCCTGCGATGAGCAATAAAGGCAGGAACCAGGCATTGCCGTAATAGAGGTGGTTGAGATGCATTGTTGGTGGGTCGCTGGCAAAGGTTTCGTAGCGATAGATTAGGGCGAAGGCGCCGATGACGATAAGCGATGTCCCGGCTAAGCTTGTAAAGAGCATCACGGCGAGTTTGAAGACGATGAATGAAATCAGCCCGCCCGCGACGAAGCCGACAAGGCCTCCCGCCCAGACAAATTCCTGTGGAAGATTACACGAGTGCCATATACCGGCAGCGAGGATGCCGCCCGCTACCGCGCCAAGGACCGCGACGGCCCATTTCATAAGAGGGATGGCTAAGATGACCAGAAGAGCGCAGCCGACGATTGCGCCGGGGAGGGGTTTTTGGAACTGATTGCCAATCCATAAGCCGACATAGAGGCCGAGGATGCCAAAACCAATTACTGTGAGTGCCTTGTAAATTTTCCAGCCGTACATAAGAACGATAACGCCGAACGATATACCGATAACGGCCTGGAGCCAGGTGAGCAGGGTGGTCTGCTCCCAGACGAAATCGAGGGCACGCAGGACATATTTAGTGCCGTACTCGACGGTAGCGTTGTCAACAAGATGATGTGATGTTTTCGCCAAAAGCAACGAAAAACTCATTTACTGTTCTCCTTTTTCAACATTCAAGCCCGACAAGTCGGGGTGTTAAGCAGTTCGCCAGGTTTTGGATTTTACTGCCGGTTCGATATCGCTGTTCCTGGCCTTGACTTTTTTAACTTTGGCCGAGACGGCTTGTTTGGTGACAACAAATAACGTGCTAATCTTCGGCAGCAGCCACAATTGGGTGATAGTGCCAAGGATTGTTGCCAGGGCGATTATCGCGACGTAAATATCCTGCCTCGTGGTTATATAGCCGAGGGCGGGATAGTCGAAATTCAACAGGGCCATAGTTGTTCCCGCCAGGATGAGTGTTGTTCCCGCGGCTGAACTAAAAAGGGCTGAGGCGCCCGGCCGGGATACAGCAGCGAACGGCAGGGCGGTCATCGCCAGCAGTATGGGCCAGTTGTAGTAGGGAACGCCTATAGTCAACTGCCTGATTACGGACAAGAGGTTGCTGGACGGACGGAAGTAAGGCCGAACCAGCAGAAAATAACCGATTACGGTGGCTAAGGCCGAGGCGACCAGTATAAAGAATGTATCCTGCAATTTAAGCGCAATCAGGGCACAGATGCCTATCATGGCTGCGGCGAGAAACCAATTTGTGTAGGAAGATAATAATGCGCAGAATGCGCCAAAAAAGACGCCTATAACAAGAAACATAATTTTTTTCAGGCCGAGTCCGCCGAGCCAGATAAACAGGCCCGCGGCGATAGTAATGCCCGCGAGCGTCAAAAGCAGCGAGGGCTGCAATTGCGTTACGCGATGCTGAAATGTCCATAACAAGTTCGTCATAAGTTTTTAGCGTCTCGAAAAAGGCGTCACGAGAATACAAGTTTTGCCCAGTTATTTATCGGCCTGATAAGGCCTCTTCGTTAAGTCCTGAGCTGATGCGGAGAACCCGCAGGATTGATTGAGAGGTAATGCGGATGAGAGGAGTCGAACCTCCAAGGGCCTAAGCCCACAGGCACCTGAAGCCTGTGCGTCTGCCAGTTCCGCCACATCCGCGTACTGAGCCGATAATAACGGTTTTTAGCCGGCTCGTCAAGAAAGAAGGCACAATTACACGGGCACGAAAACCCTCCAACGCGGCGGGTTTCGTTGTTTTTATATTTTCGAGATTTATATGGCCATGACAGGAGGGCAGTGAGTTTGTAATGTTATCGGGCGTTGCGGTTTGTATTTAGTCGTTCGTATATCGTAGTTTGAAGGGTTTTTCTACTGCTCAACTGCCTGTCCTCGGGGTAAGCTCCCTTGGTTTTCTGCCGGGGATCCAGGATTACCATTTCTACTTTCTAATCTCTCGCCTGTCCCGAGCATAGTCGAGGGGCACAGCGGCGAGGCTTGGCGGCAGATTGCGGAAATAACATTAACGGGTTTTACGTCTTGTATACGTGGATGAAATAGGATTGTCGTTTTTTGAAGGTAGGTGATATATGAGACGAATGACGGTGAATTTTATTGTGAACCTGGCGAGCTTTGTGGTTTTGCTGGGATTGTCGGCGTCAGGGATAATTATCGCGCTGCCTCACGAACGTGGGCCGAATGGGGCGAAGGGGCTTTTGGGAATTGGCAGGGGTCAATGGGGCGATATTCATCTCTGGCTTGGGATAATTTTTGTTGTGCTGATGCTGGTGCATTTGATTTTGCACTGGGGCTGGATTAAGTGCTACGTCAAAACGATATTCTGCCCCGGCGCGGCGGGACAAGATGATTGCGATTGAGAAGCCGAATGCGGGGTTATCATTGCCTGGTGAAAATAAAAGCGGCCTTATACTTGACGTATAAGGCCGCGTGGTAAACACTAAAACAACCGGTTATTGCTGATTACGGCTTAACCTCGTTAACCAAAAGCGCGTCTTCGACATCCCACGTTGCGAAGTCGGAGTAGATTATCGCTGTACCAGCGCCCCCTCGCGGGAAGTAACCGCCCGCTTCCTTCTGTCGCTTGTCCGGCTTTGTTGGCGATGTTGTTGGCCATCTTTGGTAGATGTTGTCGTTATCTATGCCAACATTGGTCGTCGTCTCAAATTTCACGTGGCCGTCGTTGTACAACACGTTTTGCCCTTCCCGCTGATGGGGATACGCGTTATACACCAAATCCTTGTCCTTGTATTCATTGCCGTTGGTAGTCCACACCGTAGCACTGCCAGGCAAATCAGCTGTCGTGCCAGCACCCAGTGTCCCGCCTTCAGTCGGTCCGCCTATTATATAGGTGTATGCATTCTTATCCATCCCTGGGTTTCTATCTGCCGCAAGCGGAGCACTTGGCTTGTTGTTAACAGATATCGGGGTACCTCCCCCTGTCGTGCTATCTTCCGTTTTGGCAAAGGGGAAATGGTAGGCATAGCTGTTATGCCTGCCTGGTTTAGTACCGAAATCAAAGACCTTGGTCACATCCGTTTGTGTCGTGTTGGTGTAGGTTGAGAGCTTGAAAACTTCTGCGCCGGAGTCGCCTTTGCAGTTAAACTGTTTTGGCGAGACGTCCTCATACTTTATGAGCATATAGAGCAGTGAACCGATGGTTGCGCGGCCACCAGTAGTAGTCCCCGTCCCCGACCCCACGAAAACCAGTTTCAGATCACTGGAGCGGCCGTCCCAATTAGTAGTATCAATATTGCCTACCTTGGCGTAACTTACGGGGAGCGAGCAACTACCTGGCATTGGGTACGCCTCCGCAGAGTCGCCTGCATACAGCAGCAGCGCCTTGCCTATGCCTGACAGGTTTGACCCGCAAACCATACGGTTGGCGATCATCCTGACCCTTGCCAGAGCCGGCATCAGGATACCCATCAGCAGAGCTATGATCGCTATGACGACCAGCAGCTCAACCAACGTAAAACCTTTCTTTTTCATTTGTATTCTCCTTTACACATTTTGAGATTCGCTAACCGGCCGTCCTAAGCACAATTGAACATGTTTTCAGACGGATTAATGCAACCTGCTCTCTGCTACAAAACACTCCGTAATTCCCCGCGAACCTCACTGTTAAACTATTTCGCTCGGAATCAGCCGGCAAAAAACTTTTTTATACCAGATTTTATAGGACTTGTTGGTTGCCTCAACCTTGACTCGAAATGCCGCCAATTCAAGTTAAGCAAGGCAAAACCACTTCTTCTTATAGGCAGGTTACTATATTTGGTAGGTAACAATTTATGATTACGGCCAACATTATGATATTAACTTTACTCGCCTGCCTACCTTACTCTATTCATTAGTATAGTGCCGCCCCATACTATTGTCAAGAGAGCTTTCGGCAAAAAATGCTATATCCCTTGAAAATTTTGGTCTGATACCTTATAAAGGGCGTTTTTGACGTGAGAAAAGGCCTATGACTGACCAAAGTGAGCTTCAAAATCTTCAGAAAGTCCTAAAAAAATATGGGCAGACCCACCTTTTGGCCTTCTGGGCTCGGCTTGACCCAGCCAGGCAGGAAGGGTTTCTTGCCCAGATTGGTCAACTGGACTTTGTCCAGTTAGACCGCTGGCGGGCGGAGTTTGTTATGAACGCCGCCCCTTTCAAACTGCCCGTCAAGCTCTTGCCTGCCCCGTTTTATACCCATCAGCCGGGCGATACCGGCCAGCGAGACAAATATGAGCAGGCGCGTCAAGTAGGTGACAAGCTGATTTCGCAGGGCAAGGTCGCGGCGTTTGTGGTTGCAGGCGGGCAGGGGACCCGGCTGGGTTTCGACGGGCCGAAAGGAAATTTTCCCATAAGCCCGGTCAAGAATAAGACGCTGTTCCAGATTTTCGCGGAGGACATTTCAGCCGCCTGTAAAAAATACCATACAAACTGTCCCTGGTATATTATGACCAGCCCTCTTAATCATCAGCAGACGCTGGATATTTTTTCCGCCAACAATTATTACGGATTGAATAAAAAAGACGTATTCATATTCCAGCAGGGAACACTGCCCAATTTTTCTTTAGACGGCAAAATCCTGCTTGCCGACATCGACGCGATTGCCTGTTCTCCGGATGGTCACGGGGGCAGCTTGCGCGCGCTGTACAACAGCGGCGTGCTGGCTGATATGAAAAAGCGAGGCGTCGAGTTCATAAGCTACTGGCAGGTTGATAATCCCCTCATCAATATTTTTGACCCGCTGTTCATCGGCCTTCACGCCATCGACGGCGCGGAGATGTCCTCGAAGGCGCTGGTTAAAACAGGCCCGTTTGAGAAACTCGGCAACTTCTGTTTAGCCGACGGGAAAGTTACGGTCATTGAATACAGTGATTTGCCGGACGAGCTTGCCGAAAAGAAAAATCCGGACGGCTCGCTGGTTTTCGAGCTTGGCAGTATCGCCATCCACATCATAAGCGTCGATTTTGTTGACCGGCTTAACAATCACGGATTTGTCCTGCCGATGCACAGGGCGGTAAAGAAAATTTCCCATATAAATGATAAGGGACAGCGCGTTGAGCCAAAAGAGCCGAACGGCGTTAAACTCGAGAGCTTTGTCTTCGACGCACTGCCGCTATGCAAAAAGTCGGTTATCCTGCAAACCATCCGCAGCGAAGAGTTCGCCCCGACCAAAAACGCCACGGGCGTTGACAGCGCCGAAACAACAAGGCAAATGATGATTGACCGTGCGGCTGAATGGCTCGAATCGGCGGGTGTTAAGATTCCCAGAAAGCCGGACGGCTTGCCCGATTGCGTTGTCGAGATTGCGCCGGGCTTTGCCCTGACAAGAGAAGACGTCGTTAAAAAACGCGGCAAGATACCTGCGATAAAACCCGGGGATGTAATCTATCTTGCGTGAGGGAATATGTGCCTTCGCAAAATCTTTTTGTTTTCGGCGGCAATAATATCCGTGTTTGGCTTAAGCTCCTGCGCCAACACGTCCGGCGCCTTTGTAATAACCGGCTATGGGGCAGTGGGTGACGCAAAGACGCTCAATACGGCCGCGATAAATAAGGCGTTGGCTGCCTGCGTGAAAGCAGGCGGGGGCACGGTTACGATTCCGGCGGGGACATTTCTCGTGGGGCCGATAAGAATTTTGGGCAACACCACTTTGTATCTCGAAGCCGGCGCGGTTCTCAAAGGCAGCGCAGACCTCAACGACTACATTATCGACGGGAAGAGGTTTGGCCTTATATCGGCCACAAATGCTGACAGCGTCGCCATCATTGGCCGGGGGACTATCGACGGCAGCGGCGTTAAATTTATGGATATGAAAAGCACACGCACGGGGGCGGAGAGATTCGGCGATTTTGACCCGAAGTTTACGCGACAGGGCAGGGAATATATGGACCCGAAGTTCGGCACAGCGGACGGGCCGGTTATTCCTTATGAGAGACCAGGCCGGCTTGTAACTTTTTCGCTCTGCAAGAATGTGCTAATCAGGGATGTTACAATCACAGACGCCCCGCTCTGGACGGTTCATCTGGACCGCTGCCGGGACGTTGTCGTTTCGGGTGTTCATATAGATAATCCGCTTGGAGTGCCCAACAACGACGGGATTCACTGCACCTCGTGCGTCAACATTCATATAAGCGATTGTGTTATCTCCGCAGGCGACGATGGTATCGCGATTACCTCGATAGGCGACCCTCGCCATCACCAGATTCTCGGCGGCGACCCCTTAGGGCCGGGAAAAACCGAAAATATAACCGTGACCAACTGCACGCTGCAATCGCGGTCAACTGCCCTTCGCGTCGGCTACACAGGAGGCGACATTAAAAACTGCGCTTTTTCAAATATCATTATTCGCGAATCCAACCGCGGGCTGCTTGTCAATGTTCGCGACGAGGCGTCGGTGGAAAATGTGCTGTTTTCGAATATTATAATTCAGACGCGCCTGCACACGGGTCATTGGTGGGGACACGGTGAGCCGATACAGGTTTCCGCCCTGGCCAATGCTGCGGACATTAAAAAATTAGGCCGGATTAAAAATGTTCGCTTCTCAAATATCATCGCGGAATCCGAAAGCGGTATCGTTGTGTGGGGCAGCAAGGACAGCGTTATCAAGGACCTTGCTTTCGACAACGTCAAAGTAAAAATTAAAAATGGCCCGCTGAGCGCATCATACGGCGGGAATTTCGATTTGCGGACGAGCGGCGATTTGGCTGCCGCACAATTCAGGCACGATATACCGGCGATTTACTGTTCAAACGTCGCCGGGCTGAAAATCGGCGGATTCGAGACAGAATGGGACGAAGGACTGCCCGACTTTTTCAGCAATAGTATCTGGTGCCAAAGTGTCAGCGATGTTGTAATCGACGGCTTCATTGGCAGGCAGGCGCACCTCGGCGACAGCAGGGCGGCTATTGTTCTCGACAAAGTCAACGGCATGACAATCAGAAATTGCAGAGTGGCTGAAGGAACGGGTGTTTTCCTGCAAACCATCGATGTGAACGACGGGCGGCTGTTTGTGAACAACGACCTGTCTCGCGCTCGGCAGAAAACAGAATCCGCGGAATCGGTTTTCCGCGAATTCGGCAGCTTCGAGTCGAAGTAAACGTCGGCGGGCGGTTTATTTCGTCGAGAACGTGTGTATTGTAATCGTCTCGTATTTTTCACCCGGCCGCAAAACAGTCGATGGGAAAGTCGGCTTATTGGGCGAATCAGGATAATGCTGCGTTTCAAGACATAACGCGCCAAACTTGTTATAGGCCTTGCCGTCCTTGCCCTTGAGCGAACCATCAAGCCCGATACTGCTGTAAAATTGAATGCCCGGCTCGGTCGTCTGTATTTCCATCATTCGTCCGCTGGTCGGCTCATATACCTTAGCGGCGAGCTTCATTTTTCCCGGTTTGCCATTGAGCGCGTAATTGTGGTCATAGCCGCCGATATCAATTTGCTTTATCCGTGAGCCAATCGTCATTGGCTTCGTGAAATCCATAGGCGTGTTCTTCACGTCTTTTAATTCGCCTGTCGTTATCAGCGTCTTATCGACCGGGGTGTATTTGCCGGCGTTTATCATCAACTCGTGGCCAAGGACGTCGCCGCTGCCGGCGCCGGCGAGGTTCCAATAGGCGTGGTTCGTCATATTCACAACGGTGGGTTTGTCCGTTGTCGCTTCATATTTCATTTCCAGCTTATTATCTGATGTAAGGGCATAAGTAACGACGCACTTGAGATTTCCGGGGAAGCCCTCCTCGCCGTCTTTGCTGGTGTAGCTGAGTTTTAATTCGGCTTTATTGCCTTTCGCTTCGGTCTTCTCAATTTTCCAGACAACCTTGTCGAACCCACCGGCTCCGCCGTGCAAAATGTTCTCCCCCTCGTTTTTCGCAAGCTTGTATTCCTTGCCGTCCAAGGTAAACTTCGACCCGCCAATGCGGTTTCCATACCGCCCGATTATTGCGCCGAAATACGGGCTACCTTTGAGATACCCCTCCAGATTATCGAATCCCAGGACAATATCTTCCGGCTTTCCGGATCTATCCGGCGCTTCAAACGAGACGATAATTCCGCCGTAGGTCATTATTTTCGCAGTCAGACATTTGCCGTTCGTCAAGGTTACGATATCGACTTGCTGCCCGTCGGGCATTTTCCCAAATGGCTTTACTGTAACACTCATTTTTCCTGGCTCCTTACATTTTTTCGCACAACATTTCATTTCGCAGCAACCGCTCACATAAACCGCAACTGCCGTAAAAACCGCGCCAATCAGAATTATCTTTTTCATTTTTAAACTCCTGCTCATACGATAATCCATTATTCTATATTCCCTTGCCCAAATATATAACCCCATCAGCATCGAATGTCAAATTATTAGCATCGCGTCGCCGTAGGAGTAAAAACGGTATCGCATATCGATGGCGTGTGTGTAGGCGGCGAGTATCGTATCAAGCCCGGCGAAAGCGCCGACAAGGGCGAGCAGCGTCGATTTGGGAAGATGAAAATTTGTCACCATACCGTCAACCATTCTGAATTTGTATCCCGGCCTGATAAACAGGCCGGTTGAGCCGGTGATTGCGGACAGTTGTCCCTGTGCGGCCGCGGTTTCAAGAACGCGGACCGAGGTTGTTCCGACGGCGATTATCCTGCCGCCTTTTCCTCTGGTTTTATTTATTGCGATTGCATTTTTTTCGTCGATGCTGAATTGTTCCTCGTGTATATGATGTTCTTCGAGCGTTTCAGCGGTTACTGGCTTGAATGTCCCCTCGCCCACGGCCAGCGTGACGCACGCGAATTCAACGCCCCGCGTCTTGAGCGTCGCAATCAACTTTTTGGTGAAATGCAATCCGGCCGTCGGCGCGGCCACCGCCCCCAGATTGCGGGCGTAAACCGTCTGGTATCTTTGCCTGTCTCTGGCGGCCTGGCGCAAATCGGTGTCGCGCCTGATATACGGCGGCAGGGGGGGGAAGCCGATTTTTTGAAGTATTTTTTCAGCCGACGATTCGGCTTCGATTTTCAGAAGGCACTTGCCGTCGTTTTTTTTCTCGATTACTTCCGCGCGACAAAAATCGTCGCCTTCGATATCTTTGAGCCGGATGTGTTCTCCCGGTTTGACTTTGCCGAGGCCTTTGAGCATTACCTCCCAGAGGCCTTTGTCCTGTTGATTCAAAAACAGCCCTTCGAGCGAGCCGCCCGTCTGGCGTTTCGCGAAGAAACGCGCAGCTAATACCTTTGTATCGTTTAAGACAAGGCAGTCGCCCTTGCGCAGAAATTCCCCGATTTTGTCAAACCTGGTGTCGGTTAGAGACCCATTTTGCCGTTCCAAAACCAGCAGGCGGGAGTGTTCGCGGTTTTTCGCCGGCTGCTGGGCAATCAGCTCTTCCGGCAGGTAATAATCCAGTTCTTCGGTCTTCATACCAGAAACTTATCAGACCATACGCAAATCGCATACTGTTTTTTTCACAATCGCAGGCGGATTTCAACGGTTTCGACGCAAAGAGTCAATTACCGCGAAAGTGGCGCTATCGCCCCGTCGATACGAAACCTGTCCGCCTATAGCGGAATTGTTGGCCCGGTTTCGCGAGTGCGTCGTAGAAATAAGAGGTGATATATGGCTTCGAAAGAATTTTTTGAACAGACAGCAACCTCAATCGCGGCCCTTAACAGGGATGAGCTTAAAAGACGCATCAAGAACTTCCATGGCCGTTTCAAGCTGGACTTCACCGAGGATTATCTAAATCAGCTCAACGTTGACCGGCTCAGGCACATCCTTCTGGCCGCCCACATCAGCGCAAACGGCCCCTGCTGAAAAACCAAATAAAAAGGCCGGAGTTATTCACTCCGGCCATTGTAAGACAGTGGTAAAATATTACACAGTTATTTAGATTTCCGCTGCCCTACAGAAACCAAGACCCTATTGGAAGAAAAGAACTATTCACTTTTCAACCTCTATTATACGCCAATTCCTGCCTCTTTTGCAAGCAAATTCACCTGCTTTTTGCAAATTTTTTATTAGCTCGTAAGTCCTTATTTTGAAAGGTGTTACGAGTGGGCTTCTGCTCAATTTCAACGGTTACCCTATCACCGCTTTGCTTGTGGCGTCGCGGCGGCCTCGATTTCAAATAAAAGGTCGTCTCTGCAAATGTTGCCAATCACGGTTACCCAGGGCCAGTCAAGCCGGCCCTTGAACTCCTCGAATATGCCTTCCACCTCCGTCGTCCTGCAATATGCAACGGCCTGAACCACATCGCCATCCCCGCAATTCATATCCCGCAGCGCCGCCCTGACGTTTTCAATCGTTGTCTCGATTTGTCCACTCGCATCCCCGATATGTGTTGTCGTCCCTTTCGCGTCTATCGACGCCGTTCCCGATACAAACATCGTTTTCCCCGCTGGGCTGCTCGCTCGCGACGCACGTGAAAACGCCGAACCATAATCAAGCGCGCATTGTTGTCTGCCAATCGCTCCCAAAAATTCAATGGAGCTCTTTGGCTCTAAAACCGCCGTAAGGTCCATCCCGAATTGCCCGCTTCTTCCAAGTCCAAGTCCGATACCAGTGCTGGCGGGCATCGATTGCCGGCTGTCTTTACCTATTAGTCCTCGCTCCGTAAAAAATTGATTTCGTACAGTGTTGAATTCGCTATACCACGAAAGGATATCACCCAGCCACATCCACGTTCGCGGCACGCATGTGAAATCCCCGCCGAATTGCTTAAGTGCCGATTCACCCTTCTCTAACATTTCCCTCGCCTGTTTGACGCGACCGCCCGATTTGCCCCCGGTTATTCCCGAAAGCGTCAGGTAAGTCAATCCCGGCGACTTTAACACCCGGCCGCACGTTTCGCCGTCAAGCATAATTAGCTCCGGCTTATTCGAACCGGCCACGGCGTGAACCTGCACACCGGCGATGCTGCCGTGTCCGCCTTGCCTGCCCACCAGCAAGCTCGGCGCAACGCCGTCGTCCATCTTGCCATACGCCCTGGACCGCGCCGCTGAAACGATATCCAAAGCTCCATCAACAGCAAATATACGTTCCTGCAGGATACTTGCCCTCTCAGAAACCAGTTTCTCCTGAATCCTCTCGAACAGTTCCTCTATTTCGCTTTGCGTATGTGCGCAATCCTTCGGCGCCGCCGAGATATATATCTCAGTTGCTGAGGGACTTTGTATTTTCCGAGTATCTATCTTAACGGCCATTGCGGCTCTATCATACTCGAATCGACTATGTTACCCCACTGCAAATTTGCGAGACTAAAGGTTCACTGCTGCCTTACCGTCCCGCTGCAATATCTCATTGAGGCACAATTGGCTCCCATCGGACCTTCGCCGCACCCAAAAGCGTTCCAGTTGCGTATGCCAGGTCAACCTGTGCTATCTGGTATTCGGTCAACGCTCGAATCTCGGTGCTCTGGGCGTTCGCGAATTTTGCCTGGGCATCAAGCACATCTGTAGCCGTTCGAAGCCCCACCACAAACTGTCTTTTCTCCGCCTCATACAGCCGACCCGCTAAAATTGCGTTTTGTCTGCCTGCCAGAATACTTTGCCAGTTCGCCTCAAGCTGCTCTATCGCACCAAGAACTTCCGTCTCAATCTGTATCCGCCGATTCTCCTTGGTTAATAATCGCTGCCTTTTGCGATATTGCGCCTCGAGAAGCCGGCTCTTGGCCGCCTCGTTGCCCAGAGGTACTATCAAGCTCATCCCCACGCTGTGGCTTTCAGAAACTCTGTTGAACATTATATCGTATGCGTCGCTCCTCGCTGCTCCGATGCCGTTCATATTGTAGGTATAGTCCAGCGCAACCAAAGGCAACGCCTGATTTTTATAATAATCCACCGTGCTCGAATCCTGCGCGAGCTGCAGTTCCACTTCCAGCATCTCCATGCGGTTTTCTACCGCGGATGCCGACAGTTGTTTTTTATCTATCTCGTATCGCACAGGGTCCGGCTCAGTCATCGGGACTACCAGCACAGGCGAGTCAATGCCCAGGCCCGCTTCATTCATTATCTGTTTCAGCTCCCTCTGCCTGTCCTCCATCGCCTTTTTTGCCGTGATTATCCCGTCTAACCGTTCCGCCACTCCCGCTTCCGACCGCGTTTCCTCCACAGCCGCCTTTTCACCAAGCAGCACCATTCTCCGCGTCTGCGCCAACTGCGCCTGTGCCGACTCGTATTCCTGCTGACGAACCTCAAACTCTTTTCTTGCCGCATACAACCGCCAGTATCCCCGGTCGGCATTGGCCAAAACCCGTATTACTTCCAACTTCGTCATCGCATCGGTTATATGCCGCTGATATTCCAGAACTCGTATTGAATATGTGTTTACGCGTTTACCCGCGCCTCGCAGCAATGGCTGGCTTATCGAAAACGTTGTCGCCGGCGTATAACTTACCTCGCCATAGTTCCCAACGGTAATGTTGGTGCGATTATCCGCAAGGTCAAATTTCGCTGTTCCGCCCGTCTGCAACGGGACCTGAACCCCGAGGTCGGCCGTTTGGGTTTTGTATTTCTGTGCTTGGTCAACTATAACCGACGGCTGGTCTATGTTGCTATAAGTTAGATTTGAGAAAAATGACGATTCAAACTTCGCCTCTTCTGCGCTTACCTGCTTAGCCGCTATCGTCGGCTCAATCAACTGCACTTTCAAATCCAGATTATTCTTCAGCGTCATCGCCCGGCACTGCTCGATGCTCAGCGTCATCTCTTTTTCCGCCGGCTTATTTATGTCTATTCCATCGTTTGCGTCTGCTTTGGCGGTGAGCTTCAGCGTATCGACAGCCCTGGTTTGCTCCGGCTTTACCTTTACATCGAGAAAATCATCTTCTTTGGCAAACTCCTCACAACCGGCCAAGGCAATCGAGATTCCTAACACAAGCATCAAAAATAAATTTTTCACTACCATTACTCTCCTATTCATGTCTCAACGCCTCTATGGGGTCCAATCTCGCCGCCTTTATCGCCGGGAACATTCCGAATACTATTCCGACCGTCCCGCAGAAACAAAACGATAATTCCACCGCCCACCAAGGTATCTGCGCCATATTCATCATCTGGTTCATCGAGCAGATTCCCATTGTCAGCAGCTTGCCTAATCCAAGCCCGATGACGCCGCCCATAAAACTCAAAATCACCGCTTCGACAAGAAACTGCATCAGTATCGCACTTTTCCTGGCCCCAATGGCCTTGCGTAATCCTATCTCCCTGGTTCTCTCCGATACCGACACCAGCATAATGTTCATAATTCCGACGCCTCCAACCAGAAGCGATATTCCCACCACACCGCCTGCGACTAATGTTATAGCCAAAGCGACCTGGTTGAATTTGGTCAGGGCAAGCTGGACGGAATCGACCCTGAAGGTGTCCGGCTCACCGGGACTTAGGCGTCGCGAATTACGGAGGAAAAACTTTATTTCCGCCACTGCCTCGTCTGACACCTCCGCCGACTTACTCGCCGCCATCGCGTATATAAACGGTTCGCCCATCTTCAGGACCGTCTTATACGGGATGTACATCTCAAGATTTTCCTGTCCGCCTCCTCCGCCTAATACCGCAAAGTCGGCCCTGCGGTCGAGCACGCCAATTATCAGGAAGGTCCTGGCGCCCATAATTATCGTCTGGCCTACGCAATCACGGTCCAGGCCGAGCTTGTCGCGCAGCACGATATCAATCATACAAACCTGCCGTGCCTCTATCTCGTCGAGCTTTGAGAAGGGTCTGCCCATTAGTAATGTCCGGCTTTCCATCTCGTACCAGTCGGGCTCAACGCCCATAATCTGAACACCCTCGACGGATTTTTCACTGTGTCGCACTACGTGCCGTTCGCCTCTGGGGACGACTTTCGAGAATTTTTCGACCGACGGGCAATGGTCCAGGAGTCCGTCGAATTCTTTCGGCCTGAACCTCAGCTCCCACCAGTCAGTGTTTCGCTTTGGTCCCGTATCAGGCCGGCTGTGCTGAATGTATATTGTCTTCGCTCCGAAGGTCGAGAGGTCCGAAAGGACTTTTGCTTTCAATCCGGTCAGCGACGCGATTACTGCCGTCACCGAGGCCACCCCTATCACTACGCCCGTTGTTGTAAGTATGCTCCTGGTTTTCTTTGCCCATATCTGCCACAACGCCAGGTATGTGCTTTGATATAACAGCCGGATGAAAACAAAGGGTATGGCAAAAATCGACCTCATATCAGACCTCCCTTTGTTTTGATTTCAGCAGTGCCGTTCTGTGCCGTGTCATCCTGCACCGGCATATCGCTGTATATCCGGCCGTCCCGCATTCGGATTATCCGTTTGGCGTGCCTGGCCACGTCCTCCTCGTGCGTAACAATCACAATCGTCTGGCCCTGCTCGTGCAACTGGCCAAAGAGGCCCAGAATTCCCTTTGTCGTTTTGCTGTCCAAATTTCCCGTCGGCTCGTCTGTCAGCAGCACGCTCGGGTTGCACACAAGCGCCCTGGCAATCGCGACGCGCTGTTTTTCGCCGCCCGAAAGCTGATTCGGTTTGTGTTTTATCCTGTCCCCAAGCCCCACCCGTTCGAGGGCCGTCCTGGCCCTGGCGGTTCGTCCGCGCCACCCGTTTCTGGCGTAAACAAGAGGCAGCTCCACGTTCTTCAGCGCGTTCATCTGGGGCAAAAGCTCAAATGACTGAAACACAAAACCGATTTTCTCGTTTCGTATCCTCGCCAGTTCCGCGTCGCTCAGCTCCGTTACGTTCTCGCCCCCGAATTCATAACAGCCGCCGGTGGGTTTGTCGAGGCACCCAAGGACGTTCATAAGGGTGCTTTTGCCCGACCCCGAATGTCCCATCACCGCGATATAATCGTTCTCGTGTACATCCAAATCCACTCCGTCAAGCGCATGTATCTCCTCCACGCCGACGCGATAATATCGCCTGACGTCCCGCAGCCGGATCATCGCTTTGCCTGCCGTAAGCTCCTCGTCAGTGTTATTTGTCTGCCGAGCCATTGGTGTCATTGCTGTCCTTTTTACTTTTTACTTTTGCCTTTTTAGCTTCCTTTTTGTTTTTTTCCTTTTCGACGTCCCGCTCATCCCGCACCTTCTGGTCGTGCTTGATTTTCTCCAGCACCTTGTATGGCCCCACAATCACTTTGTCCCCTTCTTTCAGGCCCGACAGAATAACCGTATGCGTAAGGTCGCTTGCGCCAATCTTTACCGGCGTTGCCACGGCCTTTCCGTCCATATATTTATAAACCACCGTCGCGAAGGTCTTGTTTTTGTCCACGTCGGTGTTTTTTTCCCGAACATCCAGGGGCAGTTCCTCGACCTCTCTTGCCAGCACCGCCTGGCTCGGCACTTTTACCACCCCCTCGTGCTTCTGCGTCTTTATGTCAACGTGTGCCGCCAGGCCCGTGTAAAGTTTTACCACATTGGGGTCATTGTCCAAAAGTATCTCCGTGCGGTAATACCTCGTTCTTGTATCGCTCCATCGGTGCTTTAGCGCAATCTCGCTCACCACGCCCTTAAATTCGATATCCGGAAAGGCGTTCACCCCTACTGATGCCGTCTGTCCCAGCTTCAGCCCGCCGATGTCCGCCTCGTCCACCTGGGCCACAAGCAGCATTTTAGAGAGGTCCGACACCTCCATTATCACCGTCCCGGCGTAATTAATCGTTCCAGTTACCATTTCGCCAACCTTGGTATTAACCCGCGTTATAACGCCGTTGATTGGGGACGTTATTGTTGTGTAGCTGAGTACTTCCTTCGCTTCTTCTATATGTGCTTCAGCCGCTTCTAAATTGTACTTCAATACCGTTAAATTCTTTTCAGATGCCTCCAGGTTATACTTGGCCGACTGATATTGCCCGGCAAGCTCATCCACCTTGTACTTTATCAGGTCAAAGTCCGACTTGCTTATGTCCCTTGATTCAAACAGTCCCTTTTTCCTTTCGAGGTCATTTCGTGCCTGCTCTAATGTAGCCGCAAGCGCAACTAAGTTTGATTTGCTTGCCTCAATCCTTGATTTCTCAACCTCTAACCCCGCCTCCTGTGCTGCCTTGCTGGCCTCAGCAAGTCGCAACTGGCTTTCCAAATCCTTGGCGTCAAGCTTGACCAGTACCGACGCAGGTATCGGCGGGTTGGCACACGGGTCGCCGCAGGTGACAACATTGCCCTCGTCGGGCATATCAATTATCCGGGCAGACACTCTTGCGCTTATCTGTACCACTACCTTCGGCTCAATCTCCCCCGGCGCACTGACCAGCTCGGTCAGATCGCTTCGCCCAACCTCCTCAATACGCACCACTTCCTCTTTGGTTTTGCCTTTTTGGCTTTTGTACGCCAGCCAGCCGATTACCAGCAGCACCAAAACTGCCACTATGGTGACAATAATCCACTTTCTACGTTTCTTCACAATTGCTCCTCTCGTGATAAAAACTGTTGTCCCGGGGACCTCCTCTGCCTTGGTAGTATCTCGTCCGTATGCTCTATTATTATAACGCGCAATGTTACTGTTTTGTTATCGTCTTATCCATTTTTAGTGATTTTTTCGCTGCAGATGCGGTTTTTCGTCCGTTTCGAGCGAAAAAATGCACATCAGGAGCTGTATTAAAGTGCCGGAAATGACTCCGCCGGAGCCAAAAATTGTTAAGATGGGGTATGCGAATATGTTGTCAGCAGCCGGTTTTACAGGACCAAATCTAAGGATGTTTTTGGTTTATGATGTTTGACTAAAAAGGCGAACCCGGCTTTAGCCGGGTTCGCCTTTGTCGTATTCTGTTTCGTGCGGGTATTATGACTCGCCTACCACGAGCGACCGGTAACGCGATTAACAACAATTATCTCATTGAAATCGGCAAAGCTGATGCCGAACGGTATGGAAGCCGACGCAGCGTCAATCGCACTGGCACCACTTACCGATAGCGTAAATGTCGCCTTATCTATATCCACCTGTGCCGTAACAAGTCCCGTGTCGCCGTTGGCATCAGCAACAACTTTGCTGCATCTAAACAGATACCCTGTTTTGTTAAAGCTCCCCGGCGGAACACGGAACATCTGTGCGCCCCAGATAAAGTTGACATCCACGCCGCTCAGATTAACATCTGTGTCTATCACCGCAATATTCCCCGTAACGGACAGCGAACTGGAGGACGCTTTTGCCTTGTTTACGACAAGCGTGTCTTTGTACGTCCGCATAAGACGAGTGGGGATGAGATTCTTGACGTTGACTGTGTTTTCGTCCGCAAACCCGATTCTGCTGGAATATGTCCCGATATGGGTCTGCGAATAGATATCGGTCTGCAAATATAATGGGCACGCAAGACCGGTCAGGTCAAGTTTTTGGGCTTGCAGGTAAAACTTGTTTTTACTCACGTCGAACCACAATGAAGTTATGCCGCCCGGCTCGCCCGACCCGATTTTGTGTTTGTAGGTAAATGTATTTCCTTTTCTGGTGAATGAATCCGTCGGTATGTTATGGTCGTAAACGAGGTAATTAATATCATCGGCGGCGGAATATATTTTGATGGCGATATTATTGGCGTCGTCGAACATTCCTTCGGTCACGCCAAGAATTCCCGAGCATACAATCGAATCAAGCCCCGCTGTTTTGCCTGCCGTGACGGTGCAGGTTTGAATATTGATATACGGCGACAAATATGCGCTGTTAATAATTGTCGGCTGGGTCAGTCCCGGTTCTTCCCAGGCCACCGCGAGACTATCGTTGCCGTCACCTACCTTGTGTAATACCTCGATGTAATAATTCTGTCCGGCGGTCAGTGGAATCGTTGAGGACTGCTGCTCTGCATATTTTATCCACTTGTTTGGGTCGTTTGGGTCTATACTGCCCGATACATACGCAATCCGCGTTTTGTTGGCCGGATTGGCGTTGGTGCTCAGCCATAGCTCGCTTTTGGCGTCGCTTGCAATCCAGAATATATAATCGCCGCTGGTTGGCGGGAGCAGATGCCCGCGAATACGCGAACCATAGTTATTCTTCCAGTTTGTCTGCCCTTCAATGTTCGTAAGCAGCCCATAGCCGCTTGGTTTGGAGGGGTATCTTTTATTCGAGGTTAAATCGCTGACTGAGGTCCCTGTGATACCGGTCCACCATTCAAACAGGACGAAGTCGCTGCTTGAGGAAATATTAAAGGCCTCCATACCCATAAGCATATTGAGATTTTTCCAGTTCCCGGAAATCGGTTCGAACAATGCCTCGTAGCCGACGCTCGAATTGTAAACCCATGTCGGCTCCCAGTAGAACACGCCTCTTCCCTTTCCATTTGGCGCAGCTTGAACCCGCTGGATTAATTCTTTCAGAAATGCCTTCTGGCCTTCAGGAGTTTTCCCTGTGATACTGTTCCAGGTGTCATTTGTATAGTACTCAGCGGTCTCTGCGATGATGATATCCTGAGAATAGTTTTCGGCCATATAATCCAGACACTCCGTCAAGTCATCGAATGTGCCCTGCCATTGCGAGTAGAAAGACTGGCCTATTACATTTATATCATTAAAGTTCGCGTCGTGTGCCTGCAGGGTATCGAAGAACCATTGGGTAGCGCCTTTGTCACCGCCTTTGTCAATATGAATCATTATTTCAGGCATTGGTGCGGACCCTCTGCCGTCTTTGACGCCTTGTATGCCTGCGTTGATAAGGTCGGCAAAATTGTCCCAGCTGCAGCTTCCGCTGCCGGATAAGTTGTATATGTCTCCGTCCGGCCAGAGCATACCGTTGGTAACCTCATTGCCGATTGCTACCATATCCGGCATAGCATTGTTGTCCCGCAGGTGCGAGATGACGTCTTGCGTGTAGTCGTGAACGGCGGTAACCAGCTGCGCATGATTGTAGCTTGTCCAGGCGGCAGGAGTGGTCTGCGCGCTGGGGCTGGCCCATGTATCAGAGTAATGGATATCCAGCAGGAAATTGCATCCCGCGGCTTTGACCCGGGCGCCGAGAGTAGTCACATAGGCAAGGTCCTGGCATGCGCCATAATCCGAACCGCTCGGAGTGTGAAATAATCGTATGCGAATCCAGTTAACGTCATGATTCTTTAAAATCGTGACGGCGTCTTTGGCCACCCCATACTCGTTATAAATGACCCCGTCTGCCTCCTGTTGTGTTTGTATGGATATGTCCGCCCCCCTGATAAAATCGGCACAGACGCCATTCCGCGTTGTAATACTTAGTCCTATAAGCAATAGCGTAAGCACTAAATACGTTGAATTCTTCCTCATAATCTTCTCCTTAAAAAGGAATCAAAAAACGTTTCACAATCCTATATTTTCGGTAATAGTGAGGACGTAAAGTTAATATATCTATCGCCAATTTAGTCCCCAAAAGGGTATCAGACTGCATAGACCGTATGTGGC
>Ga0153915_10001293_pt1 | contig 23081 bp, 21 predicted proteins | sample Opewatmetagenome_2_FD_107003 | JGI IMG/M metagenome (GOLD analysis project Ga0153915, IMG submission 107003) | Freshwater wetland microbial communities from Ohio, USA - Open water 3 Core 3 Depth 3 metaG | ecosystem: Environmental > Aquatic > Freshwater > Wetlands | place: USA: Ohio, Lake Erie...
ACCCGCAGCGCTATGAATGGAAGGCCAGTGGCGTGAGTATTCTCGAGAAGATCCAGCGCGCTCGCGAAGCTCTGGCACGCCAGATGTCGGTTAGTAAAGTTTTATCCGCGACGCAGCACTAGAATCTTGGACAGGCTATCGGAAACCCCAAGAACTCGGGTTGACAAGGCCGGCTCAAGCCTGTTCACATTGCCCCTTTATGATCCCGGTTTTGATCGGTATTTTCACCTTCGTTCTCATCCTGATAGCGCTGTTTCTCATCCTCATCGTGCTCATGCAGCGGGCCAAGTCGGACAGTGGCATGGCCGCCATGGGAGGTGGGATGATGGAGTCGGCATTCGGTCCCGATACGAGCAACGTGCTCAGCGGGTTGACGATCAAGGCCACGGTTATCTTTTTCGTGCTCAGCTTCTTCCTGTATCTTGGTTACGTCCATGTGCGCGGCCACGGGTCGAACGGCGGCGGAGCGCTTCCGAACATTGCGGCGCCCGCGAAGCCGGTGGCAGCTCCGAAGCAGGCGACGGCTCCGGTTGCGGCGCCGTCAGCGACCGCTCCCAATGCAGCCAAGACTTCCACGCCGGCCGGTGCTCCGGCGAAGACTCCCTGACCTGAAGGGAGCAGCTTGGGGTCAGATGGCGGGGCGGGCCCTGGCGGGCCTGCTTGCCGCAGGGATATTTCTTTTCGCGGTTCCGATGGCGTCTGCTCAGAAGGGGGCGTCCAAGCCGCCCGAACTCGCCCAGCCATCGAAGCCATCGCAGGACGATGGACGCCAGATCCTCGACCAGTTCAGGAGTCAGGGAATCCTGGGCGATTACTTCCTGCAGTTCGAGCTGCGGGTGCTGCCGCGCAACGGCGATGAGCGAGTGATCTCCGGCCGGATGTGGGGAACGCGCAACGCCGCCGGGCCGCTTTCGCGGGTGAGCGTTTTCGCGCCGACGGGTGCCGGCGTGCGCGAGGTGCGCCTTCTGGTGCAGGGAGGCCCCCAGCCGAAACTCTGGCGCTGGCAGGACGGCGGCGCGGCTGAACTGCTGGGAACGGAGGCTCTTTTCCAGCCCGTGGCGGGAACCGACCTGACGCCGTTCGATCTGCAGATGCCATTCCTGTACTGGCCCGACTCGGCGTACGAGGGGCTCGTGCGCATGAACGGCCGGCCGACTCACCGGTTCCTGTTCAAGCCGCCGGCGGCGGTCGCCGAACGCTGCCCGGCTCTGCGCGGTGTGCGCGCATTCCTGGACACCCAGTACACGGCGCTTGTCCAGGCCGAGTACCTCGGCGCCAGCGGGAGTTCGATCAAGGCGGTCAGCCTGCTCGATTTGAAGAAGGTGGGAGAGCAGTGGATCGTGAAGTCGCTCGATCTGCGGGATGAGACCACGCGCAACAAGACGCGTTTCCTCGTGACCGCCGCCGCGATCAACCAGCGCTTCGATGAGTCTGTGTTCGATTCGGCCCGGCTCGCGGAGGAGGCTCCAGTGCCGCCGAACGCCACGAGCCTCGGCGCAAAATGAAGCGGGAGGCATCGCGATATCGCGGCGTGGTGTTCGATCTCGACGGCACGCTTCTCGATAGCATGGGGTTTGTCGTGGCCGGCCTGACGATGGCCGTCGAGCCCTACCGCGCGCGCCCGACCCGGGCGGAGGTGATGAGCAAGCTGGGCGGCCCTTCGGAAGTCTGTATCCAGAGGCTTTTGGGCGACGGGATCCCCATCGAGCCGGCGCTGACGGCCTACCTCGGGTATCTGGACAGCCGCGAGAACGAGATGATCCCTTTTCGCGGTGCACGGAGCTTGTTGCACGCGTTGCGGAAGGCCGGCATCCCGACAGGGATCTGGACGGGGCGCGAGCGAGAGTCGACGGCGGCGCGGCTGAAGGAGCTGAAGTTCGACCGGATGTTCGATTCGATCGTCTGCGGCGACGATCTGGCGTCGCACAAGCCGGATCCCGAGGGGCTGCGGAGGATCTTCGGAAGCTGGGGACTCCGATCTTCGGAGGTGCTTTTCGTCGGTGACTCGGATCAGGATCTTGAGGGAGGGCGCGCGGCGAGGGTCGGCGTCGTGTCGATCCTCCACGGCCGGCCGATCGCGCCGGCGCTTCTGCGCCATGCCGTCAAGGTCGCAGCCACGCCCGCCGAGGCCTATGCCTGGGTGCGCGCGGCCGTGCTCGGGGAGAAGCGGAAGCAGCGGGCATAGAGCGCCTGCTCTAACTCCTGGTTTTTGCGGCCGGCTGCGGCGGCAGGATGACCTCGGCGGCGATGTTCTCCCGGTGGGAGGGATGGACGGTGAACTTCTGCGCGGTCGAGCCCTCGACGGAGGCGTTCGGGGTGAGCCGGCCCAGCCGCACGGCATCGACCACCTCGAAGGCGACCGAGAAGTCGCTCTTGGAGAAAAGAAGCTCGTTCTTGAGCGCCTCGAAGTCGGGCAGGAGGGGGAGGAAGGCGACAACGGTTTTCCCGCCGAACCTGTAGAACGGCTGGTAATGCGTGATCTTGACCCGGCATTGCTGCTTCAGCAGCCGCCGGGGGATCCTGAACGTGAGGATCGCGACCCGTGCGTCCTCCGGCGCGGCGTGGATTGCCGGGGCCGGGTACTCCGGCAGGAAGAGGCAATCGTCCGGTTCGAAGTCGACCGAGCCGATCCGCAGCCGGGCCTGCGCGACCGCATCGACCGCGTCAAGACCATCGGCGTCCTTCGACGCAAAGACAGCGTAAGTGAACGGGACATCCTCGGCGTGATCGGCGGCATCCCAGCGGCGGACGTATTTGAGGTCGTACTCTCCCTCGACCATGGCGAGATCCCTGGCAACGCTTACGCGGACCGTCTCGCCAACGATGCAGAAAGGCGAGCGCCCCGAGTTGAGAACAAGAACCCCAGCGCGCAGCGACGCAAAAGAGGCGGCGAGGCAGAACATCCAGCGCAGGAGGGGATATCCTCGGCTTATCGGGAAGGGCATAAATCTTACGCCCGCCGCCTCTCTTTGACCAGCCTGGAGCGGGGGAGGACGCCGGAAATCAACCTCGCGGCTTGGGCCCGTCGAGTGCCTGGGCGAGTTCGGCCTCGGTGAGGCGAAAGACGAGAATGGAGTAGTTGATCGAGTCGTCGGGCTCGCGTCCGCGAAGCCAGGCGGTGAGTCGTGCGAAGCGGTATTGTTCGAACAGGGCAAGGAGCTTGTGCCAGTCGATCGGCTGGAGCCTGCGCCGGGCTTCGCGCCGCACCTCGGGGTCGTCCGAGATCAGGGGCTTCATCTCGCGATACAGCTGCTGATAGGTGTTCTCGTACTCGTCGGACCACGGCCCCCATGGCCCGTCGGCATAGCACACCGGCTGGAGCAGGGTGGCGCTGACGAGGTAGGCGCCCGCACCGAGGCGGATGGCCTCGGGGCGCTTGAAGAGAATCGCCGCGGTTCCATCCGGTGAATTGGCGGTGCCCACGTACTCGTGGTCCGGGAAGCGGCGCAGCTTCTCCTCAAAGGCCCGCCTGTCGGTCGTCGGCGCGAGAGGCACGACCTGCACCGCGGGGGCGGTGGACGCGGGGTTGCCGGGAAGCGGATTGATGCACCGGGCGGAAATCCCATAGCAGGCGGGGCTGGCGATCCCGAAGTAGGCGAGGTAAGCGGGGCGGGGCGCCGGATGCGCCGCGAGATAAGCGCCCGCAGCGGGAAGATCCTGGCCCCAGTCGAGCGAGCTGTCGACCAAGTGGCGGTAGGCATGGCTGGGGCTGACGATTCCGTTGAAGTAGGCGATGTAGTTCGGGAAGCGCGCCGCGGTCTCCGCCACGAGCGCGGCAAGCAGAAGGCAAAGCGCGACGGCCGGAGCCCGCGGGCCGCCGGCGCGCCGCGTCCGGTCGAACCAGCCGGCGGCGGCACTGCAAAGGACGAAGAGCGGGGGATACACCACCAGGATGTGTCGGTGGCCGATGTTGAGGTGGCTCGGGATCGCGGCAGCCCAGTAGACCGCGAACAACACCCAGAGTGGCAGCGTCCGGTAGAGACTCCGCCAGACCGTTGCCGGCATGGGGCGCCGGCGCCAGCCGGCGATCGCCGCCGCGACGGCCAGCGCTGCAACGGCGAACAGGGGAAGCGGAGTCTTGACGGCGAAAGTGTACGGGAAGAACCACCGCCAACCCGTGACCCGGACCTCGCCGTTCAGGAAGGCGAGGCGCTCGTGTGCAGACGTCCAGGTATAGGCGAAACCGTAGATGTAGGCTTCGGGGAACAGGCGGTGGCGCCGACAGAAATCGAGAAAGCGGGGAACCGCGGATTCGGGGCGTGCGGCGAGGAACTCGTCGAGCCGGCGCGCTTGCTCGGGGGTTAGCGAAGTCTGCTTGAGCTCCTGGAGGGCGTCGACGGACGCGTGAGTCCACCGGAGAAAGGGCACGTCCCGCGCCTGCCAGTCCTTGGCGATCTCGATCTGCCGCTCGGGGCTCAGGCCGATCCGGCCAAGCAGGGCGGCCGGCGGGGGGCGCTCGAGGACGTATTCCCAGGGGGTGACCCAGGATCGGGCGAGCGGTGCGTCTCCCTTGAGGGAATAGCGAAAGCCGTAGGCGGCCCAGATCGCAGCCCAGACCGCGGCGGCCTGCACGAGAAATGCCGCCGCGAGAGCGAGGGCCATCCGGGGGCGTCTCGTCAGGAGGCGCGGCCTGCCGAGCGCCACCGGAAGAGGCCGGCCGCAGGCGATGCGGATGGCAACGAGGATCAGCGCGATGGGAACGATCAGGGCCGCCGACATCTTGGACAGGACGAGCACGCTGATGCCGAGCGAACATCCGAGGAGTCTTGATGCCGTGATACGGTGGAGAAGCGCCCATATCCCGAGCGTCGCCGCGAAGAATCCGAAGCCGGCGGCCAAGTCGGAGGTCATCAGGCCGCCGTAGGCGAGGATGGTGGGACTGAGAACGTAGAGGAGGAGGGCGAGCATGCCTCCGGCAGCTCCGTAAAGGCTGCGTGCCCACCACCAGACGAGCGCGCCGAGCGCGACGGCGAGGAGCGCGGCGACCGAACGGCCTTCGCGGAGCATGCGAACGGCGTCGTTGCCCATCTCGTAGAACCACACCTGCCCCAGCTGCCATTGGCTGGAGCGCTGCCAGACCGCCGATTCGGCCGCCGGGAATCGATGGCCGGCGAGCACCAAGGGGATTCCGAAGAGGCGCTGCGGGAGGACGCCGTTCTCGGGTTGGACGCGATAGTCGTTGAAGCGCCAGTAGGAGAAACCCGCGGTCGCGTGGACGAGCTCGTCGACGACCATGCTATGGTTCCAGAGGCTGGCGGTCAGCCCCAGCCAGAAAACGGCCAGCACAAGAATGACCGCAGGGATGCCTGTCAGCCACCGGCGGGCGCCGGCGCGGCGGCCCGGGCAGGGGGCCGGCGAGGAGGAAGACGGTGGATTGGGGGCGTCCATCACGGGCATTGGGAGCAAAGGGACTTCGCGGCGGTTTGGCCATGCCCAAAAGGGGAGCGAGATGCGAGAGCTGGCTGGAGATGCCCGGGCGGGATCTCCGGCCGCCGGGCCCGCGCCCGTGATTTGCGGACAATCTCTGACTGGACTTGTGCAGAGGGGAAAGTTCTAATCCCCAAAACTCCCCATACCCCCGACCCCATGAAATTCTCGCTGGCTGGCCTTCTGCCTGCTGTCGCAATCTGCCTGTCCCCGATCGCGTGGGGACAGCACTGCCTGATCGTGAAAAGCGGCAGCGACGCCGGAGTGGTGATCGGAGCCGATGGGACGCAGCCCAAGATCAGAAAGGACGGCAAGAACAAGGTCATCAGCGGAGGGCGGTTTGCGCTGAAGGAAGGGGGCGAGTACCTGCCCGTTTATGTCGTCGTCCGGAGACCCGAGGTGGGCACATCGTCGATGGAGCTGGATACCGGAGGCGACGTGAACAAGGAATTCAGCCTCCGCTGCGAACTTGAATCCGCCTTTGACCTCGAGAACGTCTTTCTCGTGATTCTGATCGAGAATGAGGCGTCCGAAAAGGGGATCTTCCTTTACGAGGTAGGGCGGTTGACGGCGAGGGAGCCGCTCCCGATCTCGGTCGCGGCACCGATGAACCTCGAGAATGTGAATGGGCGCTACCAGCTCTATCTTTTCTCGGGCGGCCGCGAACTGTTCCAGTCGATGCTTCCGTTGGGGGTCATGGAACACGAGCTGAGCAAGATGATCCGGGCCCGGATCGAGAAGGACGTGGATGCTCCGGTGCGTCCGTTCATCGGACCGGCGCCCGAGTATCCGCGTGCACTGGTGAAGAAGAAAGTGAAAGGGACGGCTACCGTGGCATTCCAGGTCGACGCGTCGGGGGCCGTGATCGATGCCTCGGTTGTCTCGGCGAGCCTGCCGGAATTCGGCGAGGCCGCGCTCGCGGCGATCCGGCAATGGTGGTTCCTGCCAAGGGTGAAGAATTCGGTCCCGCTCGCCGCCCGGGTTGAGCTGCCGTTCGAGTTCGATCCGCCGAAGAGGAAATAGAGGGGCTGCGTGAAGTGCGCGCGCGCTTCACGGTCTTCGCCATCAGGATACGCACCATGCCTGCCGGAGAGGCAAGAATCCTGAAATCGTCGCAGAAAATATCCCCCGGCCTGATGAGAATATCCCCGGCCGGGCCAAGATCCTTGCCGCGGATCCGTCGCTCCGGCCCACTCCGACATGGTCTGCAACGGGATCAGCATCCCTGTCGGAATGGTCTGGCAGCCCAGCTCCGTCACGCCGGCGATCTACCTCGTGCTGCGCAGTCGGCCCTGGGTTGCCGGCAGCCTCGTCGCTCTCATTGCGACTTCGCGCTTCCTGAAATCCAACTGGCTTGACCGCTTGCGCCGCGAGTGAGGGGGCCGGGGCCGGTCCGCCGTTTTCATCCCGGCACGGCGAATTCACCCTCCCGGCACAAAAGGGCACATTCCGAAATTGCGCGCAGGTCCGGTGCGCCCCCGAATAGGCGCATGACCTCAACCGCATCGCCGACTTCCGAAGACCGAGGGCCTGTTCAAGGCAGTCGCCGAAGATGCCAAGGCGGCGAGCGACGGGGCGAAGAACATCTTCAGGCGGCCGCGGCCCTACCACGTCGATCCGGTGCGGTTCCCGCACGTGGTCGAGCGCGAGACTCCGGGACATTATGCCTATCCGAGCGGACACTCGACGCGCGGAACGGTTTTCGCGACGGTGCTCGCCGAGCTGTTCCCCGACAAGCGCGACGCTCTTCTCGCCAAGGGGTGGGAGAGCGGGTGGCTGCGGGTCATCGGCGGAGTGCACTATGCGAGCGACGTTTATGCAGGACGCGTCCTGGGCAAGGCCGTCGCGCGGGAGCTTTTGAAGAATCCCCGGTTCCAGGCGGACATGGAGGCGGCCAAAGCCGAGCTTGCAGCCGCGGGACATTAGGATTTGTCAGGTGGTTGGCTGTGTTACCTGCGCCGGGCTCCGGCTGGAGCCCGGCAACTTTTCTGTAGTGGCGGCAGACCCGATAATCGGAGCTTCGTATCATGATCACTGATCTCGCGGCGCAGCGCGCAATGGATCGGATGAAGAAAGTCGGGGTGGACGAGCTCACTGAATCCGAACGGATCGTGGCGGCGGTGTGGCTGTTTGTGGCCGGAGTGGGGAACCATGGATTCATCGGCTATTTCAAGGGCTCGCAGGGCGATCTGGCCTTCGCCGCACCGGATGCGCTCCGGGCCATCGGAGCGATGCGGCTGGCGAAGATCGCCGATGACGCCAACCGGGAATTCGGAGCCGGCGGCCCGCCGAAGAATCAGAAGGCGCGGAAGGACGCGGCGGCAGGCCTGCCTGAGTCGTCGCGGCAGGCGTTTGCCGCGCTCGACCGCAGCTATGCCGCCTGCGACGAGGATGTCGACGACCTGCTCGAGGCCTATCTCGGGCGTCTCGGCCTGGAAAAATAACCGCGCAGCGTCCGGCCCGTCGACACGTTGACTGGCGGCAGTCGGAGCTAGGAAAAGAGGCTCGTCTGGGGACGGCGTTCCCGCGAGACTTCGCTGCCCAACGCAACGCGCATGAATGCCGCAATTGTCCCGTTCACGATGGAGGCCTACGGGGAGGTCATCGCCCTGTGGAAGCAGTGCGAAGGCATCGGCCTGAGCGAGGCGGATGCCCCCGAGTGCATCAAGGCCTATCTTGAAAGGAACCCCGTGATGAGCTTCGTGGCCATCGACGGCGGCACTGTGGTTGGTGCCGTCCTTTGCGGCCACGACGGGCGGCGCGGCTACCTCCATCACCTGGCAGTGCATCCCAAGGCGCGGCGCTGTTCGCTGGGGCGGCGGCTTGTCGACCGCTGCTTCGAAAGCCTGCGGATGGCCGGAATCCGGAAATGCCACATCTTCGTCATCAACGAAAACCGAGACGGGATGGCCTTCTGGACGTCCGTCGGATGGACGCCGCGCGGCGACATCAGCATTGTGTCGAAAGAGGTGTGAGGGAAATAGCGAGAGCAGGAAGGTCGATGCTCTACAGTAGTGAGTAGCCCATGCAGCTTGGGGCATAGGGCGTGGCGTTTGGGAGAGACGCGCCCGATCCCACGACATTGAGCTTTCAGCGGGCGCCCTATGCTCTTTGTGCCACTCGGCATGCGCGCCCGCCGAGCGAATCCCGGTAGCGCCTACAGCGCGTGGATGGCCGACTTCGATACGGCCAGACTGGCTTCCTTGAGGGTCTCGCTGAGGGTGGGATGCGCGTGGATGGTGCGGCCGAGATCCTCGGCGCTGCCGCCGTATTCCATGTGGGCCACGACCTCGGCGATGAGCTCCGAGGCTCCGGCGCCGATGATCTGGGCGCCGAGGATGCGATCGGTTTTTGCATCCGCGATGACCTTGGCGAAACCTTCTGATGCGTCGGCCGCCAGGGCGCGCCCGTTTGCGGCGAAGAAGAATTTGCCGGTGCGCACTTCGAGACCGCGCGCTTTCGCCGCATCCTCGCCGAGTCCGACGGCCGCCACCTCGGGATCGGTATAGATAACGGCGGGCACGCGGTTCCAGTCGACGTGTCCGGCCTTGCCGGCGATCCATTCCGCGACGGCGGCGCCGTCTTCCTCGGCCTTGTGGGCGAGCATCGGCCCGGCGACGACGTCGCCGATAGCCCAGAACCCCGGAACGGAAGTGCGCAGATGTTCGTCGACCTTGATCCGGCGCTTGTCGTCGAGTTGCACGCCGGCCTGGTCGAGTCCGAGATCCTCGGTGACCGGGCGGCGTCCGACGGAGACGAGGATGCGGTCGGCGGGGAATTCGAGCGGCTTGCCGTCGCGCTCGGCGAGCAGGACGGCGCCGTCGGGAGATGTCCGGAGCCCCGTGACGCGGGCGTTGGTCTCGATCCGCAGGCCTTGCTTTCCGAGGAGCCGGGCGAGGAGGCGGACGACATCGTCGTCGTAGCTGGCGGCGATCTTGGGGAGAAACTCGACCACCGAGACTTCGGAGCCGAGGCGGGCCCAGACCGAGCCGAGCTCGAGTCCGATTGCGCCGCCGCCGACGACGACAAGCCGGCTCGGGACAGAGTCGAAACCGATGGCCTGGTCGGAGGAGACGACGGTCTTCCCGTCGAACGGAAGGAAGGAAAGCGCCGCGGGCGCCGAGCCGGTGGCGATGACGATGTTCTTGGCGACAATCTCGGCGGGCTCGCCTCCGGGCGGGGTCACGCGGACGGCGTCGGGCCGCACGATGGAGGCGGCGCCGGTGATGGAGGTGACTTTCCGGACCCTGGCAAGCTGGGCGACTCCCGCGGTGAGCTTCTGGACGACGGCGGCCTTGCGCTGCATGAGCGCAGGCAGGTCGAGCGCGAGGCCGTCGATCCTGACCCCCTGGCCGGCGGCCCGGTTGCGCGCCCAGGCGTAATGTTCGCTGAGCTGGAGGAGAGCCTTGGTCGGGATGCAGCCGACATTGAGGCAGGTGCCGCCGAGGGTGGCGCGTCTCTCGATGAGGGCGACGTTGAGTCCGAGCTGGGCGGCCCGAAAGGCGCAGACATAGCCGCCGGGGCCGGCCCCGATGATGGCAAGGTCAAAGGTTGGCATCGGAGGGAGGGAGTGCGCGGCCGGCCTACACGCTCAAAAGCAGCCGCGTTGGATCCTCGAGGGCCTGCTTGACGCGCACCAGGAAGGTTACGGCCTCGCGGCCGTCGACGATGCGGTGGTCGTAGCTCAGGGCGAGGTACATCATCGGCCGGATGACGACCTGCCCGTTGACGGCGACCGGCCGGTCCTGGATGGCATGCATCCCAAGGATGCCGCACTGCGGGGCGTTGAGGATGGGCGTCGAGAGAAGAGAGCCGAAGACGCCGCCGTTGGTGATGGTGAACACGCCCCCCTCTAGGTCGGTGAGGGTGATCTTGCCTTCACGGGCGCGCTTGGCGAGGTCGGCGAGCTGGAGCTCGATCTCGGCGAAGCCCTTCGCGTCGCAGCCCCGCAGGACGGGCACCATGAGCCCGCGTTCAGTGGAGACGGCCACACCGATGTCGTAGGCGTGGTTCTCGACGAGCGTGTCGCCGTCGAGCATGGCATTGACGGCCGGGACCTCCTGGAGGGCGCGCACGACCGCCTTCACGAAGAAGGACATGAAGCCGAGCTTCACGCCGTGCTTCCTGACGAAATCATCCTGGTAGCGAGCACGGAGATCGCGGACGGCCGACATGTCGGCCTCATTGAACGTGGTGAGCATCGCGGCCTCGTGCTGAGCCTGGACGAGCCGCTGGGCGAGGCGCTGACGCAGCGGGCTGAGCTTGCGGCGGGTCTGGCGAGCGGTTGCGGACTGGGCGGGTGCAGCGGCCGCTGCCGGGGGAGGGGCGGGCGCCACGGGGACCGAAGGCTGCTTCTTCTCGCGGGACTGCGCCTCTGAGATCATGTCGCCCTTGGTGACGCGGCCGTCCTTGCCCGTTCCCTGGACGGTGGAGGGGTCGATCCCGGTCTCTGCCGCGATCCGCTGGACGGCGGGGGAGGCGGGATGGGCAGGCTGTGCGGGCACCCCGGGCGCGGGAGGCACCGGCGGGGCGGAGGGCGCGGACTTGGCGCCGGCCACACCGGTGTCGATCGTCGCAACGACTTGTCCGATGGCGACCTCGATCCCGGCGCCGACCTTCAGCGAGACGCGGCCGGCGGCCTCGGCGGTGGCTTCCGAGGTGATCTTGTCGGTCTCCAGCTCAAAGAGCGGCTGGTCCTTCCCGACGAGATCGCCGTCGTTGACGTGCCACTTCGCAAGGATGCCGCTGGAGATGGATTCGCCCATCGAGGGAATTTTGACGTCGAGGGAGGGCATGGGGAGGGATCGCAGGAAATCGGGGGCTGCGGGATGGTGCCGATTCACGAGCCGGGAACGGGGGCAGAGCAAAACAGCATGGGGAAATGTCTGCAAGCAGGCATGGACGGGTCAGATTCCGAAGGCGGCCTTGATGAGGGCAGACTGCTCGTAACGGTGGCGGGCGAGGTGCCCGACGGCAGGCGAGGCGCTCGCGTCGCGGCCGGCGTAGAAGGGCTTGCGTCCGAAGATGTGCTCCAACTGTGGCGCGATGAAGCTCCAGGCGCCCATGTTCTGCGATTCCTCCTGGCACCAGACGAGGGTGGCGCCGTCGTACTTGTCGCAGAGTTCGGCGAGCCGGTTGCGGTGGAGGGGATAGAGCTGCTCGACGCGGATGATGGCGGCGTCGGTGATCCCCTCCTTGGCGCGGTACGCGGCGAGGTCGTAGTACACCTTGCCCGAGCAGAGGATGAGGCGCTCGATGTGGCCGGCGGGTGGCGGCGGGGTGGAGTCCGGCGCGCCGGCGAACAGGGGGTCGTCGAGGATCTCCTGGAAATGTCCGGCGGTGAACTCTCCGAGGCGGGAGGTGGCGGCGGGCAGGCGCAGCATGCTCTTGGGCGCCATCACGACGAGCGGCTTGCGAAAATCGCGCCGCATCTGGCGCCGGAGGGCGTGGAAGTACTGCGCGGGGGTCGTGAGGTTGACGACCTGGAGGTTGCCCTCGGCGCAGAGCTGGAGGTAGCGCTCGAGGCGGCCTGAAGAGTGCTCCGGGCCCTGGCCCTCGTAACCGTGGGGGAGAAGGAGCACCATGCCGCTCACGCGCTGCCACTTCGACTCCGAGCTGGCGATGAACTGGTCGATGATCATCTGGGCCCCGTTGGCGAAGTCGCCGAACTGGGCCTCCCAAAGGCAGAGCATCTGAGGATAGTCGAGGCTGTAGCCGTAGTCGAAGCCGAGCACGCTGGCTTCGGAGAGCGACGAATTGTAGAGGCAGAACACGGCCTGCCCGGGATCGAGATGGCCCAGGGGCACGTAGCGGGCGCGGGTGTCGATGTCGTAGAGCGCGGCATGGCGCTGGCTGAACGTGCCGCGTTCGCTGTCCTGGCCCGAGAGGCGCACCGGGGTGCCCTCGAGCAGGAGCGTGCCGAAGGCGAGGGCCTCGCCGAAGGCCCAGTCGATCGGCCCGCCCGCCTTGAACGACTGGGCGCGCGCGTCGAGGAACCGGCGGATCTTCGGGTTGAGCTTGAAGTCGCCGGGGACGGTGGTGAGCCCGGCGGCGCACTTCTCCAGAAGGCTCGCGGGCGCGGCAGTGGCGGCGGGCGCGAAGAAATAGGCGTGCTGGAAAACGGCGGTTGAACCCTCGAAGCGCTTCACATCGTCGATCTGCCGCTCCTCCTTCTTGCGCGCCTTGGCCAGGGCCTCCTCAAGAGCCGCCGTGTACTCGGCGCGCAGGGCGCCGGACTCCGCGGCGGTGATGGTGCCTTCGTTGACGAGGATTCGGCTGAGGATGGCCGACGGGGGCGGATGGCCGGCGATCTTGCGGTAGAGGATGGGTTGGGTGAAGGCGGGCTCGTCGGACTCGTTGTGCCCGTGTCGGCGGTAGCAGAACATGTCGACCACGACGTCGCGCTGGAACTTCTGGCGGAACTCGAGCGCGAGCGCGGCGACGTAGCAGACCGCCTCGGGATCGTCGCCGTTCACGTGGAAGATCGGCGCCTCGATCATCTTCGCGATGTCGGTGCAGTAGCGGCTGGAACGCGACTCCGCGGGATTGGTGGTGAATCCGATCTTGTTGTTGATGACGAAGTGGACGGTGCCGCCGGTGCGGTAGCCGGGCAGCTGGGAGAAATTGAGCACCTCGGCGACGATCCCCTGGCCGGCGAAGGCGGCGTCGCCGTGGATGAGCAGCGGCAGTACCCGGCGTCGCTCGGTGTCGCCGCGCAGGCGCTGGCGCGCGCGGGCTTTGCCCTCGACCACGGGATTGACGGCCTCGAGATGAGATGGGTTGGCGGCGAGGCGCACCTCAATCCTCTTGCCGGCCCCCGTCTCGAGCACGGCCTCGTAGCCGAGGTGGTACTTCACGTCGCCGTCGCCATCCACGGTCTCGGGGATGAATCCCTCGGAGAACTCCTCGAAGATGAACTCGAAGGATTTCTGGAGAAAGTTGGCCAGGACGTTGAGGCGGCCGCGGTGGGCCATGCCCATGATGATTTCCTCGATGCCGAGGGCGGGACAGCGCTCGAGGATGGTGTCGAGGGCGGCGATGAGCGTCTCGCCCCCCTCCAGGGAGAACCGCTTCTGGCCGACGTACTTGGTGTGCAGGAAATGCTCGAAGAGTTCCGCCTTGTGAAGCTGCCGGAGGATGCGCACCTTCTCCTCCCGGGCGTGCCTCGGCTGGTTGCGCCGAGGCTCCATGTACTCCTGCAGCCAGCGGCGGATCGGCGTGTCCTGGATGTGCAGATACTCGCAGCCGATATGTCCGCAGTAGGTCTGCCGAAGCCCGTCGATCAGGTCGGCGAGGCGCATCTGGCCTCCGGCGAGATAGTGGCCGACGTCGAAGGGCGCCCCCAAGTCCGACTCCGAGAGCCCGAATTCGCCCAGGGCCAGGCGCGGGGCCGGCGGCGGAGGAGGCCCGAGCGGATCGAGGTGGGCCTGGATGTGGCCGATCAACCGGTAGTGGTAGATGAGGCTGTGGACCTGAGACTGCTTGAGGCTGTCGGCCGAGACGGGGGAGGCGGCGCCCGGGGCCGCGGGGGCCTGCCCGCCGAGCGCGAGGGTGAATCCCTCGAAAAAGGCGCGCCAAGTCGGGTCGACCGAGTCGGGATTCTCGGTCCAGCGCCGGTGATACTCCTCGATGAGTTCGGCGTTGGCTCGGGTTGGAATTGGGACGGCGGTCATGACGGGACGGGTTTGGCGAGGGCGGCAGAACCGCGCGTTCATCGATCAGACCGTGTGAAGCAAGTCAGCATGGAGGCCTCGGGGGGACAAGAGGATTTCCGGTGGCATGTGCCGGGCGCGGGGACGGCAGAAGCGATTATGGCACGGCGGATCGGCATCGGGCAGAACATATCCATCGGCGGCGCCGTATCATGCGTCTCCTGACGATCGCAGCCTGGCTTATCGCAATGTCTGGCGCCATGAAGCCGTCTCATGATGGCTTGCGGGAGGTGATGGCCGGTGCGAAGGTGGCGGCATGGCCAAGGATGACAGAATTCCGACGGACGGAGGCGCGCCGCTGGGCCAGAATCCTTTTGGGGCGCTGAGCAGCACGGGTCTGCCGCAGGCATCCAGTCAACCGGTCGCGCCGGCCAAGCCTGTGCCGATGATGCCGGCAAAGAACCGCGGGCGGGTCGACATCATCCGGCAGACGGCGGGGCGCGGCGGGAAGACCGTCACTGTGGTCAGCGGATTTGTCGGTATCGGGCTCCCGGAGAAGGAGCAGCTCGCGAAAAAGATGCAGAAGGCGTGCGGGGCGGGCGGCACCGTGAAGGACGGGTGCATCGAGATCCAGGGGGACAAGCGCGAGCAGGTGGCGAAGATCCTGGCTGAGGCCGGATTCAGGCCTGTATTTGCCGGAGGCTGACGAGGAGGAGTGCCGCTAAGCGGCGAGGCCTGCGGCGAGGCTGAGGGCGCTCTTCGCGCGATTCAGGATGTAGAGGTGGTAACCGGGCGCGCCGTTCGCGACGAGATCGCGGATCTGCTCGAGCGCCCAGTCGATGCCGACGAACTCCACCGCGTCCGCGCTGTCGCCGGCTGCCTCCAGGCGCCGGAGAAGCTTCGCCGGAACGGCTGAGCCGCTCAATTGTGTCATCCGCCGGACCTGCTGGAGGGAAAGCGCAGGCATGATGCCAGGGATGACGGGAACGGTGATCCCCTCTTGCAGGCAGCGGTCGACGAAACGCCGATAGACGCTGTTGTCGAAGAAGAGCTGAGTGGTGATGAACGAAGCGCCGGCGTCGACCTTGCGCTTCAGGTTGGAGAGGTCTTCGTCGAGCGTGGCCGCCTGCGGGTGCTTCTCCGGGTAGCCAGCGACGCCGATGCAGAGATCGGGGTGGCGCGATTTGAGAAGGGAGACGAGTTCATTGGCATAGGCGAGGCCGTCGGGCGCCGGGGTGAAGGCGGAGACGCCCTTCGGAGGGTCGCCGCGCAGGGCCATGAGATTGCGGATTCCCGCCGCGTGGTGGAGATCGGCAACCTTCACGAGTTCAGCGCGCGAATGCCCGACGCAGGTGAGGTGGGGCATCACCGTGAAGCCGAACTCCGACTTGAGCATCGCCGATATCTGGGCCGTCCGCTCCCGGGTGCTGCCGCCGGCGCCGTAGGTGACCGAGACGAAATCCGGGGAAAGCTTCTTGAGTGCCGCTGCGGTCTGGCGCAAGGCGTCCATCCCTGCGTTGTCCTTCGGCGGGAAAAACTCGAGGGAGAGCAGGGGGCGCGCCTGCGCGAAGAGCTCGGAGATCGGGCGGTTGGATTGCATTAATATATCAACATATGCGGATTTGATGATATGTGTAAAGGAACTTCTCGATGGCAGCACACCGGCTGCCTCGAGCGAAGAAATCCCTCTGTCATCGGGCGTCAATGCAGGGGACTCCAGTCTCCCCCGCCCCTTCTGCGGCGGGCTGCTTCCGGGGTGGATATTCGGGGATCGTGGCTCCGGCACGCCTGATCAGGGTAGCGCGCCGAGCTGGAACGCAGAAAGGCGGTTGTCGTAGAGCGAAGGGACAACGAGAAGCCCCGTTTCCGGGATGAATTCGAAATCAGCGGTCCCCTGCTGCGGTCCACGGCGGTCGAGGAGCAGGATCCTGCGGCCGGTGGAGTCGGCGTGGTAGATCCGGCCGAAATAATCGGAGAAGAGATAGCCGTCTTTCCCGTCGCTCACGAGTCCGTCCATATTGGCTCCCGGTCCCAGGGTGACGAAGATCGACGCCTGTTTTGTCGCCAGGTCGACCGCCTTCAGTGTTCCGTCGGAGGTGATTCCGACGATCAGCCGCGTTCTCTCGACGAGGATCCCGTTGGGATTATTGACCGAAGAGCCTTCGATCAGGATCTCGGCCTTTTCGCCGCTGAGCTTGAAGACGCAGTTCCTAAAGGTATCGGTCAGGTAGATCGTGCCGTCTTCCGCGATCGAGAGGTCGTTGATGAAAATCGCTCCCGGCACCGGGTGCCGGCGGACGATTTCAGCCTTATCCAGATCGATTTCGGCAATGCCCTGCCGCTCCACGGCGAACAGCCGTCCGTTGAAGAACTTCAGCCCGGTTGGCGCCTTGAACCCGGTCACCCATCCCTGCGCGAGGATCGCGCCGTCCAAGCCGATCTTCGAGATGGAGCCGTCGCCGAAGTTCGAGACGTAGAGAACCCGGCGTCCGGGATCGTAGGCGACTGATTCCGGCGCGGCGAGGCGGCCGGCGATCTCCCAGACAGGCTGGAGCGCGGGATGGCAGTAGATGGACGTCAGATCCCGGACCATGAAGTCCCACGCCGCCGTCGTGCCATAGCTGGAGAGCACGAGTTCGTTTTCTCCGGTGGCGAGTGGCAGATAGACGGTGTCGTTCCCGCGGCCGGCCGGGTCGCCGGGCTGGCGCGGATTGCGGCCGTGGAAGACGATCTGCCCGTTGAGGTAGACCGAAACCTCTCCGGTGTAGTTGAGGCTGAACGGCCGGGACTCGGACTTTGAGATGGAGATCGCTGTCCGGGCCCACACGAGGGAGGTCCCCTGGGCGGCGGGCTTGCGGTGGCGGGCGACCTCGACGAAGCCGGAGGGCTCGTTCTTGACCGGGAGCCAGTCAATCCCGGCGGCGGGCCTTCCGTCGAGGAATCGCTCGGCGGCGAGGTTGCTCAGCCGGGTCGCGGGCGAGAGCGACCACTCGGAGATGATCCCGGGAATCGGCTCGACCGGGGCCGCCGGTTGTGCCGAGGAGGAAATGGCGAACGCTGCGAAGATCGCCGCTGTTGCATGCAGACGAAGGGGGTTCATCTAGAAACCCTCGAGGGTGATGAAGTCGTCGAGGGGCTTTTTCGGGGAGCCGGCCGGCCACTCGACGGGGACACCCAGGGGAGTGATGCACACACGGGTGTAACAGTCGGGGATGTGCAGCACCTCGGTGGTCACGCTGTCGGGGATGGAGTCGGTGATAAACACCGTGCCGTAGCCGAGCGCCCGGGCCGCGAGCATCAGGTACGCGGCCGCCATCGGTCCGTCCCAGTGGTTGTAGTCGGGATACTTCGAGCGGTTGTCGGTGAGGACAACAATGTAGACGGGCGCGGAGAAATAGCCGGCCATGCGATTGCGGACGCTCTTTTCAAACTCGGTGCGAGGCTCGCGCTTGCCCCCGCGCTGGTCGAAGTCGGCGAGGATCCCCTTCACGACGGCCTCCTTCATCTGGTCGATCTTTTCACGGGAACGCACGACGACGAATTTCCATGGCTGCTGGTTGCCCGATGTCGGGGCGAGTCGCGCGGCGTCGATGATCTTCCTGATGTCGGCTTCGGGGACCGGATCGGGCCGGAACTTCCGGACTGAGTGGCGCTGGTGGAAGGTCTGCCAGATGTCGGTGACAGGTCCGGCGGTTTCGGCAGCCGGAGCGGCGGCAAAGCTCGAAGCGATCCCGAGGAGAAGGCCGCAGCCGAGGATAGCGGTGAGGCTCGCGGGGTGGCGGAGGAGAGTTGTCATGATGGGGTGGTGCGAGAAGATGACAGCCCGGCGAGGTGGTCACCGCCGGAAATTGACGGACGGAGCATTGCGGCGTGCGATCGGTCGGGAGGATGGGCCGGCCGGTCGCCCGGCCCGCTCATCGACTGAGATCAACCCCGCATGGGCGGGACTCCCTTCAATCCTGCCGCCGCCGGGGTGCGCGGACGGTCAGCCTTTTGCGGGAGCGGGCGCCTGCTTTCCAGCGGCCTTGCCTTCGGGCGGTTCGGCCGACGGTTTGGCGGGTGCAGGAATGGGCTCGAATAGCTCGTCGGCCTTCTCGGGGAGCCCGGTGAATGCCCACTCGAAAGTCTGGAAGGCGCGTTTTTTCATGAGCGCGTTGACCGGGGCGGCCGGATCGGACGCGGCAATGAACGCGTAGACCGGGCCGGCCGGAATCGTGTCAGCCTTGGGCTCGTCGGGTTTGGCGGGCTCAGCAGCCGCCGCCGGCTTGGGGACGGTATTGGGTTTGGGCTCGGCTGCCGGCTTGACGATCTTCTCCTCAGGCTTGCGGCCGAGATGGATGGTGAAGGTCTTGTGGTCGAAGGTCGTCAGCTTGATCGTCCGGAAATTCTTCCGCGCAGCTTCGGCACCCGCATCCGCGAGGTCGGCGCTTTCCTGGAAACGGAGGCTCGTCAGCGAACTGAGGAGCGAGACGATGCGATCATCCTTGAGCCGCTGCCCGGCGGGCGCCTTCTGCGCGGTCCAGGCAGCCTCGGCCTTCTCGCGCGTCGCGACGACCGGATCACCCTTGGGGAAGCCGAGCTCGACCGAGGCGATGTCATTGGCCTTGATGTCGAGGAGGAGCGAGTCGGCCCAGTTCCTGGACTCCGCATCGAGGTAGGTGGCGAGGTTGGTGAGGTAGCCCTTGGTCTCGTCGTCGAACTTTGCGAACCGGCCGCCAGCTTCGGCATCCTTGCCCAGCGAGAGCTTCCAGAGAGGGTTCGACGCGGAGTCGAGGAAGGCGATCGCGGTGCCCTTGAGTTCGAGCCGGGCGAGGCGCTCGGGCGTGCGCGCAACGAGCCGCTGCACCTTGGCGCCGGCGAGATCGTCGATGAGCCGCGCGAGCTTGGAGAGGTCGGCGGGAAGGTCGTAGTAGGACGAGACGAGCCATTTGCCGTCGGCCTGCCGGGCAAGCGTGACGGTTTTCCCCTGGTCGGTGATGCGGACCTGCGCGGCCTTCTCAACAGCGGCTGCGGCGAGCACCGGCTGTCCCGCGCGGGGATCCTGGGCCGCGGGGGCCGGGGGGCGGTTGAGAACGAAGACGATTGCCGAAAGGACGGCGAGGACGGCGACGGTCAGGGCGAGAGGTTTCAGTTTCATCGCGGAAGGGGAATGTCGGATAGGAAGGTTGTCCTGCGCGGGGTCACTTGTGCCGCCGGATGTAGAACCACGCGCCGCATGCGCCGATGAGCAGGGGGACGGAGAGCAGGTTGATGATGAGCAGCCGGTTCTCCAGGGCTTCGATGTCCTCGCGGAGCGATTTGCGGATGGCGCGCCGCTCGGCGCGGAACTGCACCTGCTGGCGGCGGAGGCTCTCGATCGACTTGGTGACTTCAGGGGTGGCGCCGAGCCTTCCGCTCTCGGTCTTGCGACCCTCAAGCCCGGTGAGCTGGTTCTGCACCTGGGTGAGCCGGCTCTCGAGCGAGGTGAGCTGCTCCTGGTATTTCTGCTGGGCGCGGACCTCGATGTCGTGCACGACCGTGAACGGGCGCAGCGACGTGCCCTTGCCGCGGATGGAGATCAGGTCCTGCGAGCCCGAGAGGAAGTCGAGGGCGTTCCCGGCGAACGAAAGGTTGTCGTTGAGCGGCTCATACGCGGTGGTGCCGAGGAAGTTCATCTTGCGCACGCTGTAGTCGTCGAAGAGCCAGTCGGTGTCGGCGATGACGAGGAGGGTCGACTTCGCGGCGGATTCCCTGAGTGCCGGGACGGCTTTTGCGTAGGCGGCCGGGGCCTTGGCGGGCGCGGGTTTGTCGGCCTGCTTCGACTCCGGGTCAGCGGGCTTCTCGTCCTTAGGAGCGCCGTCGGGGAACGCCGTCTTGAACTTCCCCCGGACGAGCGCGGCCAGCACCTTGCGGCCCGTCGGCTTGATCTGGCGGGCGAGATCCTCGGGCTGGGACATGCTGGCAAGCATGCCCGGGATCTCGCCGCTCAATGCGGACGACTGAAGCAGCGGTATCAGGGAAAGGCCGGTGCCGTCGCTGAGGGAGAAGCTGCCGGGCTCGATGAGGAGCATCGACTCAAGCTGGCTCGTGGGCAGCGAGGTCGCGCTGATCGAGCTGCGGGCGAGGTTGAGCCAGATCGGATAACGGACAACCGAGCCGGCGGAAACCTGGACCTGGGTCGCGTTGTCCGGGTCGCCGACGATCTTGTCGGGGCTGTAGACAATGCCCCAGCCCTTGAAGAGCTCGGGAAGGTCGCTGGAGACATTGGCCGGGGGCGCGCCGTACATGGCCATCTGGTTGCCGCGGGAGCGGAAATAGCGGGACGAGGGGTCGATGGCGAGGAACACCGGCTTGCCGGAGAGCAGGAACTGGTCGATGGCGAACTGGAGCCTGCGCGGGAGGTTCTGCGGGTGGATCACGGCGAGCACGTCCAGGCCGGCGGGGAGGATGTCGGCATTGGCGTCGATGGTGACGATCTCGTAGCTTTTCTCCCATTCGGTGACGACAAGCTGGTTCTCGGGCATGCGGCCGCTCTGCATCGCCATGTAGTCCATCTGGCCGCGGAGGGGCAGGCTCGTGAGGAGGCCGAGCTTCGGCTTCGAGAAGAGCTGCACCTGGTAGATGAGTTGCGAGAGGTCGTATTCGAGGAACTGCTCGCGGTCGGTGCTGAGGGCCGGGAGAACCTTCTGCTGCTCGGCCTGGATGGCGACGAGGCCGAAGTAGAAGCTCTCGCCGCTGCCGGGCCACGTCTGCGGCGAAATTCCTGCTGCGGTCGCCCTTTCCTCATCCGGGGTGTCGGGCTTGGGATCGATGACCGTCAGCTGGAGCTTGCCGTGGGCGGCGCGCGCGTACTGGCCGAGCATCTCGCGCACGCGGTCGGCGTAGTTCTTGAGGCCGATGGGGAGGGTCGTGCTGCTGCGGGAGAAATAGAGCTCGAGCTGGACCGGTTCCTCGAGTTTGCGGAGGAGTTCCCTCGTGCCGGGGGAGAGCGTGTAGATCTTCTCGGCGGTGGCGTCGACCCGGACGGGAAGCGAGGACGCGAGATAATTGACGAAGAAGAGGCCGGCCAGGAGGAGCGCGATCGAAAGGATGCGGGGGGCGGATTTCATCGGCGGTCGTGGGAAGGGGGAGTAGGTGGCGTCGCTTCAGCGCTCGAGGGCAAGCACGTTCAGGCAGAGGCAGAGGCCGGCCAGCGAGAGGAAGAAGACAACGTCCTTGGGATCGATGATGCCCTTGATGAAGGCGTCAAAATGGGTCTTGAAGCTGAAGTTCGAAATCAGGTCGACGAGCCACGAGGGCAGGGCGAGGTAGCCGCCGAGGAAGTCGGTGAACACGCTCCATCCGAGCAGGACGAGGAGGAAGCAGAGCAGCACGCTGACCGCGAAGCTGATGACCTGGTTCTTGGTAAAGGCCGAGGTGAGCGAGCAGATCCCGAGGTAGGCCCCGGCCATAAGCATGGAGCCGAGGTAGCCGGAGGCGACGACGCCCCAGTCGGGCTCGCCGAGATAGGCCACGGTAAGGGCCATCGGGAAGCTGAGGATGATGGCGAGGCAGAGAAACGCCCAGGCCGCGAGAAACTTGGCGAGGACCGCCTCGACCGTCGTGACCGGGAGCGTAAAGAGGAGCTCGACCGTGCCAGCGCGCTTCTCCTCCGACCAGAGACGCATCCCGACCGCGGGGGCGAAGGGGATGAACAGCCAGGGGATGAACGCGAAGTAGCTGTCGAGGCTCGCGACGTTCGCCTTGAAGAACGAGCCTAGGAAGAAGGCGCAGCCGACCGAGGCCAGGAGGAACACGATCAGGAAGACATATGCCACTGGCGAGCGGAAGTAGCCGAGGAACTCGCGTTTGAGAAGAGGTGGGACCTGGGACATGGAGAGAGTGGACTGGGATGCGGAGAGATCGGGATGAGCGAGAATCGGGGAGAAGCGAAGCCTGCGCCGGACAGATGCAATCGGGGCGCCCGGGCGGCGCCGCGTCAGGAATCCGTCTGGGTCAGGCTGCGGAAAATCTCATCGAGCCGGGCGCCGCCGTGGCGCTCGCGCAGGCCCGCCGGGGTGTCGTCGACGACGACACGGCCTCGGGTGATGATGATGATGCGCGTGCAGATCGCCTCGACTTCCTCGAGGATGTGGGTCGAGAGGATGACGGTCTTCTCCGCGGCCATCCGCCTGATGAGTTCGCGGACCTCGTGCTTCTGGTTGGGGTCGAGCCCGTCGGTGGGCTCGTCCAGGACGAGCACCGGCGGATCGTGCAGGAGGGCCTGGGCGAAGCCGACGCGCTGCTTGTAGCCCTTGGAGAGGGTATCGATGGTCTGCCGGCGGACTGGCTCGAGGTGGCAGAGGGAGATGGCGTGCTCGACGCGCGCGCGCTTCTCGACCGTGTCGCGGAAGCCGCGGATCTCGGCGATGAATCCGAGGAACTCCTCGACGGTCATCTCCGGATAGGCCGGGGCGTTCTCGGGCAGATAGCCGACGAGTCGCTTGACGGCGACCGGATCTTTCACGACGTCGTGGCCGCCGACCCGCGCCGCGCCCGCGGAAGGGCGCAGGAAGCCGGTGATCATCTTCATCGTGGTCGATTTCCCGGCGCCGTTGGGCCCGAGAAAGCCGAGGATATCGCCCTGCTTCACGGTGAAGGAGACACCGTCCACCGCGCGCAAAGCACCGAAGGTTTTGGCAAGACCTTGGACTTCGATCATGGAAAAGAGTACGGAAAAATAACCACAGGCATCCGGAAAACAAGGGAAACCCGCAATCCGATTGGGAATTGAAACTGATTATCTTGCAAGGTATTGACGCGCCACGCTTCCGTAGCCTTCACCTGGCAGGCGAGTCTGAGACCGCAGGGCGGCGCCTTTTGTTTCTTTGGCTCCCCTTCGACGCGATCCGGCCGGCGCCGATCAGGGGGGGGGATGTCCCGCCGCGCGATCCTTCTCGGTGCGCAACCGGAGCTGGCCGCAGGCGGCGTCGATATCGTTGCCCTTCTCGCGCCTGAGGGTGGCCGACACGCCGCGCGCCTCGA
>Ga0153915_10001294_pt1 | contig 23057 bp, 20 predicted proteins | sample Opewatmetagenome_2_FD_107003 | JGI IMG/M metagenome (GOLD analysis project Ga0153915, IMG submission 107003) | Freshwater wetland microbial communities from Ohio, USA - Open water 3 Core 3 Depth 3 metaG | ecosystem: Environmental > Aquatic > Freshwater > Wetlands | place: USA: Ohio, Lake Erie...
GTTTGCAGTGCAGTTCACCGTAACGCCGCTAATTGTTATTGAGGAAGAACTTCCGTAAGCGAAGATTCCGTTTGCGCCTATTCCGGTTGTCGTCACTGTGCCGCCTGTAATATAAATAATACTATTTGTTGCAAGTACGCCTGCATTAAGCCCGTAGAAACTGCTGTTATCGGAAGATGAAGTTGCGCCTGACTTGGTTACCGTACAATTAGTCATCGTAAGAGTGCCTGAATTTGTAACTGTTACAGCAGATACATCATCTGTTGTAGAAGAGAAAGACTCTCCGGTTTTTGTTGCAGTTCCGCCCGATTGCGAATATGTTGTTTGCGCAATTGAAATGTTAGTAAAAATCAGAATTGACAAAATCAGGCAAATGGGGATGAGAATATTTTTTGTACGAAGCATTGCTTACTCCATTTTTATTATTGTATTTTTCAATCATAGCTGCCGAAAAAGCATCTCCCCCGTTTTCCGAAAGCTCAAATTGATGGTACAAATTTAAATTTTTATATATTAATTAAGCAAGGGAAAAAATATTCTACAATGAGGAATTTGATATAGAGCAAAAGATAAATGAAGTGAAAGATTTTTCATGATTTATATGAGGAATAAAAAAACCCCGTTTTCGCACTGAAACCGGGGTTTTTGGTGGGCCCTGAAGGAATTGAACCTCCGACCCTCTGATTATGAGTCAGACGCTCTAACCAACTGAGCTAAGGGCCCAAAACAGATTCCAAAAATATTAAATTTGAGTTGTTAATGCAATTTTTATTTTCTTTTTCATGATTTTTTTTCTCTTTCATTTTTCATTCGTTAAAACTTAATAGGCTGACGCCGATTTTTTTTTAAAAGGAGGCTGCTCTAAGAAGAAGATGGGGTATCTTTTAGAAGTAATTACCTTATTTATAAGAAGTAATTTTTAATATTATTCTTGTTAAAATTATGAAATACTGAATAAAAAATTTAAATAAAAAGGCTAAAATGTTGCGGAAAACGAAATTAAAGTATATATTTGTGTTCCTATTTGCCGGGGTGGCGGAATAGGTAGACGCACAGGACTTAAAATCCTGTGGGTGGTTCCACCCGTGCCGGTTCGAGTCCGGCCCTCGGTACAAAATAATGGAGGGTTCTTAGCTCAGTTGGTTAGAGCGTCTGCTTGACGTGCAGAAGGTCATAGGTTCGAATCCTATAGAACCCACGAGTAGTCCGGAGTTTGCTCCGTTTTTTTTTAATTTTAAAAAAAATGATTATGGACAAAATTAAAATAAGATTTCCCGACGGTTCCGAAAAAGAATTTGATTCGGGTGTTACCCCGATTCAAATTGCGCAGTCGATCTCGCGTAAACTGGCTGAAGAAGCCCTTGTATGTGATATTAATGGAGTAACCAAAGAACTTACTACTCCAATCACTTCCGATTCCGAATTGAAACTATATACGTTCGACGATCCTAAAGGGAAAGAAACCTACTGGCACTCAACATCCCATTTAATGGCTCATGCAGTCCAGTCAATTTTTCCAGAGGCAAAATTCGGCGTAGGCCCTGCTATTGAAACGGGATTTTACTACGATATTGATATCAATACTCCTCTTACAGAAGAACTGCTTTTGAAAATTGAACAGAAGATGCTCGAAATTGCCGCTAAAGATGAAAGTTTCAAGAGAAAAGAATTATCAAAGAAAGAAGCTCTGGAATTTTTCACCAATAAAGGGGATAATTACAAGCAGGAAATTATAAGCGAACTCGATGGAGAAAACTGCGTTATCAGTTTGTATAACGAAGGGGATTTTACCGATTTATGCACAGGCCCTCATCTTCCATCAACAGGTAAAATAAAATTTGTAAAACTTTTAAGCATATCCGGCTCTTATTGGCGCGGAGATGAAAAGAATAAACAGCTTCAGAGAATTTACGGAGTTTCTTACCCGAAGAAAAAAATGCTTGATGACTATCTTACATTTTTAGAAGAAGCTAAAAAACGGGATCATAGAAAACTCGGCAAACAGCTTGATCTTTTCAGCATTCACGAAGACGCAGGCGCCGGGCTTATATACTGGCATCCTAAAGGAGCCCGCATAAGAAATGCAATTGAAACTTTCTGGCGCCAGGCTCATTTTGCAAATGGTTACGATCTCTTATATTCTCCCCATATGGGAAAAAGCTGGCTTTGGGAAACAAGCGGGCATCTTATTAATTATAAAGAGAATATGTACGCCCCGATGAGCATTGATGACCAGAATTTCTACGTAAAACCTATGAACTGCCCGTTCCACATTATGATTTATCAGTCGCAGTTAAGATCGTACAGGGATTTGCCCCTGCGCTGGGCTGAACTTGGGACGGTTTACCGCTACGAAAAAAGCGGCGTGCTTCATGGGCTTTTAAGAGTAAGAGGATTTACTCAGGATGACGCTCATTTGTTCTGCACCGAAGAACAGATGGAAGATGAAATTCTTGAAGTGCTCCGGTTCTCAATTTCACTGTGGAAAGCATTCGGATTTGAAAATCTAAAATTTTATATAGCCACAAAGCCCGAAAAGGGCATTGGCGATGATTCACTTTGGGAAAAGGCAACCAACTCATTAATTAAGGCTATTCATAGAGAAGGGCTGGAATATGAGTTGGACGAAGGAGGCGGAGCTTTCTACGGCCCTAAAATAGACATAAAAATTAAAGACGCTCTTAACCGGGAATGGCAGATGACTACAATCCAGTTTGACTGGAACCTGCCGGAAAGATTTAAAATGACCTATATAGGAGAAGACGGCAAAGAGCACCGCCCGTTTATGATTCACAGGGCATTACTCGGTTCTCTGGAAAGATTCTTCGGAGTATTGATTGAGCATTACGGCGGAGCATTCCCTGTATGGCTTGCTCCGATTCAGGCGGCAGTTGTGCCTGTATCGCAGAATTTTACAGAGTATGCCAAAAAGGTTACTAAAGCGCTGAAAGAAAAGAATATTATTGTTGAGCTTGACGAACGCAATGAAAAAATAGGGTATAAGATAAGGGATTGGGAAACACAAAAGGTTCCTTATATGTTGATTGTAGGGGAAAAAGAACAGGCTTCCGGTACCGTTAGCGTACGTAAGCATAAAGCAGGCGATAAAGGAAGTATTCCTATTGAACAGTTTATTTCTGAAATTTGCGAAGAAATAAATAACAGAGTAAATAACAACTAAGAGAGGGAAACATTACACAAATTAAATACCGTGTGAATCAGGAAATCATCAAAACACCGCAGGTGCGTTTGATTGACGCTAACGGCGAACAGATTGGAATTGTAACAATAAGAGAGGCGTTGGAAAAATCGGAAGAAAGAGGAATGGATTTGGTGGAAATTGCGCCGCAGGCTGTTCCCCCTGTTTGCAAAGTTATTGATTACGGCAAATTTTTGTATGATATACAAAAGAAAGAAAAACTGCAGAAAAAGAAACAACAGGTAATTGTTCTTAAAGAGATCAGGCTTCATCCCAATACCGATACGCACGATTTTGATTTTAAGGCCAGGCATGCCGCCAACTTTCTGGATGAAGGGAATAAGGTAAAAGTTTCCGTTATTTTCAAAGGAAGAGAACTTGCATATGTGGAACACGGAGAAAATCTGCTTAAAAAGTTTATTGAAAGGCTCGAAGACGTTGCAAAGGTTGAACAGGAAATAAGTTTTGAAGGAAAAACCATGCATGCAATTTTAGCCCCTAGCAAAACGAAGAAAAAGAAATAATAACAACGATATAGGTTAAATTATGCCAAAAATGAAAAGCAACAGAGGCGCCGCCAAATCTTTCAAGAAAACCGGCTCCGGAAAGATTAAAAGACATAAAGCGTATAAATCGCATATCCTGACGTCTAAATCGAAAAAAAGAAAAAGAAATTTAAGAAAAGCTACTCTTGTATCAGCTGCTGATTTATCAAGAGTAAAAACAATGCTACAATAATTGGAGTAAGTAAGTCATGCCAAGATCACAAAACAAAGTCGCTTCTAAAAGAAGAAGAAAAAAATTACTTAGTATGGCAAAAGGTTACTGGGGAGCTCGCAGCAAAGTGCTCACAGTTGCTAAACATCATGTTGAAAAAGGCCTTCTGCATGCTTATCGCGATAGAAAACTGAAAAAGAGAACCTACCGGCAAATCTGGATAGCCAGAATCAATGCCGCTGTCCGTTTACAGGGCACCAGCTATTCAAAGTTTATTCATGCTCTGGAAATTAAAGGCGTTGATATAAATAGAAAAGTTCTGGCCAGTATGACGGTTGAAAACCCTAAGGCTTTCTCTGATTTGGTTACTTATATAATGAACTAGTATTTTTCCCTCCCGGAAAATTAATTTAATTTTTCCGGGAGGGTTTTTTTTAAATTTTCGGGGACAAAATGGAAGAAAAAATTTCCGCAGCCGCCTCACTTTTTGAAACCGATATTGATTTGGTTTCCGATCTCAAATCTCTCGAAGAAATCCGCATTAAATATTTCAGCAGAAACGGAATTATCTCTCTTTTATTCGAAGATTTTAAAAATCTTTCTAAAGAGGAAAAACCGAAATACGGCCAAATAATTAACCAGTTGAAAAATTCGGCTCAGTCTAAATTTGAAGAAGTTAAAAACAGGCTTTCTGAAATTCAGGATGAGTTTAAAGAGAGAGTTGACCTGAGCCTTCCAGGCAAAAAAAGAACTATCGGCAGCAAACATATTGTTATTCAGACTCTCGATGAGATAAAAAATATTTTTATGGGGCTCGGCTTCTCGGTTTATAACGGTCCGGAACTTGAATCGGATTATTATAATTTTGAAGCGCTTAATTTTCCCGATGACCATCCGGCAAGAGATATGCAGGATACGTTTTTTATCAATAAAAATTTCCTTATGCGAACCCATACTTCACCCGTGCAGGTTAGGCTGATGAAATCGAAAAAACCCCCTATTAGGGCAATTATGCCGGGAAAAGCATACCGCAATGAAGCATTAAGCTATAAGCACTACTGCCTGTTTCATCAGGTGGAAGGTTTATATATTGATAAGAATGTTACATTTGCCGAACTTAAAGGAACACTTGTTTCGTTTATTAAAACATTGTACGGCGAAGATGTTAAATACCGTTTCCGCGGAAGCTTTTTTCCGTTTACCGAACCGAGCGCAGAGGTGGATATCTGGTGGGAGCCAAAAGGCAAACCGGGAAGATGGATGGAAATTCTCGGCTGCGGAATGGTTGACCCGAATGTGCTTAGAAATGTCGGCCTCGACCCCGAAATCTATTCCGGATATGCTTTCGGAATGGGAGTTGAAAGGCAGGTGCTTAGAAAATATAATATACCCGATATAAGAATATTATTCGATAACGATAAAAGATTTTTAACTCAATTTTAAGAGGCTCTATTTTGAAAATTTCATTAAACTGGCTGAAAGATTACGTTAACCTTGAAGGCATTTCGGTAGATGAAATTGTAAATAAACTTACAATTTCGGGGCTTGAAGTTGAAGAAATTGATTACCAGGCTAAAGTGTATGAAAATTTTATTGTTGGATTTGTAAAAGAAAGGCTCAAACACCCGAATGCCGATAAACTCTCCTTGTGCAGAATATTTGACGGTAAAGAAGATATTAAAGTTGTCTGCGGAGCGCCTAATGTTGAAGAAGGGCAGAAAGTTCCTTTTGCTAAAGTGGGCGCTGTAATACCGAACGGAGGGTTTATAATAAGCGCTGTAAAAATTAGGGGAGAGGAATCGTTCGGGATGATTTGTTCCGGAAAAGAACTCGGAATTAGCGATGATCATTCCGGCATTTTAGCGCTGGATAAATCATTAGAACCGGGAATGCCTCTTGCCGATGCTATAAATATGAATGATGTAATTTTTGAAATTGCAATTACCCCTAACAGAGCCGATGCTCTTAGCCATATAGGAATTGCAAGGGAACTTTCGGCTTTGTTCGGAAGAGAAATGAAATACCCTGAAATCAAAATAAAAAAATCGAAATTGAAAAGTTCCGATTTTGCAAAAGTGGATATACAAGATAAGACAGGATGCCCCCGTTATTCGGCAAAAGTAGTTAAAGATGTCGAGATTAAAGAATCGCCGGAATGGATAAAAACCAGGCTTAAAAATATCGGTCTGCGCCCTATAAACAACGTTGTGGATGTTACAAATTATGTTCTTCATGAAATAGGACAGCCGCTTCACGCATTCGATCTCGACATGATAAAAGGGAAAAAAATAATTATAAGACGAGCATTTGAAGGGGAGGATTTTGTAACTCTCGATTCGAAAAGCAGAAAACTTTCTTCAAATGATTTGATGATCTGCAATGCTGAAAAATCAGTAGCCATAGCAGGCGTAATGGGGGGTGAAAACTCCGAAGTTACCTCTTCCACAAAAAATATTCTTATTGAAAGCGCATACTTTAATCCCTCGATGGTAAGAAAAACCTCTAAGAAACTCGGTTTGCAGACAGACGCTTCATACCGTTTTGAAAGAGGAGCCGACCCTGATATTACAATCTGGGCGTCAAAGCGCGCCGCACAGCTTATTGCAGAATTATCAGGGGGAGAAGCCGTTTCAGGTGAAATTGACGAATATCCGGTAAAAATTAAAAAACCTGTCGTTCAGCTCCGTTTCTCCCGGATTGAAAAAATACTCGGGTATAAAATTCCTAAGAAAAATGTAAAAAGTATTTTAACTAACCTTGGTTTCGATGTAGAATCAGTTGATACGGAAGTGATGAAAGTAAAAGTACCTTTATTCAGGCACGATATTGAAAGGGAAATTGATTTGATAGAAGAAGCTGCAAGAATTTACGGCTACGATAAGATGCCTGATATTGAAAAAATTTCGGATGTGCTTGAGTCGAAAATAGATGAATCGGAGTTTGACGGCAGAATAAGAAACATCTTAATATCGCTCGGGTTTTATGAGATAATGACCAATTCTCTTATTGAGAAAGAGATTGCGCCGAAATTCGGCAATTCAATTTCTCTGTTAAATCCTCAAAGCGCGGATATGTCTCATTTGCGTCCTTCTCTGCTTCCAGGAATGCTTTATACAATAGCAAGGAATATTAAAGTTAAAGAGAAAAATCTCGCTCTCTTTGAAATAGGCAAAATATTTTCAAAGAATGAAGGCGTTGAAGAAAAGGATATAACCTCGTTTGATCAATTCTCGGAAGAAGAAAATGTTGCTCTCTGTATTACCGGAAGTGTTAATGAAGATGAATGGTACAAAAAAAGTGCAGAAACCGATATTTTTGATCTGAAAGGAATAGCCGAAGAATTTTTTACTCGACTGAAAATCAAGGAGGATGTTGAAGAGTCTTTTCCGACCGGGCATTCTTATATGAATAATACGATAGAATACTCATTAAATGGAAAAACAGCGGCTTTCTTAGGCGATATTAAACCAGATCTATTAAAAAGCTTTGATATTGACCAGAATGTCTATTTTTTCAATGTAAATATAGATTTGCTTAGACAATACAAACCTAAAGAAAAGCGATTTAAAGAACTTTTGCGCTATCCGAAGGCAATAAGGGACATAGCAATCGTACTGGATGAGAAAATTACTTCAAAAGAGGTTATCTCAGAAATTAAAGAAATTAGCTCTAACTTATTGCATCATATAAAGTTATTTGATATCTTTAGAAGTGAAAGCTTAGGTCAAGGGAAAAAGAGCCTTGCTTTCCAGTTAGAGTTCTACGATGAAACGAGAACTTTGACTGAAGAAGAAGTTGAAAGAGAGTTTTGGAAGATAATTAAAAGTATAGAATTAAAATTCAATGCTCAGTTAAGAGGTAAATAATTGCCTGATAGTTCGAAATACGGCGCTTTTCTTGAAGAAATAAATGCATTGGAAAAGCAGGTTTATTTTTTAGTTCAGAAAGGTAATGAACTTATTGCAAGGAATTCGGCGTTAGAGAAGAAAACGAAGCAATTAGAAAAAGAAAATGAAGTGTTAAGGCTTAAGATTGAAGAGATTGAGAAGAAACTGAGCGGCAATGTAACGAGTTTTGATTCCGATTTATTCGGAACTTTTAATTCTCCTATAGAAAATAAAGAGAATTTGAAAAAAAAAATAAATGAATTAATAATAAAAATTGATCGTCAGTTAAGTTCTTAATTAAAATGATTAGGGATTTGGATCAGAATGACTGAAAAGAAGAAGCTGAAAGTAAAAATATTTGATAAAGAATATTCCTTATTGGTTGATAACCAGGAAATTGCGGAAGAATTGGCCGAGTACGTAAATAATATTATGGAAGAAACGAGAAACGAATTACCGGGACAGCCATCCGAAACATTAGCAATAATTGCTGCGTTGAATATTGCTTATGATTTATTTGTAGAAAGGAATAGTTCGCGCGAATTTAATATACAGGCCACCGATAAAATTAAAAAGATCAAGCTTCTTTTATCTGAATCACCTCTGATTTCAAACCAAAATTAGGTTTGCCGCTCCGTCAATTCCTATATATGTAAGAACTAACATCAACATATAAGGGTTATTGACTCACGGTGTGTATTACAGGCCTCATCCCGGTTTCGATCGGGATCCTCTTCGGACGACCAGTGGAAGTAAAAAACGCCGGGCAATTCCCCGCACTTTATAAGGAAGCGTTCTTCCTTACAGAATTGGCGGAAGCGGCATTATTTTTCTGTACTTTTGGAGGGAAAATGGAAATAAATTTGATTATCGCAATTATCGTTCCGGCGGCAGCCTTGGGAGCGGGGTTCTTTTTCGGTTGGCTTATCAGTTCCAAATTCAGCAAGAATAAAATATCGTCTGCTATTGAAAAAGCAGCTAAGATTATTGATGACGCTGAAAAAGATTCTAAGCACCTTAAAAAAGAGAAACTGCTCGAAGTTAAAGATGAATGGCTGAAGAAAAAACAGGAATTTGATAACGAGGTCAATCAGAAAAGACAGAAACAGCTCGCCTTTGAAAAACAGCTCGAACAAAGAGAAGACAACATCGAAAAGAAAATTGAACTTGTTGCCCAGAAAGAAAAAACAATTAAGGAATCGGAAAAGAAAATTGCTCAGCAGAATGAAGAAATAAACAGGAAAAGCACCGAGCTTGATAGATTGATTCATGAAAACAATGAGAAACTTGAAAAGGTTGCCGGATTGACTTCAGACGAAGCTAAAAAGATTCTTATGGAGAATATGGTTAGCAAGGCTAAAAGCGACGCCTCTCAGCAGCTTAAGGAAATCAGGGAAACAGCTAAACTTGAAGCTAAAAAAGAATCGCAGAAAATTGTTGTTCAGGCTATTCAGAGAACCGCTGTCGATCATTCGGTTGAAAGCACTGTTTCGGTTGTGCAGATTCAGAATGATGAAATGAAAGGCAGAATAATCGGAAGGGAAGGAAGAAACATAAGGGCTTTTGAAGCCGCAACCGGAGTGGATGTTATTGTTGATGATACTCCTGAAGCAGTTATTCTTTCGGCTTTCGACCAGTTCAGAAGGGAAGTTGCCCGAATTTCGCTCGAAAGGCTTATTGCCGACGGAAGAATTCACCCGGCAAGAATTGAAGAAGTGGTTCATAAAGTTGAACAGGAACTTGAAGAAGAAATTCAGCGCGAAGGGGAAAATACTATTATTCAACTCGGTATTCATAATGTTCATGCCGAACTGACCAAGCATATAGGCAGAATGAAATACCGTTCAAGCTATGGGCAGAACCTGCTTCAGCATAGTATTGAAGTGGCATACCTGACAGGAATAATGGCGGCAGAACTTGGTTTTGATCCGATGCTTGCCAAGAAAGCCGGTTTGATGCACGATATTGGGAAAACCGTTGATAAAAGCGTTGAAGGCCCTCATGCATTAATAGGTTACGAGCTCGCTAAGAAATATAATGAGCACAAAATTGTTCTTAATGCAATAGGAAGCCACCATGAAGATATTGAAATGGAACATCCGATTTCGGCTCTCGTACAGGCTGCCGATGCTATAAGCGGAGCGCGTCCCGGCGCCAGAAGAGAACCTCTTGAAAGCTATGTTAAAAGGCTTGAAAATCTTGAAACTCTTGCTAAATCTTTTGAAGGCGTTGCCAAGACTTATGCAATACAGGCAGGCAGAGAAATAAGAGTTGTTGTTGAACCTGACAAGGTTGACGATAATTTCAGCGACAGGCTGGCTTACGATATTGCGCAGAAAATTCAGGATGAAATGGAATATCCGGGCCAGATTAAAGTTACTGTTATTCGTGAAGTAAGAAAAATTGCTTACGCAAAATAACTGGATTTTGTAATGAAGAAACTGAAAGTCGCCGTAACAGGGGGCATTGGTTCGGGGAAATCTGCCCTTTGCTCTTTATTTGAGGAAAAAGGGTATCCGGTTATTTCAAGCGATTTGATTGCTAAAGAAATTATGCAGAACAATCCCGAAGTGAAAAAGAAAATTATAAAAAATTTCGGGAAAGAATCATATATAAACGATAAGCTTAACAAAGAATATCTCGCAAAGAAAATTTTTCCCGATCAGGAAAAAATCTCATTAATTAATTCAATTGTACATCCTGCAACTTTAAAAGAAATTGAATCGGTTTGTTTAAAAGAATTTAAGAAATCCAGCATTGTTTTTGTGGAATCGGCTTTGGTTTATGAAGCCAAGATACATAAGCATTTTGATTATGTTATTCTTGTCGCATCAGCCGATGAAGATAAAATTACAAGAACTGTAAAAAGGGATTCTGCCGGGGCGGACGCCGTAAAAGAGCGTTTGGATAATCAGATACCGGATGAAAAGAAAAAACTAAGAGCCGATTTCGTAATCAATAACGATTCTACTCCTGAAAAGTTAACCGAAAGAGGGAAACTTATACTTAAAATAATAGAAAGTATTTCAAAAGGGGAATAATAAACAGAGGTTGCCGTGAATGCTATTAATAAATTAATTGTTGAGATAGTTAAGCTGATGCCGAAACCGATTGTATATATTTTTGCCAGAAAGTATATTGCCGGCGAAAGACTGGAAGATGCCATTGAAGTTGTTAAAGAATTAAATTCAAACGGAATACTTGCTACTGTAGATGTTCTCGGAGAATCGGTTACTACTAAAAAAGAAGCTGAAGATGCTAAAAAAGAGTGCCTTGCCGTACTTGATGCTATAAATGTAAATAAACTTAATGCAAATCTTTCGGTTAAACCTACTCAGCTTGGATTGGGAATTGATAAAGATTTCTGCTATGAGCAGCTTTCGGAAATTCTTGAAAAAGCTAAATCCTACAGTAATTTTGTTCGCATTGATATGGAAGATTCCCCTTTTACAACGCTTACAATTGAACTTGTTATGAGATTAAAACAGAAATTTAATAATACAGGCATTGTAGTGCAGGCTTATTTAAAGAGGACTATTCAGGATGTTCTTGAAATGAATAAATGCGGAATGAATTACAGGCTTTGCAAAGGCATTTATGTTGAACCTGCCGAAATTGCATACAAAGACAGGCAGGAAGTCAGGAATAACTACCTGAAAATACTTGAGACTATGCTTGAGAACGGGAATTATGTGGGAATTGCAACGCACGATGAATATCTTATTGACGGGGCGTATGATATTATTAAAAAGAATAATTATTCAAATGATAAATTTGAATTTCAGATGCTTTACGGAGTTAGGGAGAACTACCGGGATAAAATAAATGCCGATGGATATAAAATAAGAGTTTATGTGCCGTTTGGAAATCAGTGGTATGCCTATTCGGTTAGGCGTTTAAAAGAAAATCCACAGGTAGCGTGGTACATTTTTAAAAGTATTTTCTCGTTTAATTAATGAAGATTCTTGGAATTGAAACATCCTGCGATGAAACCTCGGTATCTCTTCTTGAGAATGAAAAAGTATTGGCTAATCTTATATCTTCGCAGGATTTTCATACTGAATACGGCGGAGTTGTGCCCGAATTATCGAGCCGCGCTCATCTTCAGATGACGCTTCCTTTATTAAAAAAAGCTTTAAACGATACTCAGATTCAGGTTAAAGATATCGATTTGATTTGCAGTACAGCGGGGCCGGGATTGATTGGGGCGCTTCTTGTCGGGCTTACATTTGCAAAAGGGCTGGCTTATTCGGCTAATAAAGATTTCTTAGGGATAAACCATATTGAAGGGCATATCTTTTCCGGTTTCTTAATGGAGCCGCAGCCTCAATTCCCTTATTTATGCCTTGTAGTCTCCGGCGGGCATACGCTTCTATTGATTGTAAAAAGCGATACTGAAATTATTAAACTCGGCAGCACCATCGATGATGCGGCAGGAGAGGCATTCGATAAAGCCGCTAAAATGCTCGGGCTCGGGTATCCGGGAGGCCCTAAAATTTATAAAGCCGCTTCAGAAACCGAATCTTCTTCAATTTCATTCCCTGTTGCTCGCTGCAAGAATGAATTTGATTTTTCCTTCAGCGGTGTAAAAACGGCAGTACTCCGGTTTATACAAAAAGAATATAAATCATCTTCTGCTATTCCTCAAAATGATTTGAACATGATTGCTTTTGCATTTCAAAAGGCTGTTGTAAACGCTCTTACGGCGAATGTAATTAAGGCTTTGAACAAATACAGGGTAAAATCAGTCTCGCTTGTAGGAGGCGTATCGGCTAATGTGCTTCTGAGAAACGAGATGAAAAACATCGCCGATAGAATCAAAGTCCCTTTTATTGCTCCTGCTTTTGAATACTGCGGCGATAATGCCGCTATGATTGCCCTGAGAGGATACAGGCTGTACAAAACAGGTCGAAGGGATAATTTCACAGCCAACGCATTTGCATCGCTCCCCGAAAACAATTTTATTGAATACAATATATGAATTTAGAACAGACAGCAGAAGGGAAAAAGAAGATTAACTTTAATCTGAAAAAGACAGACTACATAATTATTACAGCCTTCTTTTTTGTTGTACTGGGGCTGTTATCTTATTCCTTTTATTATCCGAATTATTATAAGCATCCCTCGCCTCTCCGTTTTAAAGTGGCTAAAGGGGAAACAATTGAACAGATTATCGATTCCCTTTACAGCGCAGGCGTTATACCTAGTAAATTCAACATGAAAATTGCTATTTACATTTCCGGAAACGATAAAAAGATTAAAGCGGGAAATTATTACATACCGAATGGTTTGAATTATTTCGATTTAATTGATCTTTTTGTAAACCAGCCTCACAGAAGGGAAGTGCTGCTGGCTATTCCTGAAGGAATAAGGCAGAATAAACTTGCCGGACTTCTTCATAACAAACTTGAAATTGACTCGGCTAAATTTACCGCTTTGTGCAGCGATTCTGCATTAATAGCAAGCCTTAACCTCAATGAAGAGAATATCGAAGGATATCTTCTGCCTGAAGGATATTACTTTTTAGCGGATGTTACACCGGAGGAGATTATCCGAAGGCTCAAAAGCGAACAGGATAAAATATTTACCGATTCGGTGCTTACGCAAATGGCAAAGTTGAAAATGACAAAAAAACAGGTTCTTATTCTTGCATCTATAATTGACGGCGAAAGCAACAATTCAAAAGAATTTCGCCGAATTTCGGGCGTTTACCATAACAGGCTAAGGATTAAGATGCCTCTTCAGGCTGATCCGACAATTCAGTATATTGTATGGGAAAAAAGAAACGGAAAAATAATTAAAGATGATTTTGATATTAAATCTCCATTTAATACATATAAAAATACGGGTTTGCCCCCGGCGCCTATAAATAATCCCGGACGAGCTGCAATTATGGCGGCGGTTTTTCCCGAAAAACATAATTTCTTATATTTCGTTGCAGACGGAACAGGTTCTCACCTTTTTGCAAAGTCTTTTTCAGAACACGGAAAAAATATTATAAAGTATAAAAAATGGCTGCATTCAAGAAAACCTTAAATATTATTCTAATTGCTTATTGCTGTATTCTTCTTTTCAGCAGGTGCGCCAATCAGCTTTCGCCGCCCGGCGGCGAAATTGACCGCACTCCTCCGCAGATTATTGAACTTACTCCAAAGGACGGCGCAGTTAATTACAAGGGAAGAAGTTTTGAGATTACATTCTCTGAGTATGTCGACAAAAACAGCGTTAAGGATAATATTTTTATTTCCCCCAAGATACCGGGAGAACTTGAATATGACTGGAGCGGCCGTACCCTTGAAGTTATTTTCCCCGATTCGCTGAAAGCAAATACTACATATTCAGTTACCATCGGGACAGATGTAGCCGACTTGAATAACAGGAATAAAATGGCGGAGGCATTCAACTTTTCGTTTTCGACCGGGGGGAAAATAGACAGCTGTAAGATATCGGGAAAAGTATACGACAGGCAGCCTGCAGGCGTTATGGTTTTTGCATACAAAGACAAGGGGGATACTCTGGATGTATCCAGACATATACCCGATTATATTTCGCAGGTTGGAAAGAACGGAAATTATTTATTAACCGGGCTTGGGTACGGGGATTATCTGGTTTTTGCAATGCGCGATAAACTACGCGACTATATCTATAAAGGAGGGGATGACCAGATAGGCATTCCGGCCGGACCGGTTTTTCTTAAAAATGATTCCTCTAAAATTTCAGGCCTCGATTATTTCCTTCTATCGGAAGATACAGTTAAGCCGCATATTAATAAGGTTCTTATGACTGATAAGTATCACTTGATGCTTGAGTTCAGCAAAAATATAGACAGCTCTAAGCTTAAACCGGAAAACTTTTTTATAATTGATTCAACTACGCAGGTAAAAACAGGATTAAAGTATTTTTACAAAGGGCAGGGGAAAACTGACCAGTTCTTTCTATCATTCAAGGATTCTGTAAATAATAAAGGGCAGTTATATGTAACCGTTACAAATCTGATTGATTTGAAAGGGAATAAATTGGATTTTGAGGCGGCCTCTTTTACATATAATTCCAGGCCCGATACATCAGCAGCCAAAGTGATTAAGATAAACGGGCAATATCCGCCCGATATGCTCGATTATGAAACCCCTGAAATATTTGTCCAGTTCGATGACGGATTCGATAATAATATTCCGGCCGGCAGTGTTTCGGTTCTCGATTCTAAGGGTAAATCCATACCGGTTAAAATAAATAACCTTGATAATTCCTCTTTTATAATCGGATTCAGTGAAAAAATAAAACCTAAAAGCGAACTTATGCTTCAGCTCGAACTGAAGAACTTTAAAGATGTATCGGGAAAAACGCTTGATTCTTTGTACAAGAAAAAATTTACGATTATCAATGATATCGATTTTTCAGGCGCTTCGGGCACAGTCATTTCATCCGATACAACCGGGAGCGTTTATGTCGTTCTTGAAAAGGCTGAAACAGATAAAAAAACATATACTCAGAAAACAGACAAAAAAGGAAATTTCGATATAAAGAAAGTTGTACCCGGGAAATACTTGGTATGGTCATACATCGATAAGGATAAAAACAAAGCCTACTCTAAAGGCAAAGTTAAACCGTTTGAATTTTCTGAGAAGTTTAAGTTTTATTCCGATACTTTGAATTTAAGGGCAAGGTGGCCAGTCGGGGATATCAGAATTAATATTGATAAATGAGAATATTGCGAAAACAAAAAAGGGATTTATGCAAATCCCTTTTTTATTATATATTAAGTTTTTCAAATTATCCTTTTAATTCATTAACAACGCCGGTGTTAATATTATCCGTTTCCAGATTGATTTTATTCAGCAGTCCTTCGGATTTTGCAAGTAATTCAGCGGCGGCAGGGTTCGATTTATAAGATGAACAATTAATCAGGACATTAAGATATGCTCCGTAAGCCGCGGCTGCAATCAGTTTTGCGGCGACTCCTGCATCTGAAAGTGAGTTTTTATTTCCCTTCTCAACTACCGTTTTAATTATAGGAAGAATCTCAGAACATTTCTCAATTACTGCGGCGGGAGTTTTACCTGCGTTTATTGTAGCCTCTTCAATCTTTTTATTTCTGGCGGCTTTTTCATCGTCGGTTTCTTTCGGAAGTCTGAAAGCATCCATAACAAGATCAAAAGCTTTATTGTCTTCCTGCCCAAGATGGAAAAATTCTTTCTGAGCTGCTTCAAGTCTGCTCTTTAAATCAATCATCTCAGCTTCAACTTCGGCATATTTTTTCTTTCCTATGGTCAATCCGCATACCATTGCTCCGAGGCTTGCAGATAAGGCGCCGCATAATGCAGATACATTGCCGCCTCCGGGGGTAGGGGAATTGGAGGCCAATTCATCAAAATAACTTTGCAAAGATTTTTCTAAATTCATTTTATCCTCGATTATTGATGCTTTTGTTATATTAAATCATATATTCAATTATTTTTTCTTCCGGTTTAAAAGGATTGAGAGAACTCAAACCGAGATTTTCAATAGCGGCTTCGACAAGTTCTTTTTCAGAGCCGGTTTTTCCTTTTGTATAAAATCTTCCTGCCTGTAATAACGCTTCAAGAGGAACAAGACCTACAATTTCGCTTCCTTTAACTTCAACTCCGAGACGGCCGGCTTCTTTTTTAACTTCTTCAAAAGCCGTATGGATAGAAGTTACATTATAATTTATAAGATTCATCGAAACCTGGGTAATGCCGTATTTCTCAAGGGCAACTCCCATGCCTTTCACATCTTTTAATCTGCCCGGAACTTTTACAGGCTTTCCATCAATTTTAATAATTTTCCCTTCTGCGTCTCTTTTCGAATATCCCGATTCTCTAAGCATTTCTGCAATTTCTTTTGATGGGGCAAGCTCTTTTGTAATAAGGTTAACATTATAAGCTACAAGGAAAAAACGCGCTCCTGTTACAAGCGCGCCGAGTTTCTGGTTAAACACAGCTTCGCCGTAATCAGGTTTCCACGCCGGGTCTTTTAATTTTTCTTCAAGCCCTTCATATTCACCCTGACGGATATTGGAAAGGTTTCTTCTTTCCGGTTTTCGCGCTGCCTGTTCATACAGATATACCGGCAGGTTCAATTCTTTTGCAATCCTTTCGCCGAACTTTTCAGAAATCTTTACGCATTCTTCCATCGTAACATCTTTAACGGGCACAAAAGGGACGACATCGCATGCGCCGAGTCTCGGATGTTCTCCTTTATGAAGCCTCATATCAATAGATTCGCAGGCAGCTCTGCAAACTGCAACAGCTCCATCAACAATCCCTTTTTCATCGCCGGCCAGAGTAACAACTACGCGGTTATAATCGGCGTCCGGTTCAAGGCTTAAAAGTTTTACATTATTTACTTTTTCTGCATATTCTTTTATCTTTTCAAAGGCGGCGCTGTTTCTTCCTTCGCTGAAATTCGGCACACATTCAATAATTTTCATCTTACTCCTCTGTTTTTTTATAAATAATTACGCCATTTTTTATTGTCATAAAATTTAAATTTTTCCCTACGTTGTAGATTATATCAGAATAATCTGGTGTGTCGAAAACGGCAAAATCGGCTTTTTTACCTATTTCGATGCTTCCGGTTTCTTTTTCTGTCTTTAGAGCCTTGGCGGCATTAATAGTAACAGCCGGTATTGTTTCCTCAACTGTCATTTTCATCTTTAAGCATGCAAGGGACATAATAAGGTTCAGTCCGGCAATGTGAGAGGAACCCGGATTATAGTCGGTTGAAAGCGCTACAATGCCTCCGCTGTCGATTATTTTACGAGCCGGGGCAAATCCATACCCCAGAAAGAAAGAAACTCCCGGAAGAAGGACGGATACGATTTCTGTCTTTACAAGTTTTTCAAGGTCTTCGTCTTTCAGAACTTCAAGATGATCGATGCTTGCGGTATTATATTTAACGGCAATGTCAATTCCGCCTATGCTGTTAAACTGTTCTGAATGAAGTTTCAAATCGAACCCTTTTTCTTTTGCCGCGGAAAAAATCTGTTCTGTCTGTTCGGCGCTGAATGCGGTTTTTTCGCAAAAAACATCGCAGAACGAGGCAAGTTTTTTCTCGGCAATAAAAGGGAGCATTTCATTAATAATTACGGAAACATATTTTTCAGGGTCATTCTTATATTCAGGGGGAAAGGTGTGTGCTCCCAGAAAAGTGGGGATAATTGTAATTCCAGCCTCTTTTATAAAGTAATTTATAACCTGCAACAGTTTAATTTCGTCATAAAAGCTTAAGCCGTAACCGCTTTTAATTTCAAGAGTTGTAATGCCTTGCCTTATAAAATAATTTATTCTCGGTTTAATAATTTTTACAAGTTCTTCAAAACTAGAGCTTCGTACCGATTGAACCGTTTTGTTTATTCCTCCGCCGGTTTTGGCAATTTCCTCGTAAGTAGCTCCCTGAAGTTTCATCCTAAATTCATTTGAACGGGAGCCTGCAAATGCCGTATGAGTATGGCATTCTATAAGCCCTGGGAGCAGTATTTTACCCGATAAATCAATTTCAGCATCAAATTTTTTGCTTGAAGCCTTTTTATTGGTTATAATGTCTTTTATTCTCTCCCCATCTATCAGAATACTGTGATTTTCAAGGATTCCGATGGAGCTCATTTCGTGCCCGCGTTTAAAATTAACTCCGCCGGTATCAACCGTTATTATCTGTGCTGGATTTCTTAATAAGGTAAGCATTATTCTCTTTACAATATTTAAAAGCTATAGGCAAAAATCCCCTTAAATTTTTCAAAATGCAAATATTTTTGTCAGTCTGACAATTATTGCTTAAATTTGTAAATCAAAAAAATTAAGGATTGCTTATAATGCCTTCCTCAAAGAAGTATAAAATTCTGTTTGTAACATCAGAAGTTGTACCTTTCATGAAAACCGGCGGGCTGGCAGATGTATCTTCCGCGTTAACTCAAAAATTGACAGAAATGGGGCATCAGGTTAGAATTGTCGTCCCTAAATACGGTTCAATTGATGAACGAAAGTATAAAATTCATGAAGTTGTCAGACTCAAGGATCTTAAAACAAATATCGGCAATAAGGAAGTCTCTTTTTCACTCCGATCATCCTTTCTTATAGGCCAGAAAGCAAGAGTTCAAATTTATTTCCTGGATAACCAGGAATATTTTGTTTCAAGGCACAGTTTATATAACGACCCTCTTACGGGGGAAGAATTTAAGGATAACGACGAAAGATTTATTTTATTAAATAAGTCGATTTTCGAATTAATACAGAAACTAGGGTGGATACCCGATATTATTCATTGCAACGATTGGCAATGTTCCCTGATACCTGCATACCTTAAAACCCTTTATAAGAATAATGAAATATTCCAGCCGATAAAAACAATTCTGACTGTTCATAATCTTGTTTTTCAAGGAGTTTTTCCTAAAACGGCCTTTGGCAAGACCGGGCTTCCGGAACAGCTAAATTCGGAAAAAGGAGTTTTACAGGGAAATAAACTGAATTTCCTTAAAGCAGGGCTTCAATATGCAGATATTATTAATACCGTTAGCGAAACACATGCGAAGGAAATATGTTCTGATAAAGAAGTTAGCCATGGATTGCACGATTTACTCGGGAAAAGGAAAAAGGATATCTACGGAATAATAAATGGAATTGATGAATCGATTTGGAATCCTGAAAAAGATAAATTAATTGCCAAGAATTATTCTGCCAAAAATATAGCGGATAAAGAAGAGAACAAAAAAGCATTATGTGAAGATTTCGGATTTTCGCAAGATGAAAATATTCCTGTTATAGGAATAATTTCGAGGCTGACGGATATTAAAGGGTTTGATCTTCTGCAAAAAGCCTTTGCTGAAATGCTTAAACTGAATGTCCGTATTGTGCTTCTTGGAACCGGAGACAAGAAATATCAGAAGTTTTTTGAAGATAATGCGGTTAAACATTCAGGAAAGTTTGCCTGCTATCTGGGGTTCGATGAAAGATTAGCCCATTTAATTGAAGCCGGCTCCGATATGTTTCTTATTCCTTCGAAATATGAACCATGCGGATTAAATCAGATGTACAGCCTGGTTTACGGAACTGTTCCTATTGTGCATAAAACCGGAGGATTAGCCGATACCGTGGACAATTATACAGAAAAAAATCCTGACGGGAACGGGTTTGTCTTCGATAAATATGACGCTAAGGAAATGGTTAAAGAAATTAAAAGAGCCGTGGATATTTACCATACTGATAAACCGGTTTGGTCGAAAATCGTAAAAAATGGCATGAAATCATCTTTTTCCTGGTCGGATTCAACAAAAAATTATGTCGATTTATACAAAAAACTCATCGATTAGTTTGCAATGTTAAGACCCGCAGTATTCTTAGATAGGGACGGAACAATTAATTTTGACACCGGTTACCTTGGAACTCCAGAAAAAGTTGAAATTTATCCGAAAGTAAAAGAAGGAATTTGGAAACTTAAATCGGTTTTAGGTTTTACAATAGTTGTTGTTTCAAATCAATCAGGAATAGCAAGAGGTTTGATAACGGAAGATCAGGTGATTTTGGTAAATAATAGAATAAATGAATTGTTGGGAGAAAATTCCAAAGTAGATGCGTTCTATTACTGCAAACATCATCCTGAATTCAGTTCAAAGGAAGAATGCTTATGCAGGAAGCCTTCCCCTGAAATGATATTAAGAGCTTCACAGGATTTGAATCTTGATTTACAGAACTCTTATTTAATAGGGGATAAAGCAAGCGACATCGAATCGGGCATTAATGCAGGAATAAAGACAATTCTGCTTGTCAGTACGATGAGCGAAGCAGAAAAGAAAGAAATGCGCCAAAAGAATATTGCTCCTGATTTTGTTGCAAAAAATTTTAGTGAAGCGTGTAATTTTATTTCATTTGATTATCAAGGAGAAACAATTTGAGAATCTGGAAAGTTTTAATTTTGCTCTCAGTATTAATTATGTCTGCCTGTAAAGATTCGCCGAATGAATTCGGAGATGACTTTATTCCGGCAAATGATAGGTATTCGTTCTATCTTTGCGATACAACATCTGCGAGCGACAGCACTTATTATAATGAAACGTATCCCGAGTACAAATCTCTTGCAGAAGCAATTGTGATTGGTAAGCTGGATGATATGGAATCATCGGCAATCGTAAGATTTCCTATGTCAGCCCCCGATTCCATAAAAACGATGCTTCAGGCAGGTACGATAAATATTAAATCATGCTGGGTAAAGATGAACGCCCTTTATTATTCAGGCGGGAAAAATTCGACATTCGATTTTACTGTCCACAGGATTACCGATTCTATTGATGTTACTTATCTTACATCGAGCCAGTTTAACAATGTTTCATACGAAGCGGCGGATGTTTCCTATTCACATTTTTTTGACGATACCCTTGCTACATTCGGGCTTAATAACAGCCTTATTACTGATTGGATTATGGTGCAGACATCGGATTCGAATAATTATCCGCGTAATTATGGTTTAATGATTAAACCTACCTCCTCTACAAATAAAATGATGAGTTTTCTTGCTTATGAAACCTCATTGGGAAATGCAATCAAAGTGTATTTTGAATTTGAGAAACCGGGCGTTTATACCGATACTCTTTCGGCCTATGCAACTGCCGATACTTACAGCGCATCTTGCAGCGCTCCTACAAATACCGAAAATTATATGACGCTTGTAGGCGCGGTAACATACAAAAATAAGATATATTTTGATATGCCCGATTTGCCTTCCAATGCAGTTATGAATAAAGCGACGCTTGAACTATTTCTGGATTCGACAAAATCCTATCTCAGCACTGCCGTAGATACTTCTTACGACGCAGGGGGGGCCATAATAAATGTGGGAATAATAACCGAAAAGAACACTCTTACTATTGACACCACAAATGTTCTCTATGTTTCTCTATCTTCTTTAACTCCTAATAAGTATCTGGGAGATATTACGGCATTTATTCAACAGTGGATAAATACCGGGAATAATTACGGTTTAATTCTATCCATTTACGGTGAAGAATATGACGCTTCAAAACTGGTATTTTACGGAACAAAATATTCAGTTGCTTCTCTTAGACCACGGTTAAAAATAATCTATTCACTTAGGAATAAAGAATGAAGATGAAATTACTAAAAAGTTTATTGATTGCGGTTCTTATTACTGTTCCAGTCCTTGCAGACGGAGGCTCTCTTTATACGAGAAAGGGAATTGGGGATTTATATTTTGCTTTAAGCGCAAGAAGGCTGGCGCTCGGCGGCGGAGGCATTGCTCTGAATAGTACAAATGATATTTCAATTCTTAACCCGGCAAGCTGGTTCAGCATTAAAAAAACCAGATTTGATGCGGGGCTTTTTGTTAATAACCTTTATTTGGAAAGCTCTTCTTCCAGTGTAAAATATTCGCAGACCAACCTGTACGGTTTTTCATTTGCGGCGCCTATTGATACCGCAAACGGAATTGTTTTTGCAGGTGGTTTAACCCCTTATTCTAATGTGTTTTATGAAGTCGAATACCGCAAAACAGATCAGTATGTCGGCGATTATTCCGCTTCTTACGAAGGTAACGGGGGAATAAATAAATTGTTTTTCGGTCTTACTGCAAAACTTCCTCTTAATTTTGTGTTAGGCGCGGCGTTTGAATATTATTACGGTGAAATAGAATATAATTCATCGATGACTATAGACGATGATGAATTTTACAACGGTATTTTCACTAATTCTAATAATTATCAGGGCAGGGGAATTAATGTAGGTATTTTAAGCCCCGATTTATCTTCAATTTTCGGAACTGACGATATTACTAATTTCCGTATCGGCGCAGCGGTCGATTACATTTTCAGTATGAAAAGGGATTCTTCTGAAATTTCGGGAAATTCCGACAGTACATACATTTCGTATTCGGTAAACCAGACTATAGATGTGCCCACGCGTTTCAGCTTCGGCGCCGCAATGAAATTATTCAAACGTTATCAGGTTGTAGCCGATTATATTTACCAGCCGTTTGAACAATATAAAGTTGACGGCACAAAACCGGGCATTTACCAAAATCTGCACCGTATAAGCGGCGGGCTTGAATATACCAATCCTTCCCCAAAGAAAGATTCTTTCTGGGATAGAATTGCCCTAAGGCTCGGGTTTAGTTATGAACAATCGCAATACAAAATGAACGGGGTTTCGTTATCGCAATATGCAATTCATGCTGGTTTTTCAATTCCTTTAAGCAGCGAGAATTCTATTGACGTAGCATTCCAGTACGGAAAA
>Ga0153915_10001295_pt1 | contig 23049 bp, 24 predicted proteins | sample Opewatmetagenome_2_FD_107003 | JGI IMG/M metagenome (GOLD analysis project Ga0153915, IMG submission 107003) | Freshwater wetland microbial communities from Ohio, USA - Open water 3 Core 3 Depth 3 metaG | ecosystem: Environmental > Aquatic > Freshwater > Wetlands | place: USA: Ohio, Lake Erie...
ACCATGCAGCACCTGTCCGGCACCCTCGAAGGAATCCTACTTTCATAGGAGTTGCAGCCGGATTTCAAACCCTGGTGAGGTTCCTCGCTTGTTGTCGAATTGAACCACATGCTCCACCGCTTGTGCAGGTCCCCGTCTATTCCTTTGAGTTTTAGCCTTGCGGCCGTAGTCCTCAGGCGGCACACTTAACGCGTTAGCTTGGGCCCTGGGGGGGTCGAATCCGCCAATACCTAGTGTGCACCGTTTAGGGCGTGGACTACAGGGGTATCTAATCCCTTTTGCTCCCCACGCTTTCGTGCCTGAGCGTCAGATACTGTCCAGGTAGCCGCCTTCGCCTCTGGTGTTCCTCACGATATCTACGCATTTCACTGCTACACCGTGAATTCCGCTACCCTCTCCAGTCCTCTAGCCAAGTAGTTTCAGGCGCAATTCCGAGGTTAAGCCTCGGGCTTTCACACCTGACACACCTAGCCGCCTGCGCACCCTTTACGCCCAGTGAATCCGAATAACGCTTGCAGTCTCTGTATTACCGCGGCTGCTGGCACAGAGTTAGCCACTGCTTCCTCTCCGGGTTAAGTCAGGCTTTATACGATTAATATAAAGCGTTTCTTCCCCGGTGACAGGGGTTTACAATCCGAAGACCTTCGTCCCCCACGCGGCGTCGCACCATCAGGCTTTCGCCCATTGTGAATGATTCGAAACTGCTGCCACCCGTAGGTGTCTGGACCGTGTCTCAGTTCCAGTGTGGCCGATCATCCTCTCAGACCGGCTACCCGTCTTAGCCTTGGTGAGCCGTTACCTCACCAACTAGCTGATAGGCCGCGAACTCCTCTGCGAACGCCAGGCCTTGCGGTCCCGGCTTTAGTATGGCAACCATGCGGTCACCAACCACATGCGGTATTAATCCGCCTTTCGGCGAGCTATTCCCCATTCGCAGGTAAATTGTTCACGTGTTACGCACCCGTTCGCCACTAGCTTTCCAATGTATTGCTACACCGGAAAACCCGTTCGACTTGCATGTCTTAACCACGCCGCCAGCGTTCATTCTGAGCCAGGATCAAACTCTCCGAAAAGAGAGTTCGGAACCTAGTGATTCACGAACTACGCTGCGCGTAAGATTACTCTCACACGCGTTGTTTTCTTAAATGTTAAGGTTGATTGGGGGTTCCAATCAATCGCACAAAGTAGATCTCAAAGAACTGCCCCCTTTGGGGGGAAAGATTTCCACTAAGACGATCCGTTTCTCTTCCGTCAATACTTTTCCCGAAAAAATCGGGCGAAGAATTTGGGAAGGAACGTTCGATTCAGTGATTTCACTTCTTTCGTCCCGCCTGTTTCGCGCAGGACGTTGAAAGAAGGGACGGCGACAATGGAACTCCCTCCCCGCGAATCAAGTCCTGTTTTGATTTTTTTAGCCGATGTTTTTTTAAGACTTACCTATCAGCGAATTACAAATATTTTTCTTGGGGTATTCTCGGGATTTCAGCGCCTCCAGCTCGTGGGCCGGGCCGGGCATGGGCCACGAGCGGGAGGCGCCCCCGTGTTGTAGTGCGATGGCCACTACAACCCCCCCCGGGCCGCGCGCCTGCCCGGCGCCGCCATTGCGCCGGGGGCGCCTGCAAGCGAGATCCGGCGGCGCCTTACGGTACAGCGACCGGGTCCACGCGCCAGATATCCCTCGCGTACTCGCGGATCGTCCGGTCGCTCGAGAAACGTCCCACCCGGGCCGTGTTCAGGATCGCCATCCGCGCCCAGCGCGCCTGATCGCGGTAGGCCGCGTCCACCTTCGCCTGGCACTCCCAGTACAGGCGGAAATCCGCCAGCACCATGAAGGGATCGCCCCCGTCCAGCAGACTGCGGTGCACCGGCGCCAGCATCCCCGGCGTCTCGGTTTTGGTGAAGAAGTTCGAGCCCAGCCAGTCCACCACCGCCGCCAGCTCCGAATCCGCCCGGTACCAGTCGTAGGGGTTGTAGCCTTTGCGGCGGACCTCCTCGATCTGCTCAACCGTGTGGCCAAAGATGAAGATATTGTCCTCGCCCACCTCCTCGCGGATCTCGACGTTCGCCCCGTCGAGCGTGCCCACGGTCAGCGCACCGTTGAGCGCCAGCTTCATGTTCCCCGTCCCTGAGGCTTCCTTGCCCGCAGTCGAGATCTGCTCGGAGATGTCCGCCGCCGGGATGATCTTCTCGGCCAGCGACACCCGGTAGTTCGGGAGGAAGGCCACCTTCAACCGGCCCTTGATCCGCGCGTCCGCATTGATCCTCGCCCCGACCGCGTTGATCGCCTTGATGATGTTCTTGGCGATGTCGTAGCCCGGCGCCGCCTTCGCGGCGAAGAGGAACACCCGCGGCACGGGCTCGAAGCCCGGATCCTGCAGCAGCCGCCGGTAGAGCGAAAGGATGTGAAGCAGGTTCAGGTGCTGCCGCTTGTACTCGTGCAGGCGCTTGATCTGGACGTCGAAGATCGCGTCGGGCGACACCTCCAGCCCGTGGCACTCCTCGGCAATCACGCCGGCCAAGTCCTCCTTGTTCGCCCGCTTGATCGCCATGAACTCCCTCTGGAAGGCCGGATCGTCGGCCCAGCGCTCGAGCCCCCGCAGTTGGTCGAGATCCCGCGTCCAGCCATCGCCCAGCTTCGCGGTCACGAGCGCCGCCAGGCGCGGGTTGCACTGCAGCAGCCACCGCCGCGGGGTGATCCCGTTCGTCTTGTTCGTGAACTTGCCCGGATAGAGCGCGTCCATCGCCGGAAACAGATTCGCCCGGAGCAGCCGCGTGTGCAGTGCCGCCACCCCATTCACCGCATGCGAGCCCGCGATCGCCAGGTGCGCCATGCGCACCATCTTGTCTCCGTTCTCCTCGATCAGCGAACAGACCCGCTTCTTGTCGTTGTCGCCCGGCCACTCCCGCTCGCACACGTCCATCAGCCGCACGTTGATGTCGTAGATGATCTGGAGGTGCCGGGGCAGCACCCGCTGGAACAACGACACGCTCCAGCGTTCCAGCGCCTCCGGGAGCAGCGTGTGGTTCGTGTAGCTGAACGTGCGCGTCACCAGCGCCCACGCCTTGTCCCAAGCCATGCCCTCCTCGTCGAGAAGCATGCGCATCAGCTCCACCACAGCGATCGCCGGGTGCGTGTCGTTGAGCTGGATCGCCACCTTGTCCGCAAAATTGTCCCAGCCGTTCTCCTCGCGCTTCCGGTGCCGGCGGACGATGTCCCGCAGCGAGCAGGTGACGAAGAAGTACTGCTGCACCAGCCGCAGCTCCTTGCCGTTCTCCGTCTTGTCGTTCGGATACAAGACCTTCGAGATGCTCTCGCCGACGGCCTTCTCGCGCACCGCCTCGACGTAGCCCCCACGGTTGAACGTCGCCAGGTCGAACTCCTCCGTGGCCTTCGAGGCCCACAGGCGCAGGTAATTCACCGTCTTCGTCCCGTAGCCCGCGATCGGGATGTCGTACGGCACCCCCAGGATCGTGCGCGTGTTCACCCAGCGCGGACGCGAGTTTCCCTGCTCGTCGAACACATGCTCCACCTGCCCGTAGAGCTGCACCCGCTGCTTGTACTCGGGCCGGATGATCTCCCACGGGTCGCCGAACCGGATCCAGTTGTCCGGATGCTCCACCTGCTGGCCGTTCACAAATTCCTGCTTGAAGAGTCCGAACTCATAATGGATGCCGTACCCGACCGCGGGATAATCATGCGTCGCCAGCGAGTCGAGGAAGCACGACGCCAGCCGCCCGAGCCCCCCGTTGCCGAGGCCCATGTCCTCCTCGGCGTCGCGCAGCGCCGTGAAATCGAGGCCGAGCTCCCGCAGCGCACCCCGGGCCGCCGCCGAAAGGCCCGTGCTGAGCAGGTTGCTCTCGAGCAGCCGCCCCATCAGGTACTCCAGCGAAAGGTAATAGATCCGGCGGACGTTGGCGTCGTAGTGCACGCCCTGCGTCTCGATGAACCGCTCCAGGATGTGGTCGCGCACCGCCAGCGCCGTCGAGATCCACCAGTCGCGCACGGTCGCCGTGCCTGGATCCCGCGCCAGCGTCTGCCGCAGGTGGGAAAGAATCCCCTCCTTCATCGCAGCCACCGCCTCCGGCGCTGCCTCGTCAGATGCCGGTCCGGACAGGGCGCGGGAGGAGCTGGTCTTTTTTGGGGCGGTCTTCGGTTGTTTGGCCATGGATGAAGCGGATTTTAGCAGGAAGTGGACCCAAGGCCCCTCCTATTTTTGAAAACGGCGCGACAGCTCGGCGTAGCTCAGCTCAATGAATGTCGGCCGGCCAGCCGGGTTGGTTAAGGGCTGTTTGCATGAAAAAAGTTGGCCGATCAGCGTGCGCATCTCGGGCTCGCTGCTCCCGTCGGGCAGCCGGACAGCCCGCACCGAGGCGAGCCGCGCCAGGTCGTCGCGCGCCAGGTCGGGATCCTTGTCGGAAAGCATCCCCTCCCGCAGCGCCCCAAGCAGGTCGCGCAGGAACGCCTCGGCGTCAGTCGGCTCCATCCAGTCGGGCACCCCTTCCACACGGAAGAAGTTGCGCCCGAACTCCGCGATCTCAAATCCGTGCGCGTTCAGGAAATCGAGTCGGTCTAGCAGGAGCGCCGTCGTGATCGCGTCGAGTTCGACGGGCACCGGCAGAAGCAGCCGCTGCGTTCCCACGCTGCCGGCCGCAAATTGGGCGCGCAGCCGCTCGTACCATACCCGCTCGTGCGCCGCCCGCCGGTCGAGCAGCACGATCCCCGCGTCGGTCTCGAACAGGGCGTAGACGCCGTGGGCAAGCCCCACGTACTTCCAGCCGGTCCTCACCGCCGGGGCCGTCCCGGCCGGACCCGCTGCGGGTGGCGGCAACGGCACCGCAGCCACCGATCCGGGAACCGCCGGGGCCGGCACCCGATACGCCGGGAACGGCGAGGCCATCCGCGATTCCAGCGCTGCGGCGCCAGTCTGTGCGGCGGTCGCCGCCGCGGGTCCCGCCGCAGCCGACGCGCCCTCTGCGCCAAGGCCGGCGGGAGCCGCCGTGCCGCCGTGCTCCCTCAGGAGGTCGAGCACCGCGCGGATCACGAACGAGCGCACCTGCGCCTCGTTCCGGAAGCGCACCTCGCGCTTCGCCGGGTGCACGTTCACGTCGACCGCCGAGGAATCGAGGTCCAGGAAAAGGAATGCCAGCGGATACCGCCCCTTCGGAACCGCGTCGTGGTAGCCCTCGAGCAGCGCGTAGCTGAGCGTGCGGCTGTCCACCGGGCGCTGGTTCACGTAGGTGATCATCTCGTGCCGCGTCGCCCGGCCCACCCCGGGCCGGCTCACCAGCCCGCGCAGCCACAGCCCGCCCTCGGCCGCCTCGATCGGAAGCAGAGCCGACGCGATCTGGCGCCCGAAGATCTCGGCGACGCGGTCGGCCGTCGTCGTGCACTCCGGCGAGCGGAAGATCGCGTGGCCGTCCTCGATGAGCGTGAACGCCGCCTGCGGGCAGGCCAGCGCGTACAGCCGCACGCAGTGGATGATGTGCGCGCTCTCCGTTGCGTCGCTTTTCAGGAACTTGCGCCGCGCCGGCACCGCGTTGAAAAGCTGCGAGACAACGATCCGCGTGCCCACGGGGCGGCCGCAGTCGCGCACGTGCACGAACTTCCCCCCGTTGACCAGCACCTCGGCGCCCGCATCGTCGGCCGCCGTGCGCGTCTGCATCTCGAAGCGCGACACGCTCGCGATCGACGGCAGCGCCTCGCCCCGGAACCCGAAGGTCGCCAGCCGGTCAAGGTCGGCCGCCTCCGCGATCTTGCTCGTCGCGTGGCGCTCGAGCGCCAGCAGCGCGTCGTCGCGGCTCATGCCGCACCCGTTGTCCTCCACCCGCAGGTAGGCCCGGCCGGCGCTCCGAAATTCCACCTCGATCCGCGTGGCTCCCGCGTCGAGAGCGTTCTCCACCAACTCCTTCACGACCGCCGCCGGGCGCTCGATCACCTCGCCCGCGGCAATCTGGTTTGCGACTCGGTCGGAAAGGATCCGGATGCTCGGCATGGTCTCCCTGGGTTGTTCAGGATTTGTTGAGCTGTCGTGCCGCGCCCGCCTCAGCCGAGCGCCTTGCTCCAGCGCGCCAGCTGCCTCCTCACCTGCGCGGGCCCCGGCATCCCGGGCCCCGACCGCCGCCGCATCGCGCGCCGCAGGTCGAAGACCTCCGCCCAATCCGCGCCGAAGGCCGGATGCACCGCCCCCACCTGGCCGGCGGTGAGCCTGTCCAGCGCCACCCCCGTCGACTCCGCCAGCCGCACCACCGCGCCCACCGCATGATGGGCCTCGCGGAACGGCACGCCTTTCTGGACAAGATAGTCGGCCAGGTCGGTGGCGAGCAGCGCCGGGTCGGCCACCGCCGCAGCGCACCGCTCCCGGTTCACTTTCAGTCCGCCGAAAACGCCCGCGAGCACCTCGAGGCAGACCGTCGTTTGGTCGAAACTGTCGAAGACCGCCGGCTTGTCCTCCTGCAGATCCCGGTTGTACGTCAGCGGCAATCCCTTCACCAGAGTCAGCAGTGTGTGCAGGTTGCCCTGCAGGCGCGCCGCCTTGCCCCGCATCAGCTCGCACGCGTCCGGGTTCTTCTTCTGGGGCATCAGCGACGATCCCGTGCTGAACGCGTCGGGCATCGTCACAAATCCGAACTCCGCGCTCGTCCAGAGGATCAGGTCCTCGGCGATGCGCGAAAGGTGCGCGCCCGCCAGCGCGCAGGCCGCCGCAAACTCGATGTGCACGTCGCGGTCGGCGACCGCATCCATCGAATTCGCCGTCACCCGCGGCCGCCCGCGCGAGTCGACGAACCCCAGCGCCTTCGCCGTGAACTCCCGGTCGATCGGCAGCGTCGTCCCCGCGATCGCGCCCGAGCCGAGCGGACACCAGTTCGCGCGGTCGGCCACCGCGGCGAACCGCTCGCCGTCGCGCCCGAGCATCTCGAGCCAGGCGCAAAGATGATGGGCCAGCGGCACCGGCTGCGCCCGCTGCAGGTGGGTGTAGCCGGGGATCATCACCTCGCGGTTGGCCTCCGCCACCGCGAGCATCGCCCGGGCAGCCCCGCGCACGCGCGCCCCGAGCGCCGCGCACGCCGCCTTGAAGAAAAGCCTCATGTCGACAGCCACCTGGTCGTTGCGGCTGCGCGCCGTGTGCAGCTTCGCCGCCGCGGGCACCCGCCGCGTCAGCGCCTGCTCGATGTTCATGTGCACGTCCTCAAGCTTCGTGTCCCAGGCGAACTTCCCAGCCTCGATCTCGGCGAGGATCGCGTCCAGCCCGGCGCAGATCGCATCGCGCTCGGCCTTCGCAATGATCCCGACGTGCGCGAGCATGGCCGCATGAGCCTTGCTCCCCGCGATGTCAAATGAAGCCAGCCGGTGGTCGAACGAGACCGATTCGCTGAACCCCAGCATCAGTTCGGAGGGTTGCCCGGTGAAACGGCCTCCCCACGTCGCTTGAGCTTTCGTGGCCATACGCGGCAGATCATCCGTCCAAGCCTTCTGGAGCAACGAGAAAGATAGTTTGCCCGCCCCGCCTCCTGCCCCAGAGTGGACCCGTGCGCCGCGCCCTCATCCCCCTGCTCCTCGTCGCATTGACGGCGGCGGCAGCCCCCGACCCCGAGGCGAGCGCCCCGCCTCCTTCGGCGGCAGCCGCGCCGGACACGCCGTTCAAAGGCAAGTGTGAAGCCGTAACAATCGAGCCCACAAAGACTTCCATTTACATCGGCAGCGTGACACTGACAGTGCCTCCGTTCGCCTGGCGCGGCGGTACCTACTCGAGCACCTACGCAGCCGACGTCTTTCCCTTCTTTTTCTACAACGAAAAGGGCACCGTCTCGATCGAGCTTTCAGCCGACGACCTCCGGCGCCTCCTTTCCGGGGAACGCGTCTTCTTCAGGGGCAGCGCCCTTACCACCACCGGCTCCCCCCGACGGATCGAGGGCCACGCGACCCCCGACGGACCCAACGCCGACCGCGGCAGGATCAAGGTCCGCATCTGGGTCAGCAAACGCATCGAGCTCATCTTCAACACGACCTACCTATTCTCCGGGAAGGGTTGAACAGAGCCGGGCGCACGACGCGATGGCCTGTTGCGGGAACTGCGGGATCCCTGCCCTCCCGGGCGGGGCTACACGGTTGACTGCGAAGATCCGCCCCCACCCGGGGCGCCTCATTCCTGCCAGTGCAGGACGATCGGCGTATCGATCGACGGATGCAGGCTCTTGTGCACGGGACACGTCCGCGCCGCCCGCTCGAGCATGTCGTCGCGGTCCGCGCCTCGCGGAAGCGGCACCCATACGTGCGTCTCCAGTTTCGCGATGCGCCGCGGAATGTCCTTCGACATCTCCTTCACCACCTCGAAACGCGCCCCCTTCACGTCGAGCCCCGCCCGCCGGCCCGCAATCGCCATCGTCGTCAGGATGCACGTCCCGAGTCCCGTCGCGATGAGATCGGTCGGCGAGAATGCCGCGCCGCGGCCCTGGTTGTCGGCCGGCGCATCGGTGTCGAGCGTGCGCTGCGACGGCCCATGCGTCGCCACGCAATGCAGATCGCCCTGATACTCGCCAGTGATCTTGACCATGGCCCCAGTCTCGCAGGAACCGCCGCCGCCGCAAGGCGCATCCACTACCAAAGGTCGGCAGCACGATTTCCGCAGAAAATAAGGGCGCGGGCCGGAATCGAACGAACAAAAGAACGCGGATACGGCGAAAAATGGACGGCTTCCCCTCGGGTTCAACGACCATTCGGAAGAACTCCGGAACTGGCCGAAGCGACTCCGGAACGATTTTTCACTGCCACTCCAACTGACGGTGCCGGCGGGGCATGCCATGGTCGGATTTCAACCCGCGCCTGGTTGGGCAGGGAAGGTGGCGGTGGAAAGCCGACAACCGACATTTGACACTGGTTCATTTTTGGACCATCGTCCTGCCATGCCACCGTCAACCGCCTCCACCTACGAGGTCGATCTCAAGCGCTCCCTGGCCGCTTCCATCCTGGAAAAGATGGCCCAGGACGATCTTTCCATCTCCGCACTTGCCGAGCGCATGGGCACTGGCCGCACGGCCGTGCGCCGCATCCTCGATGCGAAGAACACGTCCATCACCTTTCGTTCCATGAGCCGCGCTGCGCAGGCCGTCGGTCTCCAAATCAAGCTGATTGCCGAACCGATGTCTCCTGCCGACTTGGGCAAGTTGGCCCACCGCCTCGCCAAAACCAAAAGCCGGGCTGAGTCCGCGAAACTGAAGGCACGGATCACTGAAGGCTTCTACGCCGGTTCGTAATGCCAAAGGTCCAGCGCAAGAACATTCCGCGGCCGCTGTTGGCGCACCTGCTCCAGCGCATCGAGGAGCGGAACATCGACGCCGATGCGCTGCGGTCCCTTGCCGCTTGGCTCGACACCAATCCAGAGGTGCCGGAGGGCGACTGGCACAAACGCTTCCCGACCATGACGGTATGTGGGAAGGGCGCTCTGGTGAAAACCTTCCTCACGCCGTCACAGGCACCTGTCGGCACGGCGCTGCGCTGAAGGAAACGTTGTCCGGAAGTCACCGAGCCCACAGGATTGGTCCGCGGATCACCGCTTCTTTCGCTTCGCTGTTTTCCTGACGGTGTCCATGTCCGCGTCGTCCTTGGCGATCCAAGCCTGGATTTGAGCCTTGGGCAGGTCGCGCACGGGCAGGGCGACGGCTGGTTGCAGGAACAGGCCGCCGTCGCGCTCCTCGACCAGGAGCAGCGGGTTGCGGAGCTTATCGAAGCCCATCTTGCGTCGGAGCGCCGGGGGCAGCGTCGGGCTGCCACGCTTGGAAAGTGCCAGTGTCGGCATGCGGTAATACTGCATTGCAGCAATACGTTCTGCAAGTCGGCGATGCCATCACGGCACCAAGTGAATGTCTGTAACGAGGTCGCCGACTGGTTCTAGCAAAATGGCGACTGGATCAACCTGCTCCGGATGGCGCGAATCCAGCGCGAACTCGGGCTTGGCGACGTCACTGTGCTCGGCGCCCTGGCGGAGCACCTGACGCGCAGTTCGTCGCATGCGAAATGGAAGGCCTTGGCGAAGAAGCCGCCGCAGGTCGATCAGCCGACACCGCTGTTTCCGCATCTCCCGTCCCCGAACCGGATCGACGAAATCTTCCGTCGCTGGGGCTGGCTGCGCCCACCGGTCGAGCCGCGAGGGCTCAGCAAGCCGCCGCGTCCCAATCACCCCGGGGCGTTCCTGCTGAAGCTGCGGGCGCTCTTCGGCATGCAGTCCCGTGCGGAGGTCATGGCGTGGCTGCTCGCGCACGAGTCCGGCCATCCCGCGCAGATCGCCCGCGAGACCGGTTACTTCCGCGGCTCCGTGCAGAACGTCCTCAACGAACTCGAAATGTCCGGTCACGTCTACGCCACCCGCGACGGCCGGGAGAAACGCTTCATCGCCCCCCGCGAGCACTGGCGCTTCCTGCTGACCTGGTCCCCGGACGGCCCGCCGGAGTTCCCGCGATGGCTGCCCTGGGCGCCCCTGTTCACCCTTGTCCGCCGCTTCCACGACCTGACCGCATCCCCCGCATTCGCGGGCTACTCCGCTGATCTCCAGTCCATCGAGTTGAACCGGGCACTCACGCCACTCCTCACTCGACTGTCGGGTGAAGGATACCGCCTGCAGGAATTCGCCGCGTTTGGCGCCGCGCTTCCTCCGGAGCAACTTGAAGCCCGGTTTCAAAAGCTACTCGCTAGAATCACGGAGTAAGGAAGGCCAAAGCACGGCATTCTCCACCTAGGCGAGTTTCAGCGCGTTTCACCTGTCCTCAAGAGGTTCTGGGAGCTTGCCGATCTGCAGCCGCTGCGAGGGTGAGTCACTCACCGTTTGCTCTTTCGCTCCCGGATCAATCTCAGTCTCTCGCGACAGAGGACTTCGAGGTGGATGCCATGTCCGCGCAGCAGAAGTTCCCAATCGAGCCATTTGCTGTCGGCTGCTTGCACGATGGGCGGTTTTTCCGGATGCACGTTGCTAGCAGCGACGAACATTCGGTCGGATGGATCGACGAGATCCTTCAACGATCGATCGTCTGGAAACTCCCTGAAGTCTGTATTCTCGCGGTTGACTGCGGTGAGATCGACCGGAGCAACATGACTGACGTGCCCCATGTTCTGCAGCAAATGGCGGAGGAATGCATCTCCGGGACCGGGAGGGCGACGGTTCGGATTCAGCTTCCGGTGGTATTGGGCGAGAATCAGATACTGGCGATCCACCACTACAGATTCTGACTCGCTGGCTTTCCTCAGCCGAGCCATGCATTCAAGTCGGCACTCATCTCCCATGTGTGACCCAATACCGTTGGCCACCAACAGCACGTTGGTGTCGATGACGATAGCACTCATGCCTACAGTTTCGCGGTGGATTCTCGCGCGCGACGCTCGGCAGCGGCCTTTTGCATCGCCATCAAATCACCCATCGAGTCACCAAAAAAGTTCGGCGGCCAATTTTGGATATTGCCAAACAGATCCATCTCAAGCGCCTCTAGCGAGGATTCCTGCCCTGTTGTCTTGGCAAAATAGCAGGCTATGTCGTCCGATTTGATCTGGCGCGCTGGATCGTTCTCAGCGATGCGCCGTTGAAGCCTGTTTAGAAAGTGCTCGGAGTGAGTTTCGATCACGAGCTGTATTCCGCGCCGGGTACCGTCTTCGCACGAGGCTAGTGCATCGATGAATAGGTCGGCGAGGTTGGCCTGTGCACTCGGGTGGAGGTGCAACTCCGGTTGCTCGATGAAGAGGATTGACCCCGCTGGCGCATAGAAGCACTGCACCACGACCGGCAGAACCTGGGACACGCCAAAACCAACGTCGGGAAGATCAACCGAGTCCGGCGCTCCAGGCGTTTTGATCTTCACCTCGTATTCCTTACGGTTTGCCGAGATTTGTTTGATGTCGAACGCATCGATCAATCCGAGCTGCCGAAGCTGTTCCGCGATGAGCTTCTGAAACGGACGGGTATGCTTCTTGTATCCGGTGTTGAGCATTCTCTCTTTGGCCGCAAGCAAAGCGCTTACCGACTGTTCACCATAAAAACCAACATTCTCAGGTTCGCCGCCAGCCCATTGATAGAGTCGTTCACCCCGGGAGCGCAACGGTCCGAGATAGCAGACCGAGCGAAGCATCTTTTCCAGGGCAAGACTCAGGTCCTGCACGAAACCGGCATTTTGATAATAGGCACCGACCTGCTCGGGAAACCCGTAGAAGCGACTTGGCGCACCAAGTTGCCACTGCCGTCCTGTGACACGAACAAGTGTATACGGATCAGCAGTCAGTTTGTACTCTGCCTTCGGCCCTCCAGTGCCTTCGATCTTCACATTGAGCACCTCTCGGCCTGCTTGTTTCAGACGGTAGGCGAAGGAGTCCACGCCCAACTGGGAAACCCGGCCGGTTTGTAGGCCAAGAACGCATTCAAACGCCATCCAGTCACCAGACCATGTAGAGGAGGCAGATTTCGGATCCCTAACGGTGAGTGCTTTGGGGAGAGTCCATTCAAAATCGAATTCGAGCTTCGCCGTCTTGTTGCGGCGGTGAATCATCTCTTCGAACGAGCCGAGATTGACGGCGCTTTCCCGGTCTCCCGGATGCAACACGAGCTTGCGGTCAGACGACTCTACGGTCTGACGCAGCATCAGGAAGAACTGTTCGAGGCTGCTCTTGCCGCTACTGTTGGTTCCAAAAAGGACAGTGAGTGGTTTCAGCGTAACCGGCTTCGTGTCGCGCCAACCTTTGAAATTTCGTAGGTGGAGGTGGGTCAGCATGGTGGGAGCATGACGAAAAAATGCTGTGTGGCTTTCACAACCGATGCAAGGCACGAGGACGGGACCGCCGAATGGAGGTGAGGCGGACGAGCCACCCCACCCCAAAGGTGCGCTCGCTGTCCCGCCCCGCGGCTGTGAAGTGATGCGATTTCAGGCGGAATTCGATGGAAGACGCGGGCAATTCAAGGGCGTTTCCGGGTTGCGGAACGGGAAGACGGAAGCGCTTTCGAGGGTGTTTTTCGACGTGTCCGGCAGCCCGGTTTTCGCTCCCGAAGTCGGGAGGGTATTGCGTCTGTTACCGAAGAAGCGCGGGAGACTCGGGCGGACCATCCGGGCTCGTCGCAGCCACGGGTTCCGAACCGACGCGGGGCATCGGGTGCGGGCTACCGTGGTGCCGGTAGCCCGGCTACACCGAACTCGGGAGACGCGGTCCGTTGAGACGTTGACCGCGTGCTGCCGTGCTGGTGGGCATGATCACAGCCGGCATCATTCGCAACGGATCGAAGTACCTCGCGCATCACCTGCCCAGAAACGACTAGGAGAACGCGCCGCCTTCCTCGGGGCGCACAGTGGGCGACATGTCAGTATGCTGCCAATACCCGCGGTTTTCTGCGGTTCTTAGCGGATTTCGGCAGGTTGTGGCAGGCGGGCCATAGAAAGCAAAAACCCGCAACCTGCTGGGCTGCGGGGCCTAGAATGGCGGGATGGACGAGACTCGAACTCGCGACCTTCTGCGTGACAGGCAGACGCTCTAACCAGCTGAGCTACCACCCCGTGAGGGAAAGGAGGGCGAAGGTAGGATCCGCCCTAGTCAAGTCAAGAGTCGTTTGAAGGCTTCGCCTCGCCGGTCGACTTGAGCTGGCTGAATATCCCGAGAACCCCCAGAACGACCCACGAGACGACCAGCGCCGTCCGCAGCCCGCCGTCGAGCCGGAAGGTGCCCACGGGATCCCGCGGATCGATCGCACTGTTAAGGAAATAACCCAGCCCGGCCACCACCCCCCAGGAGCCCCCGAAAGCCGTCGAGACCACGACCATGAACTTCTGGAAAACCAGTGCCAGAACGCCGCCCAGCACGGCCGGGACGATCAGGAAAAGGGGATCGAAATGCAGCCCCAGCGCGCCCATCGCCGCGGCCCCTCCCACATACCCAAGACAGGCCCCCACCACGAACACTCCCACGAAGTACGCCGCGACCATGAGAATCGCCCCGACCACGCCGCCAACGAGTCCGGCGATCAGGATCACGACCGTCTCCTTGGTCATGTCGCCTGCAATCGCCGCCGCGGCGACGCCGCCAATGAAAAATCCGGTCAACCCGAGGATGATCTTGAGCAGCCGGTATCCGAGAAAGCACTGGATCGCGCCGATCAGAATGCTGGCCGCCGCGATGATCGCGAGTGTGTCAGGCTGGGATTTTGTCATGCGTCGACTCCGAAAACCTTCCGTTCTCTTCCCGGCGATACACTCGCTCGATTCCCGGAGGATTGCGAGAAATCATCGCCACAACCCGCCCGCGAGCGGCCCCCCGAGGGCGCCGGCGCGACAGCCTGTTTGTAACGCATTACGTTACATTCCGCCGCAGCTCTGGATGTAACCTTTGGCGTTACATCACTGTCATGCCCCTGCATCCGGCGGATGCCCCTTCACCTCCAGCGAAAGACGCTCAGGATGCTCGAATAGTCGTCCGTCCAGACCGCCTGCCCGGGATCGCCCCTCGCCAGGCGCCAACGGCGATCGCCTGCGAGCGGCGCCAGAACCTCCGCCCGGCGTGCCATCACAAGCCAGACCGACGGAGCCTTGCCAGCCGCGAGTTCCCCGGCGGATACGACTGTGTCGTCACACGTCAGGCAGGCGCACCCGGCGTCGCGGGCGAGGTTGGCGAATACAGGTTCGAGATCGAGGTGCAGGTTCGAGATGTGGAACGCAAGCACGCCGCCGGATGTGATCCGCGAGAGATAGAGCGCCAGCGCCTCGCGTGTGACGAGATGCACCGGGATCGCGTCGGAGCTGTACGCGTCGAGCACAAGCAGGTCGAAACGTGTCGTCGTCTCCGCCGCGAGCGACCGCCGGGCATCCCCGAGGACGATGCGCGGCGGCGCGGCGGCATCCCTCAGGAACGTGAAGAACCGCGGATCGCGCGCCAGCCGCACGACCACCGGATCGATCTCGTAGTACGTCCAGCGCTGCCCGGGTTGCGCCAGCGCCGCGAGCGAACCGGCCCCGAGGCCAACGACCCCCACCGATTTCCCGGCTTCGCTCGCGAACGCCTCGGCCACGCGGGCAGCGGGGCCGCTCCGGTGATAATAGGTGAGCGGCTCGTGGCGCCGCGCAGGGTCGAGGCTCTGCATCCCGTGGAGCGTCCGCCCGTGGATGAGTTGGTGGAAGCGTCCGGTCGGGTCGAGCGCGACCCGATGGACTCCGAAGAAGCTTCGCTCAGCGAGAAGCACGCGCCCGTGGTCGCCCCGGTAGAAGGTTCCCGCCAGCAGCAACGCTGCCGCGCCGAGCGCGAAGCGCAGCGGGCGACGGGAGAACAGATAGAGCACCAGGACCGCGGCGCCGAAAACGACCCTCGGGCTGGCGACCGTGGCGGCCGCGCCTCCCGATTGGAGAAGCAGGATCGCGCCGGCTGCCGCTGCGCCGAGCAGAGCGGGGCCGATCCAGTCGCCCGCGACCGCCGACCGCGACCGCCCGGCCTCCTGCGATGGCCTCCATGCCGCGAGGCAGCAGAGGACCAGCGCGACGGGATATTCGGCGATCGTGTCGAAGAACAGTGGCGCGAGCAGCGCATTGAACACGCCGCCAAGCGCGCCTCCGAAGGACACCCAGAGATAGAATTCCGTGAGATGCTCCGCCGCGGGACGGTCGGCGGCGAGTTCCGAATGGCACAGGAGAGCCGCGATGAAGAACCCGGCCAGATGCACCGCCATGAGCGGCCCGATCGGTTGGACCGCCTGCAGGTCGAGGATGAGCACCAGCGCGACGACGAACACAGCCAGCAGGCGCACAAGCAGCGCCCGGGGCGCTCCCCCTCCCCGGGCGAACGCGATGACGAACGTCGCAAGGTAGAGCGCGAGCGGCGCGATCCAGAGCAGCGGCACCACCGCGACATCGCTCGACAGGTACGATGTCACGCCGAGCATCAGGCTCGACGGCGCGAATGCGAGGAACACCCAGCGCAGCCGGCGACGCCAGGGCGGCGGAGGCGATGGCGGATCGGACGGCGCTGCGGGCGCATCCGGGCTCGTGGGGGCCGTCCGCCAGAGACCGATCGCGCACGCGCCGACGAGCAGCGCGAGCGCCCAGTAGCCCCACATCCAGAGCCGGCTCTGCTCGGCGAGCCGGAGATGGCGCTCGATCCACACGGGATAGCTGACCAGCGCGAGGAGGCTGCCGGCATTGCTCGCCGTGTAGAGGAAGTACGGGTCGCGCGAGCGCCGGTGCCCGGTCGCGGCGAACCACGTTTGCAGGAGCGGGCCCGTGGTCGACACGGCGAAGAACGGCACGCCCACCGCAAGCAGAAGCACCGCAAGCAGGCCGGGCGTGGGATTGTCTTCGGCAGGCGGCGCCCAGCCGGCCGGGATCGCGATCGGCAGGAATGCCAGCGGGATCAGGAGGATGGCCAGATGCCAGGCGGCTTGCCGGCGCACGCCGAGCCGCGACGTGCTCGCGTGCGCATACGCATAGCCGGCGAGCAGCACGGCCTGGTAGAAGACCATCGCCGTGTTCCACACCGCCGGCGACCCGCCGAGAAGGGGCAGCACCATGCGCGCGAACATCGGCTCCACCGCAAACAGAAGCGCGGCGCCGGTGAAGATCGCGAGAACGTAGAGGGGCAGCATGGTGGGGCCTGTGCGGTCACCGCCGCGCCGGGGCGACGAGGGCATCGCCCGCGCGGGGGAACAGCGGACAATCCCGGCTCGCCATGGCCGACGCAAGCCGTGAGCGACGCGTCGTCAGCGCCGATCAAACACCCGATATCGAGACGGTTCCGACAACGCCATTCGACCAGCTCATGGCGGGCGGAGACCTCCAGGCTTTTTGGTCAGCTCCTGGAGGGCGAAGGTCCCCGACGCCGTATCCGCCCTTTCGTCATATCGCCCCCTACGGTTCGCATTCGTTCTTCTTGTGAGAATTGGCGCAGTCCGTAGACTTGCTTTCAGTCTCATCCCCTATGAAAAACTCAGCGGTCCTGCTGGTCGCTGGTCTGGCCGTTCTCGAGATGCTGCTCGCGGGCTGTTCGACGGCAACGCTTCGGCAAAGCCGCTTCCTTCAGGAGGCCTCAGACCGCTATTCGAAGGTCACTCTCGACTTGTCGCGGGAGGAACTTCTGCGCACCTTGGGCGCGCCACAGGAGGACGGAACGCATCTGCTCATGTGGGAGGTACGGTACGGACAACTTCGAGCTGCTCGGGGTTGAACTGGATTCCGCGAACCAGGTGGCGGCGATCGCGCGCCTGCACAGCCGGTTTGTCTGGAATTAGCGGAACGATTGGCTCGGAGATTCCGAAGGGCGCTCGTTGGCCCGAGGCCACGACCAGCAGAGCGGAGACCTGCAGACCCGCCCCGGATATTGCCCGGCGGAAATCCAGCGACTCCCGAGATTCCCCTCCAGCTATTACGCGACCCTCGATCGACGCCGGCTCTGCTGGCACTACCAAAGAAATTGAGCGGAGGCGTGCTGACCGCATCCGCGAAGATCCGTTCGGCCGCTTCGGACAGCAGTCCGCCATCGGTGACGGGAAAAGATGCCCCCGGCTGGCGCGCAGGGAGCTCTCTCACCCTTTGCCCTTGTCGAGCGGGGACTCCCGGGATATCCGCTTGGGCGGATCGGGTAACGCGGCGGTAGCTCAGCCGGATAGAGCAACGGTTTTCTAAACCGTCGGTCATGGGTTCGAGTCCCATCCGCCGCGCCAGTTATCAATCAAGTAGATAGGCATGGTCCAGCTGCTAATTTCCTGTTGGAAATCTCGAAGCGGTGCCATATAGGTGCCAAATAAACTCGACAAACGATGCTTGGCTGTGCATCACGATGCCATGCCACGCGTCGCATATCCCACCGCTCACCGCTGCCCCTGGAAACAGGATCGCTGGATTGTCGACGGCCTTCGCGACGACCAGGGTAAGCGTTTCAGGAAGTTCTTTGAGAGCAAGGAAACCGCCAGGGCATGGCTCGCCAATCACCGCGAGAAATCGTTGGTCGAAGGGCGCGCCGGGATGGCCTTCACCGATGCCCAGCGCGCAGACGCCCGGCATGCGTTGCAGGAACTGGCACTATTCAAGGGCGCGACGCTCACCGATGCTGCCCGGCATTACGCCGACTTCCTTCGACGCACGGAACGCACGGTGCCTGTCGTTGAATTGGTCGCGATGTTTCTTGAGGCGAAGAAGGCGGACGGTCGCTCACCGCGCTACTTGTCCGACCTTCGCGTCCGGCTGGGCGATTTCGCGGAGAGTTTCGGCAGCAAGCCGACAGCGGGAGTGAACACGCGGGATTTGGATGATTGGCTGCACGGGTTGCCGGTTGGACCGCAGAGCCGGGTGAATTACCGGCGGGTGTTGAATGCGTTGTTCAACTTCGCCCGCGCGCGCGAATTCGCCCGCGACAATCCGGTGACGCGAACGGGAAAGCCCAAAGTCTTTGCCAAGGAGCCGGGCATCCTCACGCCCGCACAGTTCGAACGGTTGCTGAACGCTGCCGACGAACGCCTTCGCCCATCGCTCGCAGTCAGTGGCTTTGCCGGCCTCCGGCCTGCCGAGGTTCACCGCCTCACATGGGACGCCATCAATCTTGAGGAACGCCACATCTCCGTTTCCGCCAAGACTTCGAAAACGGCGAGCCGGCGACTGGTGTCGATCTGTGACAACCTGATACCTTGGCTGCTGGCCGCCCCCAAGCGCGTCGGGCCGGTGTTGCCGGTGTCGGTTGCCATCGAGCGGGATTTGACGCTGGCCGCTCGGGAGGTTGCGGGGATCAAGACTTGGCCGCCTGACGCCCTACGGCATTCGTGGGTCACTTACCGCTTCGCCCTCACTGGCGACGCCGCCCGCACGGCCGCCGAGGCCGGACACGATCAAGCCGTCCTGCATCGGCATTACCGGGCGCTGGCCACGCACGCCGAGGCGGAACGGTGGTTCGGCATCGTCCCCGGCGAAAGCGCATCAAAGACCGTGGTGTTTGAACCTATCACAGCGCAGGCATGAAGAGGCAAAAGGATACACCAAGACTGCATTGGTTGGACGGCGACCGGCAGCGGCTTCAGTCCGATGCGGTCCGCGGCATGGCGGCGGGCAGCGGCTTAAACCTGTCGGAGCATGAAGCCGGAGAGGTCGCGGATAAGATCCGGCTTAACGGGATGGAAGATACCGCCTACTCACCGGAGACCGTGCTCGATCATGGGATACGGTGCCATCGTGACATTTCGGAGAAGGTGGTGAATCCCCACCGAAGACTCGATCCCGCCTACCGCGAGAAACTGCGTGCCTTTTTCATCGAAAAGCGGGGACTTTCGCCGGAGGAAGCCGACCGGGAGTGCGACGCGGTTGAGGTCAGAGGCAGGCCGACGCTGCGATGCATGCGTGATGCGCGGACGTGGCTGCATAAGGCCAAGCATGCCCTCAAGGAGGGGAGGAACTTCGCGGAGAAAGCCAGGACGGCGAAGGATGAGGACGCGCGCAAAGCCGCCAGCATCCAATCCGAGGAGGAGTTTGGCCGCGCCGTGAGTCTCGCATATTACGCTGGCGTGGAGTGCGGTGAATTGAAGGCACGCGCCAGTTTCGACGAGAAATTTGGCAGCGACGAGAAGCCCAAACAGAAAGGACGATTCTCGAAACTCCGGAAGGTGACTTTTGGCGAGTATCGGACGCTAGTGGCTACCGGCCAGAGCCCGACGAACGCTGATTTGCGCGACGCCGTTGCCCAGCCCGCCAACGGGGTCACCTACTCTGACGGATACTTTTCGTGGACCGATGCGCGAGGCAGGAAGAAGCGGACTTCCGATAGACGATGGGAAAACATAGTAACTGCCGCTCGGAAATCTATCACGGTCTAGGGTAAACCGTGAGCCCGTATTGTAGCGCGCCGCCTAGTCGGGTATATTGTGGCGGCTGCAATGAATACAAATGTGCAGCCAACCGGGCAGCCCGAGCGCCTGGTGAAAGACAAAGAGATTGCGGCGCAACTCGGGATTTCGTCACGATTCGTTCACGTACTCCGAGCGCGGGGGCAACTCCGCGCTGTTAAGCTCGGCGGCGCGCTCAGATTTCCCCTTCAGGAGAATCTAGCGCGGGTTCTCAACGAAAATGGCGTCGAGACGAAGGGAGGGAACGCCGCATGAGCGCAAGCCCGGCAACCGTTCTGCCGCCTGACCGGCCCGCCGTTCTCCGCCAGCGCGAATTCGCCACGGAAGCGATGATCCGCCAAATCGACGAAAAGCTCACGCGTCTCGGCACCGCCCGGCGTGACCGAGCTGCCGCCCTCAACCGCATCCGCTGCGAACTCGCCCGCGCTTTGATTGCCGGGCCAGCCGCTCCCGAAAGCCATGAGCAGCGACACTGAGAACTACGGCGGTTTTTTTCAGTTTCCCCTATGCTTGTTGGCGTGGAAGTTACCCTTCGCTCATATCCTGGGCAGAGCAATCCATTACGGCGTGGTTTCTTTTCTGGAAAAGACGGCAGACGGTGAGAATTGGAAGAGGACATTTGCCACGCGAAACGACGCGCTCAAAAAGGCCCAAAAGGTGATCGGTTTTGAGAATGGGAATATGGAAACGATGATCGCAGAACACCAAGAGACCGAGAATTTTGTCTATGCTTGGCGCGAGGCCGGCCGCAAAACCTGTGATGTCCGGGTGCGGCAAGATCTGGTCTTTGATGCTCGTGATGCTGGAGACCTGACGGAACGTGAATTCCGGATTCTCGCGGGGATCTTCTCTGCGATCGGTGCGAAACCGTACGTCAAAATCGGTTGGCTTTCCGTCCAATGCCGCGCTGCCGGTTGGTTGTCCACGCCTCCGCCGATCAGGCCAGACTTACCATGCGGGCCGATCTATCCGCGAGGACAGATTGAGCGCAGTCTATCGGAATTATTGGCGCGCAGTCTTGTGGTCGGGGTCACCTATCGGCGCGGCGAACGGTACTGGTCGCACCGTCTGACGCGTGACCAGCTTTGGGACGCCGTGAAAGCTCGGAAGCTTCGCCGCCCGCAGGCTAGGTCGGCGCATGCCGCTGGCGACGCAGAGAAATCTGCGGCGATCAAACAGGCTCTTGGAACGCCATGACGATGCCTGCGCTTATTAACCTGTCCGCCCTTATTAACGTGCTCGCAAGGTGTCCGGTCCGGTCACGTCCCGGTCAGGTTACGGACACGGTAGCGGACAGGACGGCGGACACCTCCCCGGACACGTTAATAGAATCCTTCAGGAAAACCCTTTCAGTAAAACCCTTTGAGACACTTGCGCATCGCCGGCAAGCCGGCTCGCGCTTGAGCGAGCTTCCTCTGAATCCGCGATCCCGGATGCCATGAAGAGCAAACCTTCGATTCCTTCGACCGCGCCAGCCTGCCCTTCGCCCAAGCCGCAGGCACGCAAGCGCCGTCGACCAAGCGCGAGGCCAACGCCGACGCCTGGCGGCAGGCCGGCATGGCAATACCTGTTGGCAATCCGATGAACGCTGAAGCCTTCCCTTGCCTCCGGTCTCTCGGCAACCTGGCTGGCGTCCGGCCGGTGGTTGTGATCGACACTCGCGAAGCCATCGAACGCGGCGAGTATATCAGTCGCATCGCGCCAAAGGCCGTTCTGGCCACGTTGGCGGCCTTGGAAGCCCGCTTCGACGTGCCCATCGTGTTCTGCCCTTCGTCAGAGGAGGCGGGGCGTAGAATCGAAAGCTGGGCATTCTGGTTCGCCCGGGAACTGGTCCAGAACGTCAACGGCCTGGCTCGCGCCGCCGGGGTGACCTAGCGCCACGTCCGTGAAACACCGCAAATCCATGTCCAGCCGGCCCCGCGGTCCCTCGGTAGTGACACCAGAAAACCGGATAACGAACGCTCGCGGCTATATCGGCCTCGGGATGCTAGATGAGGCCGACCGGGAACTCCGCCAGCTTCCGCGCCAATACTGGGATTCCGCCCAAATGGCGATGGCCGTTGTGGAATACTTGGAAGCCCGCAAACTATGGTCTGCAATGAAGATGGTGGCGGAGGGATATGCTCGGGAGTTTCCCCAAGAGAAGGGATTTTGGCAGCTAACGATTGACCGGGCCGGCGCCGCAATGTGCGGCACAGAACAGCCCCACAATAAGAAACAAAACGTGACTGAATAGGCCAAACTCGGTATCCACAGCCCATATACACGTTATGACGCAGCATCTACAGGCGACCGACAAGCGGAAGATCGAGAAGCTCTATCTGTCCGGGGTGAAGCCCGGGGAGATCGCACGGAAGGTGGGTGTGAAGCCGGCCAGCCTGCGCCAACACCTTTATCGGGCAGGCTTGACGAAACAGCGGGATGCCATCGAGGAAGTGAAACGCCGCACTGCCCGAGAAGTTCTGGAGAGTATCAGGGAGAAGAGCATCGGGGATTTCGAGGCTGTGCTGGGGTTGCTTGGGGAAGCGTTGAAAGTCGATGCCCGAAAGCTACGCGATGGATGGGGTTTGGTCCAAGACGCCGCTGGGGCGTCAAGCCTGATGCGAGCCAAGAGCCTGCTTCAAAGCCAGGTATTCAGACACTATGGGCTAGATAAGAACGATGAAAGCCAACAAGCCGTGCCGGTGAGTCTCAGCCTGTTCTGTCTCCCGGACAGCGCCCGTTCAGGCGTGAGGAAACCCAACGCCAAGCCAGTGGTCGCTATAACAGGTGACGATGCGGTCCCGGACGAACCAGCAACGCCCGCCGATCGTGGGTGAGCCTATTCTCCCCAAATCCGGTTACAAATTGCCGTCAGCGCCATTCCCCCGATGACCAGCCCGTAGATTAGTCCAAATGTGATCCAGTTTCCCGTCGCTACCCATTCCCACACGGGGACAATCACAATCGGAGGCACGAACGTGAGGAACACCACCAATCCCGTGCAGCCCCATTGGTGATATAGGAATAACGCAATTCTCACAGCTCCCCACGGACCGCCAATCAAACACATCGCCGCTGCAAGGTATTTCAAAGCGCGGTTCATAGGATGACCTAAGGCTGTCCGCGGTCGGTCAAAGTGTACCAGGGCGGTCGATTCAAAGTGTACCACCTTTGAGGGGCTGATTGCGCACTGAGTGCAGCGTGGGCTGCACTGAGGCGTGAACGTCCTCAAAGTGAGTCT
>Ga0153915_10001296_pt1 | contig 23030 bp, 15 predicted proteins | sample Opewatmetagenome_2_FD_107003 | JGI IMG/M metagenome (GOLD analysis project Ga0153915, IMG submission 107003) | Freshwater wetland microbial communities from Ohio, USA - Open water 3 Core 3 Depth 3 metaG | ecosystem: Environmental > Aquatic > Freshwater > Wetlands | place: USA: Ohio, Lake Erie...
TTACGATACCGTTGTGTTTATGAAAGAAGCCGGAAGGGATTTGCTGCGCCGGGCAGATGCCGAAGGAAGAATTGTTCTTACCAGAAGACACGATATGACGGAACGCCAGTTTTCCGGCACTCTGTTTTTAATTACTGATGTTGATGTCGGCTGTCAGTTGAACAGCGTCATTGAAAGATTCTCTTTAAATACGGAGAGTCAAAAAATGTTCGGGATATGTCTTGAATGTAATGAAAAGCTCAATCCGGTGGAAAGGGAAGGGGTTCGCGATCTGGTGCCGCAGTATGTTTTTGAAAATTGCACTGAATATAATCAGTGCCCCCGCTGCCGAAAAATTTACTGGATGGGAACGCATCAGCGCAATGCTTTACGATTTATGAAGAAGCACATTCCGAATCATCTCCCTTGATTTTTTCAATAGCGTGTTTGAGCGCCGGCAGAATTACGGCAAGATTTTCTTTTACGCTCTTGGGGCTACCGGGGAGATTGATTATGAGTGATTTTCCTCGAATTCCCGCGACTGCCCGTGAAATCATGGCGTGAGGAGTAATCAGCAGACTTTTTTGACGCATGGCTTCGGCCATGCCGGGAATTTGCTTGTCAATTACTTCGAGTGTTGCGTCGGGAGTTAAATCACGAGGGCTTACGCCGGTTCCTCCGGTGGTTAAAATCAAATCCAGTTTCTTCGCATCCGCGAAATCTATGATAGTTTCCTGAATTTGATCTTTCTCATCGGGAATTATAATGGTGTGTTTTATAACAATGGCGGCTCCCGCAAGCATTTCTGCTATTGCGGGGCCGCTTAAGTCTTCACGTTTGCCCTGTGAGCCTTTGTCACTTACCGTGATAATTCCGGCATTGATCATTTTGTTATTCTTCTTCTTTGTCTTTCTTATACTCGGCGATAATTTTTTCGGCTATATAAGCGGGAACTTCTTCATAATGGGAATGAGAATAGGTGAAGTTTCCTCTGCCGCTGGTCATGGAACGCAGATCCGGCGCATATTTTAATATTTCGGCGAGGGGCACCGATCCTTTGATTACCTGATTGGAACCATTGGAATCCATTCCCTGAACACGGCCTCGTCTGCTGTTTAAATCTCCGATCACATCGCCCATATATTCATCGGGTATTTCTATCTCGATATTTACTATCGGTTCCAGAAGAATCGGCTGACAATCCATAACGCCCTTTTGAAAAGCCATGGAACCGGCGATTTTAAAAGCCATTTCCGATGAGTCAACTGCGTGATACGATCCGAATGTCAGCGCTATTTTAAAATCTACCACAGGATAGCCGGCTAGTACGCCTTTCAGCGCCGCTTCCACGATGCCTTTTTCGACAGCAGGGCGGTACTGACCGGGAATAACGCCGCCGACAATTTTATCTTCAAACACAAAACCGCCGCCGCGCGGCAGGGGTTCGATATCGATCCAGCAATCGCCGAACTGACCGCGTCCGCCTGATTGTTTCTTGTATTTACCCTGAACGTTTGTTTTTCCTTTAATGGTTTCTTTGTAGGGAATCTTGGGTGTATTTAAATTTACTTCAACGCCGAATTTTCTTTTCATCTTTTCAATGTTGACTTCGATATGCACCTGGCCCATTCCCGAAAGAATCATTTCCTTGGTTTCAACATTGCGTGTATATACGATTGTCGGGTCTTCTTCAGTCAGGCGGTGAATCGATGAGGCAATCTTGTCTTCGTCGCCTCTTGTTTTCGGTTCCATGGCGTAAGACATGATGGGCGGCGGCACAGCCACTTTTTCAAAGATGATCGGCGATTTCTCATTGCAGAGGGTATCTCCGGTTACTGTTTCCTTCAATTTGGCTACACCGGCAATATCACCGGGAATAAGTGTTTCCGCCTGTTTCTGATTTTTTCCTTCCAGAAAGAAAACATGGCCGAATTTTTCCGTGATCTTTCTTGAAGAGTTGTAAACCGGCGTATCTGAATTCAGTGTGCCGGAATAAACACGGAACAAAGTCAATCTTCCGGCGTAAGGGTCGGCGATTGTTTTGAAGACTATCGCTGAAAAGGGCGCGTCTTCCGCAGGCTGCCTTTCTTCAACTTCGTCTGTTTTAGGTTTTTTGCCTTTGATCGGACCGCGATCAACAGGAGAAGCGAAAGATTCAACTATCAGGTTCAGCAGTAAGGAAATTCCGATGCCTTTTATTGAAGAGCCGCAGACTACCGGAATTAAACTTCCGGCTGAAACGCCTTTTTTTAATCCTGTTTTTAATTCTTCATCGGAAAGTTCGCCGGCTTCCAGATATTTATTCATCAGTTCATCATCTGCTTCAGCGATATCTTCCACCATGGAGTCGCGCATGAGTTTTACGTCGTCCTTCATTTCCGCGGGGATATCCACAACTTTCCCTGCGCCTTTATTATCGCTGAAAAGATATGCCTTCATAGTGATTAAATCGACAATGCCGTTTAGTTTATCTTCGGCGCCGATGGGCAGGCAAACCGGTGTCGCTTTTCTCTTGAATTTGTTTTTAATGCTGTCAAGCGCTGTGTCGAAATTAGCGCGTTCACGATCCAGTCTGTTGATGAATATTATGCGCGGGAGCTTGAATTCATCCGCCATTTCCCAGACCTTTTGTGTTTGAAATTCAACGCCGCCGACAGCGTCAACCACTATAATAGTGTTTTCGACAACGCTCATTGAACATTTTATATCATAGGCGAAGTTGGAATCGCCCGGTGTGTCAATAAAATTAATCTTATGTTTTTCCCATTCGACAAAATTGGCAGCCGAACTGATTGATCCCCTACGTTTTTGTTCCTCGGGCTCAAAATCCATACAGGATGTTGCGTCATCAACTCTTCCTAATCGTTCGCTTTTTCCTGAAACAAACAGCAAAGATTCGCACAGAGATGTTTTTCCGGTTCCGCCGTGTCCGACTACCGCTAGATTTCTGATAGATTTGGGTTCGTACTTTGCCATGAAAACTCCTTTCGATGCTTTAACAACAATTCGTTTTTAACTTGCGCTGTTTAGCTTATAAGGCGAGCAAAATCAAGACAAATTTAATCCAAATATTTCGGGACAATCAACGAAAAGGGCAGAAGATTATACCGATATTACAACGTGAATGGCGGTATTTATAATATTGATTTTAGAAAACAGCGAACAATAATCGATAGAAATTTATATTAACTTGAACATGTTATTGTTTTCCGTTATAAACGCTCATCGTTTGTCGGTATAAATAAATAGAAAATATTTTTTCGGTATAATTCATTTATGATTGATTATGAAAAAGAGCTTAATCCTGAACAATATCGAGTTGTAATGGAAGAGGGTGGTCCTCTGCTTGTTCTGGCCGGAGCGGGAAGCGGCAAGACACGCACTTTGACATACAGAGTCGCCCGTCTGCTGGAGGCCGGCGTTTATCCGGAAAATATTCTGCTTGCGACTTTTACAAATAAAGCGGCAAATTCCATGCTAAACCGCGTGGAGGGGTTGATAAATTCTAATACCGGCAGGATAATGGGCGGCACATTTCATCATATAGCTCACCGCCTGCTAAGAAGTAATGCGTATCTTCTCGGTTATAAGAGCAATTTTTCTATTGTTGACAGTGAAGATTCCCGCCAGCTGATTTCCACTTGTCTGACCGAACTCAAAATTGATACCAAAAAAAATAAATTTCCCAATAGCAACATAATAGCCGAAATCATCGGCCTGGCGGTAAATACACAGAACACTCTGGAAGATATTATTCAATCAAAATATCCCTATTTTCTCTATCTTATTGAGGAAATTACGCAAACGGCGATTCTGTATATTAAAAAAAAGAAAGAGCTTTCCATAATGGATTTTGATGATCTGTTGTTTAACTGCCGCTCACTTCTTCTAGATCATCCCGATATCTTAAAAAATGTCGCGGGAAGATTCAGGCATGTACTGGTGGATGAATATCAGGATACGAACATTATTCAGGCGGATATTGTCGACCTTCTGGCATCCTGTCACCGCAATCTGATGGTTGTCGGCGATGACTCCCAAAGCATATATTCTTTTCGCGGGGCCAACTTCAATAATATAATAAATTTTCCGGAACGTTATCCAGATTGTAAAATATTCAAACTGGAAACGAACTATCGCAGCACGCCGGAAATACTGCATCTCGCGAACCTGAGTATAAATAATAACGAGAAACAATTCCCCAAGGAATTAAAACCTGTCCGCAAAAACGGTATGAGGCCGGTAATGGTTTCCGCGCAAAACGTTGTGAAACAGGCTTATTTCGTAGCGCAAAGAATCACGGAACTTGTTCGCTCCGGTGTGCCTCTCAACGAAATCGCCGTTCTTTATCGGGCGCATTATCATTCGATGGAAATGCAAATGGAATTTGTCCGGCGCGATATTCCGTTCGATATACGTTCCGGCATCCGTTTTTTTGAACAGGCGCACATTAAAGATGTAACATCTTATATGCGCATTATGGTCAATCCCGGCGATGAACTGGCCTGGCGGCGATTGCTTCTGATGTATCCGAAAGTGGGCAAGGTAACATTTAATAAAATCTGGAAATATTTAGCGAAACAGGAAAATCCTCTGGAGGCAATATTTACGGAGGATTTTATTAAATCCACGCCAAAACCGGCAATACAGGGTGTGGCGGAGTTCCGTAAAACAATCCAGTTGCTTCTGGAACTGCAGCCTCAGGATCGTTTGCCGGGAAAGATAATAGATGTTCTGCTCAATCAGGGGAACTACCGCACTTATCTACAGGATAATTATTCCGATATTTCATCGCGGGAAGAAGATTTAATCCAGTTGGGAAATTTTTCCGCCCAGTTTTTACAAATGGAAGATTTTTTAAATGAACTGGCTTTGCTTACCAATATGTCCAGAGAAGAAAGCGCCGGCGAAGAAGGCGGTGAAGATAAGGTGGCTCTAAGCACAATCCATCAGGCCAAAGGGCTGGAATGGTCGTATGTGTTCATAATCTGGTGCGCTGACGGAATGATTCCGCTGCAAAGGGCATTAAAAGAAGATGGCGGAGAAGAAGAGGAAAGAAGGCTTTTTTATGTAGCGGTAACAAGGGCCAGGGATCAGCTCTATCTGTGTTATCCCGCTCTGGATTACAACCGGTCTTCGGGTGTCTTAAATATGGCTCCTTCCAGATTTATAAAAGAGATAGCGCCGCTTTCCGAATACGATGAGGACCGGCCGTTTGAGCAGTGGGCGGTCTACGATGAATACTAGTGAAACTAAGCGGGATTAGATACAGCTTGGTATCCCGCAAATGCAAAATTTCAGGTTTAATGATACTTTTAAGTTTAAACCAGGCGACAAAATCGGCACAAGATCTGACCTTCGGAGATTATTTCTTCATTGACATACAATTACAATTTACCTATACTCACTTCTCGTGAAAGCAAGTTCTTATCAAATGTCAACAGTCATATGGTTTATGCCATGAGGTTCTCAATTGTCACACATCTTGCGCATGTGATAGGATGAGACCATGCAGCATGAACTCATTATCACAAAGAACGATCTGAGTATTGTCGATGCAACCCCCGGGTGCCGCTATTTCATGCAAGAGGGTGCCCTGAAGACAAACCGGAATCTTTTGGAGAATGTTCCTGCTCTTCAAACTATCATCAACCCGAAAGTCCTCAGAGACGGAGGTCTGTTGGAGGGGATAACATTGGGAATGGGGGAATATTCTATCCGTGTTATTCCCGCAAAGAAACACATTACCTTTTTCTTTCAGCTTAGTGACGGGTCTTCATCCGATACTGACAGCCCAAGCGAACTTATTGAGCTTAAGAAGCGTAACGTATTTTTGGAAACCATAATAGAAGAGGCGCCCATCGGCTTGATTCTCTGTGATGAGACGGGGACCATTTTATATGTAAACAAAAAGCAGGAACAGAATTCCCGCAAAAGTCGCCAGCAACTCATCAAACGCAATATCAGGGATGTTTACCGTAAAGCCTTCGAGCATTCCGAAATAACAAATTTATTTGACAGAGTCATAAGCAGTAATGCTTCCAGTGATACACTGATTCTCGATCACTACTATCCCCAATTTTATAAACGTGACATGATCATCAAGTTTCTGGAAAACAGGTTGAGGGAACACAAGAAGGTTGCCATCTTTGTTGAGATAGAAGACGAACTCTATCGTGAGAAACGCAAGGCCGAGAAGGCCGGTGAAGAACTGAGGATGTCCAAGAGCTATATGGCTCAGTTGCTTGATTCGTCTCCTAACATGGTCATTTCGGTGGATAATAAGCGCAGAATTGTCAGTTTTAACAAGACCGCTGAGCGCCTGCTGGGTTTCAAAGCGAGCGATGTTTATAATTCTCCGGTGGACAGGTTCTTTCCGAAGGAAGAGCTTCCAAAACTTGATCTGGCCGTTTCCTCTCAGGTACTCTGGTACGGGACAGTTCACATATACCGCTCGGACAGATCCAGCTTCCCAATCGAGCTCTATACCGATAAGGTCAAAGACGAAAAGACTGGCAAGGATATTGCAACTTTGTTTTTAGCAGTGGACATTGAAGAACGCAACAAACTCAGAAAAAATCTCATCCAGTCTCAAAAGATGAACTTCATAGGAGAACTGGTGAGCGGCCTTGCCCACCAGATCAACAACCCCCTGGTGGGTGTGATCAACATTGCTGACGTGCTTCTACAAAAGATCGATGTTGATGATGAGAAATATTCCTACGTCAAGATGATAAGAGAAGCAGGGGAAAGCTGCAAGGATGTGATCTCGCGGTTACTCAGATTCTCCAGGAGACAAGAGAGCATCACGCAGGCAAACATCGACATCAGAAATGTTCTTGATGCCGGCATTGAAATGCTCATGAAACACCCCAAGCTCAAAGGTGTGCAGGTGGAGAGGAAATATAAGAGTGTGCCCGCCATACATGGGGATCCGGTACTCCTCCAGCAGGCCTTCATGAACATGCTCGTCAACAGCGCCCAAGCCCTTGACGGCACAGGTGTCATCACGGTTGAGTGCGGACCGGATCGTACAAGGGGGACGCAGATTATAGTGGCCATTAAAGATACAGGATGTGGGATCATTGAGGATGATATCCCCAGAGTGTTCGAGCCTTTTTTCAGTACCAAGAATGCAGAGGACGGTACAGGTATTGGGCTAAGTCTTGCTTATTGGATCATCCAGGACCATGGCGGCAGGATAAGCATAGAAAGTGCTGTGGGCAAGGGCTCCACCTTCACCACTTACTTGCCGGTTACAAGCTGAGGACGATATGGAAAAAGAACTGCCCAGGATACTTGTGGTTGATGATGAAGAATACACAAGGACCTACTTCAAGGGTATACTTTCGCCGGAAGACTATCTCGTAAGCTTTGCGAAAGATGGAAACGAAGCTCTTAAGAAGTGGTCGAAGGAGTCCTTCGACCTCATCATCATGGATATTCGTATGCCCGGCATTGACGGCATGGAGGTCTTAAAACGCATCAGGGCACTGGACATGAATACCATGATCATCATGATCTCCGCCTATGGCGATATGGACTCGGTCATTGACGCCATGAGGCTCGGGGCGAACGATTTCTTTGCCAAACCTTTTAACAGTATCGACAAGATCAAGCTGGATATTAAGAACTGCCTCGAGCGGCGAATGCTCCTGCGCGAGAACGAGCGACTTAAAGAACAGATCGGTTCAGGACTTGGCAAGCATGAAATGATTTATTCCTGCAAGGCCATGGAAACCGTGATTGAACAGGCAACACGCGTCGCGCGTCTGGAAATACCTGTACTTATAATGGGTGAGAGCGGTACCGGCAAGGAGCTTATTGCCCGGTATATACATACAAAGAGTCCACGGAGCAATGCGCCGTTTTTTGCCGTAAACTGCGGGGCATTAAGTGAGACACTGCTGGAGCCTTCACTGTTCGGACATGAGAAAGGTGCGTTCACTGGTGCGAATGCAACGCACCTCGGATATTTTGAGGCGGCCATGGGAGGGACCATCTTTCTGGATGAAATCGGTGAGACCTCTCCATCATTTCAGGTAAAGCTGCTCCGCGTGCTCCAGGAAGGTGAAATTATGCGGGTTGGCGGGACAAAAACAATCAAGGTGGACTTCAGGCTTATCTCTGCCACAAACACGAATATTTCAGGCATGGTCAAGAGCGGAACCTTCAGGAAAGATCTCTTGTACCGTATCAATGTCATTAAGATAGATATCCCCCCTTTACGTGACAGGACCGATGATATCCCTCTGCTTCTAGATCACTTCATGCAACAAGTCTGTGAACACAATGAAATCAAGAAAAGGCGATTTTCACCTGAAGTAATCGCCTGCCTTATGCAGCATCCATGGGAAGGTAACATAAGAGAGTTGCTTAACTTGGTGGAGAGACTGGCCGTATTCTCCACGCAGCAAGTGATTACCATTGAAGACCTGCCGCGAGAATACCGGTACATATGTACGGACCAGCAGGCACCGGAAGTTTTACCACTCAATTACGAACAGGCAAAAGCCCGATTCGAGTTACGTTACATGAAAAGACTGCTTGACACCGCAGGTGGCAACCTCAAACAAGCTTCAGCGATATCCGGGCTTGATCTCTCCACACTCTACCGAAGAAAAAACAAACTCAATGGATAGCCTTTTTGCGCAAGTGCGAAAGATTAGCCAAATCGCAAAATTCATCATTCCATTAATATTCAAAGAGAAAGTTGTTTATCGTACACAAGTTCATTTGCAATGATGCAAATATTTTCTTCCTGATAGTTTCCTTCACGAAACATATTCCATATTAAAGAACCCTTTCAGCAAACCACTATTGGCGAATAATCAACGCCGGCACCTATCGTTGGCACACTAGTTGCTGTATCACTGATCATATACAATAATTTAAGTTTTTTGTTGTCGTTCAAAGTTATGCCAGTACAAATACTCTTTAAAGGGGGAAAGTTGATATGGCGGTTTTCAAGGACACAGAATATTTATACGATGTTCTCGGGGGATTTTGGAAGGCTCTTTCTGAAAAAAATGAATTCAGTAATGCAATAAAAGAGGCCGATGTCCAAATCAAATTTGAGATTACGGACCCTTCTGGCACCATATGGGTAGGTCCGGACGGGGTGGAATTCGGTGAGCAGAAGCTCAAGGCCGACGTCACTATGCAACTTGCAGGCGATGTCTGCCATGCCTTCTGGAAGAAGGATCTGAGCCTGCCGGTGGCGCTGGCCATGCGTAAGATCAAATCCAGGGGTAACATAGCCAAGGTAATGAAACTTCTTCCCGTGCTGAAGCCAGCTTATGTATTGTATCCGGAGTACATGAAAACGCGCGGACTATAGCAGTTTACGATTAAAGCATTTTTATATTTTCAAGAACAAGATGTAAGGAGGAACTATGTCGGTAGATTTTGTAGCCGGACTGTTTTCGGATGAAGTGGCCATGAAGTGCGAGAAGATGCCTGATTTTCCCGTGATCACCTTTGAAAATGGTGAGAACCAGGAGAATGAGATTGTCACTTATAAAGATCTTTTCATAAATGGATGCAAGGTTGCCAAGGCCCTTCAAAACAACGGCATCGGGAAGGGTGATCGTTTCAGTCTGGTTATGCGCAATCATCCGGAATTTCTCTACACCCTGCTTGCGGCATCCATTACAGGTGCAGTAGTGGTGCCGATAGACCCGCGTTCCAAGGGGAGCAAACTGAGCTATCAGATCAAAGATTCAAACTCCAAGGGCATCATCTTTACCAATGAATTCACCCCTGATGTAGAGAAATCTCTCGCGGAACTGAAGGACGTCAAGGTAATCGGGGTGATGTATAAGGAAGGATTTGACAAGCAGGTTCTGCCTCAATATCCCTCATTGAACGAGATATTGAATGGCTCTGAGGTTGGCCTTCCCGGTAATTTAAACAGGGAACTGAATACCCCCTTTGAAGTCATTTACACCTCGGGGACCACAGGTGATCCCAAGGGAGTGGTCATAAAGGCGACCCGAATGCCCCAGTTCACCATGCTCGCCCAGTTTATCTGGCAGTATGCCGCAGACGATAAGCTCTACACCGGGTTGTCACTCACTCATGGCAATGCCCAGTCCGTAACGCTTGTGCCATCGCTTATGCTGAACATACCTGCGGTCATCAGCCGCAAGTTCACCAAGAGCAGGCTTTGGGACATCTGCCGGAAGCACGGATGTACTACGTTCTCGCTGTTAGGCGGAATGATGATGGGCATATACAGTGAGCCCAGAAAAGAGAATGATGCGGATAATCCGGTGCGTAAGGTACTCAGTGCAGGAACACCGCGGAGCATCTGGGAGGATTTCGAGAAGCGATTCAACGTCAAGATCCACGAGTGGTACGGCGCAGTTGAAGGCGGCTTTGCTCATAATCCCCCTGGAGAGGGACCCATCGGATCATTCGGTAAACCCATTGAAGGACTTATGGAGACGAAGATCCTGAAGGACGACGATTCTGAGTGCATTGCCGGAGAAATAGGCGAGCTTGTGGTGGCACAGAAACAGGGCAAAGTGGAGGTGGAGTATCTGGGCAAGAAGGATGCATCTGCGGAAAAAACCAGGGGTGGAGTTTTACGTACCGGCGACATGTGCCACAAGGATGAAAACGGCTGGCTGTTCTTTGATTTCCGCAAGGGCGGAGGGTTGAGACGCCAGGGAGACTTCATCCTGCCCGAGTACGTGGAAAAGGCCCTGGCCGATCTGGCCGATGTCAGTGATGTCTGTGTGTACGGAATCCCTGCAGAGTCCGGGTCGCCGGGTGAGAGCGATATTGTGGCCGCCATTGTTTTGGCGCCGGGGATTAAACTGGAAATTAAAAAGATTTACAAGGAACTGACAAGGACACTCGAGAAGGGTTACATCCCGCAGTTTATCCAGGTCGTGAGCGATATTCCCAAAACCGCTTCCGAAAAAAATCTCGAGCGCGTATTGCGTGATGAGTTTCGCAAGGATGCGGCGAATGTATATAAATTTTAATATGAATCCAATTAAAAAATAAGGAGCAAACACCATGGCGTATGATTTTCTCGACCTACATGTAGCAGACCAGATGTCATTATCCGATGATCACGTTGCCCTCAAAAAGGCTGTCAGGAAGTTCGCCACCGAAGTGGTTAGACCGGCATCCATCGAGCTTGACAAGATGAGCGCAGAAGACATGGCTCAAAAAGATTCCCCTTATTGGACTGTAATGAAGAAGGTCCACGAGCTCGGCTACCATACCATCTTCATCTCCGAGGAATACGGCGGACTCGGGCTTGATCCGCTTGGTATCCACATATTTTTCGAGGAGATGGCCGCGGCAAGTATCGGGATTGCTGTTGCCTGCGGCGTGGATGTATTCCCCACTTTCTTTGCAAACATGATCGTAGCGGATTATCCTCAACTGGAGGATGTTCTTCTCAAACCATACGTTGCGGACAAGGATTGTTCAATGCTGGGATGCTGGGCCATCACCGAGCCTGAACACGGCTCCGACATTCTCACGCCTTATCAGCCTCATTTTCATAATCCGAAAATCACACACCAGCTTGTGGGCAAGAAAGACGGAGATGACTGGATATTGAACGGTCAGAAGGCGGCATGGGTTTCCAATGGCACGACTGCATCCATGGCCTTGCTCTTCTTCGGCACCGACCCATCCATGGGACTTGCCGGTGGCGGAATCGCCATAGCAGACCTTTCGGACAAGGGAGTTTCACGGGGTAAAACACTTGAGAAGATAGGACAAAGAGACCTTCCCCAGGGTGAGATTTTCTTCGACGATGTAAGGGTGCCCAAGGAACGCATTTTCTGCCTGTCCGACTCATATGAACAGATGACGGACCTTGTGCTTGGTGCAGCGAACGCTCATATGGCGATCATGTGCCTTGGCGGCGCCAGAGCCGCATTCGAAGAGACCATTTCCTACAGCAAGGAAAGGATTCAGGGCGGCAAGCCGTTATGCGAACACCAGGATGTTCAAAGAAGATTAGCCGAAATGTTCATTAGTATAGAAGCTGCCAGACAATTGTCCCGGAACGTAATGACTTATAACCTCTGGAACTTTCCACCAAATACGACCTATTCCATGGCCTCAAAAGTATACTGTTCAAGAGTCGCCTTTGACGTAGCCCAGAACGCAGTTCAGATATTCGGCGGAAATGGTCTCACCAAGGAATATGTTATCGAGAAACTCTTCAGAGACATCACATCTACCAGGATCGAAGATGGCTCGAATGAAAGTCTGACATTAGCGATCGGCCACGAAATTCTCCACGGTGAAATTCCCTACGGAATCTGACCGGAGGCTTTAAAGATACAGTGTATTTTTTAACACATCGGATAAGAAGAAAAGGAGTTATAAATGGATAGTGTGTATGTAATCGGTGTCGGTATGATCAGATTTAACAAATATCCCGATAAGACGGTTCAGAGTATGGCGCATGAGGCTATTGAACTGGTTCTGAAAGATGCGGGTCTGACCAGAGAGGATCTGGAAGCCGTATTTTTTTCTAATACCTTTTGGGGCATGTTCGATAATCAGCATTCCATAAGAGGAGAGGTGGTCATGCGCAATATGGGCGTCGGCAATATTCCCATTACCAATGTGGAGAACGCCTGTGCCGGCGGTTCCACCGCCCTCCACCTGGCGTATACGGGGATCAGGGCGGGTATGTACGACGTGGCGTTGGCCATCGGATCGGAAAAGATCACTAATCCCAATAAAGCCTTGTCACTGGGCGCTTATGCCACATGTATGGATGTTGGTAATTTCGCAAAGCATATAGAAAATATAATGGAATTAAGTAAAACTTTAACCATCAAGATTCCTGAGGATCAATCGGCCCCGGGAGAAGGCCGTAGTATTTTTATGGACGCCTACGCTATGGGCGCCCGATGGCACATGAGCCGTTTCGGCTCAACGCAGAAGCAACTTGCGGTGATTTGTGCAAAGAACCATTTCCATGGCTCTCTCAATTCTTTGTCCCAGTATCAGCAGGTCATGACTGCGGAAGAGGTTATGGCCGCAAAGCCCGTAGCCTATCCCTTAACGCGGCCCATGTGCGCCCCTGTTGGCGACGGCGCTGCGGCAGCAATTATCTGTTCTGAAAAATTTCTCAAAAAATGGACTAACATCCGGCCCGTACGGATCAGGGCGTCCATTCTTGGGACGGGTGCCGACCGTGACATCAATGCTCCCGATATCGGCGAGCGACTGGCGCAAAAGGCCTACATTGCAGCGGGCGTTGGTCCTAAAGACATCAATATAGCGGAAGTTCACGATGCCACGTCGTGGGGAGAACTCCATCAGACGGAATCCATGGGGTTCTGTCCCATGGGAGAGGGTGGACCTTTTGCGGAATCGGGTGCGACAAAATTGGGAGGAAGAATGCCTGTCAATACCAGCGGCGGTTTGGAATGTAAAGGGCATCCCATTGGCGCATCAGGCCTTTCTCAAATTCATGAGCTTGTTACACAATTACGGGGAGAAGCCGGAAAACGGCAAGTCAAAGGGGCAAGGCTGGCACTTGCGGAAAACGGCGGAGGTAATATTGGTGTCGAGGAGGCAGCCATGGGCATTCACATTCTGGAGAAGGTTTAAGGAGAAAACGAACAACAAACAATATTTGTTCCTTAGATTCTGACGCAGTTGATGGTTTGTCATGATCTGATTTCCTTTAAGCGGCTACCATCACTTAAAGGTCTGTCACAAACAAATTTTTATTTATAAAAATAATATTGTATTCTAAGCAAATTGATAACGCATTAATCAATACTCAGGGGGTACATATGTCAGGATCTTTTAAGTCGAGCAAATTTAAATATTTAAACGACCCGCCGGTTGTGTCCAGACCGTTCAGTATCAAAGTTGATCAAGATAAGTGCATCGGCTGCGGTGTCTGCATTAAGCAGTGTCCTTGTCAGACTCTGGAAATGGTTCCGAAAAAAGAGGTCTCGGCCCTTCAGCAGCCTTCCTGTCAGCACCACTGCCCGGCAGGTACGAGCATCCGTGATTATCTCCAGATCCTGTCCCAAGGGGGATCCCTGGAAGATGCCTGGCGAATCATCACTAAAACCAATCCGATGCCCGCCATTACTGGCAGGGTCTGCCCGCATCCCTGTGAAAGCTCCTGTAACCGTTCGGGTGTGGACAGTTCACTCAACATTAACGGTCTTGAACGTGCCGTGGGAGACTATGGGCTCGACAAGGGACTTGCCTTTGAGAAACCCGCAAAAGCCCTCAAGGAAAAGGTGGCCGTAATCGGCTCCGGCCCGTCAGGCATGTCATGCGCTTACCAGCTTGCGCGCCTTGGCTATCAGGTTACGGTATATGAGGCGAACGGTAAACCGGGCGGTATGCTCACTTATGCGATTCCCCGTTATCGACTGCCGGAGAGTATAGTGGACAGTGAGTTGCAGAAGATCATCGATCTCGGCATTACCATGAAACTTTGCACAACCGTTGGTAAGGACATATTATTCGATAATCTGAAAAATGAATTTACGGCAATCTATGTGGCTGTGGGTGCGCAGGCAGGGACAGCACTCGGGATTAAGGGAGAGGATGCAAAAGATGTCTATTCTGGTCTTACCTTTCTCAAATCCATTAAAGATGGCAATCCGCTCAAACTCGGAAAAAAGGTGGTCGTTATAGGCGGAGGAAACACAGCCATTGATTCGGCACGTGCGGTTCGAAGGATTGGTTCCGATGTAACTATTCTTTACAGAAGAACAGCAGCAGAAATGCCTGCGCATGAAGCAGAGATTGAGGCGGCTCAGGCTGAAGGTGTGACGATCGATTTTCTTTGTGCCCCTGTGAGCGTGTCCGCAAACGGTAAAGGGAGTGTCTCCTGTGTAAGAATGGCACTGGGAGATATTGATGAATCCGGCAGACCAAAGCCCATACCAATCAAAGGAAGTGAGTTCGAGGTGGTCTTTGACACGATGATAACAGCAGTCGGTCAGTCCCTGCTTCCCACAGGGTTTGAAGTGCTCTTGGGATCTTCGTGGATTAGAACTGATGAACTGGGGCAGACTTCACAGAAGGGCATCTTTGCCGGCGGCGATGCGGCAAGCGGTCCGGGTCTTGTTGCACAGGCCATAGGCGACGGCTCAAAGGCGGCCAGGGCTATTGATGCCTTTATTAATGGCAGAAAGGCTGCCGTACCGGAGAAAAAAGAGATATCGTACAAAGATGTCCCGTTGAATGAATGGCCAAAGTTGGCGCGGAGTATAGCCAAAGAGCTTCCTGTGAAGCAGAGACTTGCCGATGCGAATGCCGAGGTAAACATGCCCTTAAGCCCGGAACAGGTGCAAAGCGAAGGCAAGCGTTGCCTGGGCTGCGGTATGCAGGAGCCGAAGTTTACAGGCATGCCCTATTTCGGGAAAGTCTGCCTCGCATGCCACAACTGCGAAGCAATTTGTCCGCAAGGTGCATTGTCCTTTCCATACTATTATCAGGTCGATAAGGGAAGGTGGGCATATGATTTCGACTATGCCGCGCCCGGACAGGGAATCCCGAACCCGCTCATGCTTGAGAAACCTGTACCCTTCAGTGAGATAGAATCACAACTCACGGATGTTGAAAAAGTCATCTACCGCAGGCGTTCCGTCCGGGTCTACAAGAAAGACCCTGTGCCCAAGGAAATGATCAGGCGAGTGCTTGAGGCGGGCCGGTTTGCTCCTTCTGCAGGAAACTGTCAGGGGTGGAAGTTTGTTGTTGTCACAGACAGAAACCTTATGGATGATCTTTCTGCCTCCACAATAAAGTTTCTCAATGTATTCACGAAGCTCTACCAGGGGAAAGGTCTCGGCAGGACATTTCTCAAAAAGATGCTGGCTTTCATCAAACCAAACGCCATCGATATGCGGCCCATGGTCGCCATACAGGCTCTCTCGACGCCCAAATTCGGCAAGGGAAAACTAGACTGTTTCTTCGGCGCACCGGTTGCCATCATACTTGTTACCCATCACCTTCATGTCTCTGAACCTGAACTCGGTATGGGCATCTGCGGGCAGAACATGGTTCTTGCTGCTCATTCCCTTGGTTTGGGAACTTGCTATGTGGGCTTCATCTCTAATGCGCTAAACCTTGATCCCATAACCAAAATGAAATTCAGGAAAAAACTCGGTATAGAGTGGCCTTATGATTCCGTGGCAACTGTTCTTACCCTTGGCTATCCTGCTGTTCCTCTTGATAAACCTGTGGATCGTGAATTCCCCAAGGTTGCTTGGGTAGAGTAAGGACAGTCGTTTCCCCCTTCCTCCGAGAGGAAGGGGGATTATTCATAGAGAAATAGAAATACTCTTTACCGAGGCTTTAAAGGCACAGCTTTTGTCTCTAATCTTCCCCTTGATGCCCTGTAATTACCTGGCACGGGAAGGCACTTTAAATTATGATTGTCAGGGAAAGGATATTTTTATGAAACATATCCTCATCACCGGGGTTTCAGGCTATTTCGGGCAGAAGCTCGTAAAACTCTTTGAGGGTAAGGACGAGGTTAACCGCATCACCGGAATCGATATCAGGCCATCTGCAAATTCTTCGAAAAAACTGGAATTTATCAAGTGCGATGTAAGGGATAACCTGAATAATGTTTTTGCAAAAAGGGACATTGACTGTGTCATCCACACGGCATATATCCTCCCGCCCATCCATGATATTGCACTCATGGAGGATATCAATATAACCGGAACCAAGAATGTTCTCACTGCGTCCGCTGCTCACAAAGTTGTTCAAATCCTCGACTGCTCATCAAGCACGGCATACGGATTTCACCCCGACAACCCTCCGCTATTAACCGAAGATAGTCCGCTCCGAGGAAATGATGATTTTACCTACGCAAAAAACAAGAAGGAACTGGAAGGTTGGGTTGACGGATTTGTGAGAACTCATCAGAATATCAGCTTGACCATTATACGCCCTTGCTTTGTGGTTGGTCCGGGATTCACTAATCCGTTGGCCAGGCACCTGTGCAAGAAAATATGTATCCTCCCTTGGAAGAGCGCGGAGTTTCAATACATTCACGAGGATGACCTTGCGGAGATCATGTATCTCCTGCTGAAGAATAAAAAGACAGGGATTTACAATCTAGCGGCCGATGGAACCATGACCTTTGATGATATGCTTCAGATCCTTGGCGGGTGGCCATTGAGGATTCCGGTATGGCTACTATGGCCCATGAACAATCTCATGTGGAACCTGAGGATCACATTCATGACCGAATTTCCCAGTTCCAGTCTCAATCTTATCCGCTATCCCTGGATCGCAAGCAACGAAAAGGTCAAACGGGAACTCGGTTATGAATTCAGGTACACAACCATGGAAGCCTTTGAGGACTTTGCCTGGCACGTGAAGGGGGCAGGAGGCATCCGATAGGTTACACGAAAAGCGCATGGAAACTGTCTGGCGTCCCGTCAGGTTGAATATGAAGTTTATAGTCCATTGACGTGTGACTAAGTTCAGTTTAAAGATACTTGGTATAAAGGCGATCAATTATTTATATGGGAGGAAACCCATGGCAATTAATGTTTATGCGGGAAAGAATTTAAAGGATTACACCTACGAGGATCTCATGAAGCTGAAGCGAAAGCAGCTTCTGGATCTGTTTAATCAACTCGACGCTCCGAGCATGTCCGAGATGAATGGAGAATACCGCGCATTCCTCCTGGACAGCGGTTACATTATCAACAGCGCTTTGGCCAGGCTCTACCTGCATTTCACCTGGGGAAACTGGCAACACAAAGCTTTTAGCCTTTGAGTAATCGGGATGGGCATGGCTACAACACCTTCATTACTACACAGTCACGACTTTACGAAAACTATTTCGTGGCAAGCTTTATGAAAATGGTATGCATCATACGGTCGCTCTTCCGTCTGAATTCTATGCAGCGATTAGCCCGCATCATGCTGAATAAGACATCCATGGTCTCTTCGGTTTTTGATGGCAGGCCTTCGTTTCAGCTCAGTTACAGGGAATATAATACATTTTACACCAATACCATGACAGACGAAGTACGTAAGGTAAATGGTCAATTGTACCTCGGTATTGGAAGGCTAGCCATAACATTCGGGAAATACAACCCGATGCCATTTGTCCTCATTGGCCCGCCCAATCCCTGGATTGGTCCTGACATTCAGTACCCTGAGAAGTAATGTAAGAATAATGCAAAAGAAGAAGCACTTAAAATTAAATGAGGTGGAATAGATTTGAAGAAGAGCATATTTATTACCGGGGCCTCCTCCGGAATCGGAAAAGCAACGGCGATCCTGTTTGCCAATAAAGGCTGGTTTATCGGCATTACTGATGTGAATGAAGCCGGGCTGGATGAACTTGCCGGGCTTTTGGGCAGAAAGATCGCTTTTTCTGCACTCTTGGATGTTACAGATGCAGACATGGTTGCTGCCGTATTGGAAGAGTTCAACCATGCTGCCGATGGTAAAATGAATATCTTACTCAACAATGCAGGAATACTTCGCATTAATTCTTTTGAAGATATTTCACTGAAAGATCATCATGCGATTCTCGACACAAATGCCAAAGGGATTCTCAACTGTACGCATCATGCCTTTCCATATCTCAAGAATACCGCAGGATCGCGAGTAATCAATATGGCGTCTGTTGCCTCAATCATTCCTACTCCGACTCAAGTAACATACTCCGCATCGAAGTTCTGGGTGAGAGGTTTCACGGAGGCATTGAATATAGAATGGGAACGATATGGCATACATGTGTGTGACATCATGCCAAATTATGTTGACACGCCAATGGTTGAGCAGAACCCTGGTAAGCTTGTTGAAAATGTGGGAGTTTCTATAACTGCAGAGGATGTCGCAGAAACAGTGTGGATGGCTGTAAGCAGCACGCGTGTCCACTGGTTGATTGATCGACCTCAAAACAAGCTCTTAATTAAATTGAAAGGCGGCATTCTCCCTTTTTCGCTGTTGCGCTTTGTGATGAGAAAAAAGGCTGGGGTATAGAAAGTATTAGTCAAAGTCACTACACACATAATCCCACGGCTATTTTCGATATAGCTGTTTATTAAGGGATAGTTCGACCAGCAAACTTCATTGCGCTTCGTTTATGAATCAGGGGTCTTACTGGTTTACAAGTTTCCGTTCGCTACACTGATGAAACTTTAGTCTCATCAGTGGTGGCCGTGTTTGGCTTTGGATTTCATTTCCGTATATTCCGCGCGAAGAGCGATATGATCCATGTCTTCCATATCTTCCGCTCGCTTTACCCAGTCTTCGAATTGAATGTCCACACCGAAAATTCCTATCATCTCGTCCTGATCGTTGACGATAGGTGCGGAAACGGTGAAGCATAGAATTCCGGTCATCTTGGAAATAAAGAAATCGGAAACATAAACCTTGCCCGTTTGCAGCGGTTTTATAAACCATTCCCTGTCGGACTGGTCTGTACCAACCCCGTAGTTTTCATATTTGGCGCGATCGGCAATATTTGTGATATTTTTGGTCGTTTTACGTCCATTCATATCTACAATATAGGCAAACTGAATGGAGGGATGTTCATCCACAAAACTCTGCATTAATGCTTCCTGTTCTTCTGTGTTCATGGTCTTCATTATAGGATGTTCGATAATTTGAGAGACCTCGGCGACGGCTGCTTTTTCAGCAATAAATTTTATTTTTTCCAATTCGGACATAAAGTATTCCGGTAAATACAACCGTACTCTTTTTTCCATCTCTTCCGGAGAAATGGAGGTGATACGGCCAGCTTCGTATTGTTCCGTAACCCATTTGTTAATCTTGGAAATTGCCGGATGCCTTTTATCCACTATTTTGTTGCCTTCAAGATTGAAACGCTGATTGATCCAGAAGGCGATGCCGGCGTTGCCCGATTTATCCGTGATCGTTGTGGTAATCGGTCGTTTTAATATCTTTCTCGTGTCGAAGATATTGTATATTTCTTCGCATTTAATAAGACCATCAGCGTGAACACCGGCGCTGGTGACATTGAATCCAGAACCGACAAAAGGGTAATTATGCGGAATTTTGACACCGATTTCATTTTCAAAATATTCGGCGATATCCGTAATTACTGTTGTGTCTATGCCATTGGTTCCCTTGAGGGCTATATATTCGAAAATCAAACCTTCGATTGGCGGATTACCTGTTCTTTCCCCCAGCCCGAGAAGAGTGGAATTGGCCGCGCAGCAGCCATACATCCATGCGGTTGTAGCGTTAATCATAGCCTTGTGAAAATCGTTGTGACCGTGCCATTCCAGCAAATGTCCGGGAACGCCGGCATCATTGATAAAGGCATGGACAAGCTTGTCAACACTGCGGGGGAGGGCAGCGCCGGTATAGGTAACGCCGTAACCCATTGTGTCGCAAAGCCTTATTTTTATATCAATACCGCTTTCTTCCCGGAGTTTCATTAATTCCTGAGCAAAAGGAATGCAGAATCCATAGATATCCGCGCGGGTAACGTCTTCAAAGTGGCAGCGTGGGATTATTCCTAAATCCAGAACGGATCTGACAATTCCCAGATAATCATTCATTGCCTGACTTCGTTTTTTATTCAGCTTGAGAAAAATATGATAATCGGAAACCGAGGTAAGCAGGCCGGTTTCCTTAAGGCCGAATTTCTTGACCAGCGGAACATCTTCTTTTGCCGCTCTTATCCATCCGGTTATTTCCGGATAACGCAGGCCAAGTTCAAGGCATTGCTCCACGGCATCCTGATCTTTTTTGCTGTAAAGGAAAAATTCCGTCTGACGGATTACTCCGTTTGGGCCGCCCAGTTGATTCATCAGTTGGAATATCTTAACAATTTGTTCCGCGGTGTAGGGAGGCCTCGACTGCTGACCGTCACGGAAAGTTGTGTCCGTGATAAATATTTCTTTGGCCGGACTCACCGGAACAATCTTTTTGTCGAATACAATCTTGCTTACTTCACTGTAGGGAAATATATCTTTATATAAATTCGGCTGATCCAGCTCAATTAATTTGAATTTCTTAATTGTTTTGCTTTTTTTTGCGGTCACTTTTTTGGGGGTTTTGGATTTTGCCATTAATTTCTCCAATATTATATTATTGAACAATTTTTAACGATAATTCCATTAACTGCTCGATGCTTACCTTTGAAGGTGCGTCCGACATCAGGTCTGATGCTTTCTGTGTTTTCGGGAAAGCAATTACGTCTCGAATAGATTCCGCGCGTGTCATAATCATGGTCAGCCGGTCAAGTCCGAAAGCAAGTCCTCCATGGGGAGGAGCGCCGAATTCGAGGGCTTCCAGGAGGAATCCGAATTTGTTGCGGGCATCTTCATCGGACATGCCCATAGCGGCAAATGCCTGCGCCTGAACATCTTTGCGGTGAATACGAATACTGCCGCCGCCGATTTCCGAACCGTTGAGAACAAGATCGTACGCGCGTGCCCTGACTTTGCCGGGATCCGTAGACAGCAGCGGTAAATCTTCGAGAAATGGTGACGTAAAAGGATGATGGGTGGAAACAAAACGCTTTTCCGATTCCGAATATTCCATCAGCGGGAATTCCGTGATCCAGGTAAATGCCAGCGCTTCGGGATCGATTAAATTCAATTTCTTTGCCAGATGGATTCTTAAATTGCCCAGTGAGTCATTAACAACACGCGGAGTATCTGCGACAAAGAAAATTATATCGCCTTCTTTAGCGTTTATTGCCTTGGCAATTTCCGATACTTCCTCTGGTTTAAGAAATTTGAAAACAGGTGAAGTCCAGTCTGTGGCGTTGACTTTTGCCCAGGCAAGTCCCTTTGCCCCGTAAACAGCTACAACGTCTTTCAATGCATCAAGATCCTTGCGAGAAAGAGCTGAGGCCTGTTCGGCTTTAATCGCTTTAATCACACCGCCGGACGAGGCAACTTCCGCAAAAAGTTTAAAACCGGAATCTTTGACTATGCCGGTAAGATCAACGATTTCCATTCCAAAACGCACATCCGGATTATCTTTGCCGTAGCGGCTGATTGCCTGAGCATATGTTAGCCGGGGAAGGGGAAGTTTGATTTCCCGTCCAAGACAATCCTTGAATATTTTCGCCATTAATCCTTCCATGATCCGCATGATATCTTCTTCGGTAATGAAAGACATCTCGACGTCGATTTGCGTGAATTCCGGTTGACGGTCGGCGCGCAAGTCTTCGTCGCGGAAACATTTTACAATTTGATAGTAACGGTCGAAACCGGAAACCATGAGCAACTGTTTGAATATCTGTGGCGATTGCGGCAGAGCGTAAAAAGTGCCTTTGTTGATACGACTGGGCACGAGATAATCGCGAGCTCCCTCGGGAGTGCTTTTTGCAAGAAAAGGCGTTTCCACTTCAATAAAACCGTTTTGTTCAAAGTAATGACGGGTGGACGCGGCAAGACGGCTTCGTAAAAACAAATTCTGCTGGATTGCCGGACGGCGCAAATCAAGGTAACGGTATTTAAGCCGTACGTTCTCCGAGATTTCCTCATCATCAAAAGAAAAAGGAGGCGTCTTTGATTCATTCATTATTTCCAGTTCGGAGACAATAACTTCTACTTGACCGGTTTTCAGAGCCGGATTATCCATACCTTCAGGCCTTTTGCGCACTTTTCCTTTAACCGCCAGAACAAATTCACTGCGAATTTTATGCGCTTCACCGTGAACATTTTCCCCGGCATCGGGGTTGAAAACTACCTGTACTATTCCTTCGCGGTCACGCAAATCCACAAAAATAACGCCGCCGTGATCGCGCCGGCGATGCGCCCAGCCCATCAGGATAACTTCCTGGTCTATAAGAGAAATGTCCAGATTTCCGCAGTAATGCGTTCTTTTATCTTTTGTTAAAAAATCAGCCAAAACTTTTTACCTCTCTTTAATAATTTTGATTATTGACTCCAGCAATCCATCCATGGGAATTGCCTGCTGGTCTTTTGTTTGCATATTTCTTAACAGCGCCTGCTTTTCATCAATTTCCTTGTCGCCGAAAATAAGAGTAAAGGAACTGTTTAATTTGTCCGCGCGCTTTAACTGGGATTTCAGGCTCTTATCAGCATAATCCATTTCAGCGGCAA
>Ga0153915_10001297_pt1 | contig 23011 bp, 19 predicted proteins | sample Opewatmetagenome_2_FD_107003 | JGI IMG/M metagenome (GOLD analysis project Ga0153915, IMG submission 107003) | Freshwater wetland microbial communities from Ohio, USA - Open water 3 Core 3 Depth 3 metaG | ecosystem: Environmental > Aquatic > Freshwater > Wetlands | place: USA: Ohio, Lake Erie...
AAACAGAATGCGTACGACATGCTCACCGGAGTTGGTATCCTTGGCACAGGAGGCGGCGGAGATCCTGTTGGGTTCGGAAAGCCGCTTGTTGACTGGGACTACGGCAAGGGCCGAGTCTATGAAATCACAGACCCGAAAGACATCAAGGATGATGCTTTCATCGTATGTGGTGGCTATATGGGATCTGTCAAGGTATTCACCTCAGTCGGTGACATGCTCGAGAAGTGGGAGAAGAGATTCGAACTCTACGAGGTCACTAAGATAACCGAGAAGATGACCGGCAAGAAAGTCAATCATGTTGTTCCATTTGAGCTCGGTGGGCTCAACACAACGGTGATGCTCTCGATGGCGACTAGAGCTGGCATCACTTCGGTAGACGGTGATGGTCTCGGCCGGTCAGCTCCTGAAAGCCAGATGATATCCTTCGTGGGTTACGGTATATCTCTCTGCCCGATGCCTGTTGTCACCAAGGGAGGAAGCATTGTGATAGTGCAGCAAGCCAGCACCCCCGCGCTTGCAGACGAGATAGGCAGATTCGCTGTCGTGCAGGATGGTGGAGCTGGAGCCAACAATCACTATTACCAGACTGGAGCGCAGCTCAAAAAGAGCGTTGTCGCGAACAGCATTACCAAGTCAATACATCTTGGAGAAACCATCCGCGACGCCAACGCTAGCCACAAGAATCCAATCGATGCATTCCTTAGCGTGATGGGTGGTCGAGTCCTCACCACAGGGACCGTTAAGGAGGTCAAGGGAGAGGACCGTGCAGGACACTGGCACGTTCTTGTCACGATAAAGCCTGAGGACATAAAAGGCAAGTTCCAGATTGTGGTCAAGAATGAGTATATGTGCGCACTGTGTGATGACAAGCCCATCGTCATGTTCCCAGACCTCATTTGCATGCACGACCCCAAGACTGGGCATGGCATCATGAGCTCTGATCTTAAGGAAGGTCTACGCGTGACTGTGACGGCCCTCCCCGCTCCCGAGAGAGTGCGGTTTGCAGGAAACACAGACATAGGTCGAAAAGCATTCGGACCAGAGAGGTACGGACACCCCGAACTCCAATACAAGCCAATAGAAGAAATCATAAAGAACCTCCATTGAGCCCAGACACTTCGGATATAAGCTTCGAAACGAGCCGGGCTGGGTGATCAGACTTGAAGCGAATCGCACTCATCGGCGTGACTGGTGTTGACTGGTGGATCGACCCAAAGAAGAAGAACTTCGTACGTGCAGTCACCCCGCCGGGCTTCGTCTGTGAGAACATGCATGCTAGGTTCGGCACTCACAGTCTGGAGTCAAACTCGGACGAGGCCTACAACGCTCCCTTCATCCTTGAGCAGGTCGTTCTAGCGAATAAGGAGGGAATGGACGCAATTGTGATCGACTGCGCCTGCGATCCCATACTCGACGCGGCGAGAGAAGTGTCGGCCATTCCTGTTGTGGGTCCCAGAAAGGCAGCCCTCCATCTCGCATTGACCCTCGGCACGAAGTTCACCATCATAACAGTTCAGGGTCCTTCCCTGATGAAATGCATGGAGTCTGGCGTCCGTAAAGAGGGCCTGGAAGCGTTTTGTGCAAGCGTCAGGTATCTGAAGATGCCAGTACTTGAGATCGCCAAGCGGCCGGAAGAAGCACAGGTGGAACTGCTGGCAGTCTGCAAGCAAGCTGTGCTCGAAGACGGAGCAGATGTAATTGTACTAGGGTGTACAGGGCTATCACATGAAGTGGACCTCAAGCCGATCATGGTCGAGGTGGGGGTTCCGGTACTCGACCCGTTCGTTGTGGCTGTTAGGACTGCCGCCATGTTGGTTGATGCCGGCATCTCTCACAGCAAGATTGCCTATCCTCTACCTCCAAGGAAGTCCATTGTTGAGGACCCCAGCTTGAAGGGTGCTTTCGATCGAATCCTCCGAGAATAGGGAATTGAGGATTTCCGGTTCTGTTCTTCTTGCTACTGACTGGATGTGGGGCGTTTTCTCAGGAGCACTACAATTGCCACAGAACTCAGAAGCCCAAACACCATTGTTGCGAAGTAGGGGAGTGCCAGACCGAAAGTTCCGACCCAACCCCCCGCAATCGGTCCGACAAAGAAGCCGACACCAGCCAGGCTTTCTACGATCCCCGCATGGGCACCCTTCTCCTTCTGTGTCGCGGATACTACTGAATACAGAGCCCCCAAGTAGGTAAATCCGGCTCCAATCCCGCACAAGACCATAGCCACTGCGAAGAGCGCCATGTCTGTGAAGAATGAAAGGGGAACCATAGAAACAGTGATCAGAAATGCCCCTGTGGTAATCACAGTGCCCATTTGTTCATGAGGAAGTCTGGAGCAGAGGATGAATGCCAGCGTGCGTGCGACGTTCCAGACCAAAAGCAGGTATCCAAAGTCCTGTGTACTGAAACCTGGAAGGCCGCTGATATAGCTCGGGAACAACGCCAGCAAGACCGTCGATACGAACCCGAAAAGCATGAGCGAGATATACGATGCTAGGAATCTGGGACTCGTCTTCTGCCCTCTGGCACGTCCAGTAGCTCCAACCCAGTCATCTTGATCCGGCAGTGAACCCGACTTGGCGCTATCTTGTGCCGAAATTGCGTCAACTCGATAGTCCTGAATACTGACTGCAATGATGCCCAGAACTAAGAACTCGACGGCTAGAACGACGTAGATGCTGGACGTATTCCCAAAGCTTGCTGCCATGAAGGCGATTACGTAGGGGCTCATTATCATGCCCGCACTCCAAGATGTCGAGAAGTTGCCCAAGACAGCCGCCTGGCCCTGTGGGCAGAGCTCAGCGACCATGCCTTCAATGGTCGGGTTGAACAGTCCGAAGAACAGCCCCTCCAGTGCCCTGATGATGATCAGGTGCATAGGCATAATGAAGGGCTGAGGATAGAGGAAGAGAACTGCAATGTATGCCATAACGGCGATGAGAAGCGATTTCCGTCTGCCGATTCGGTCTGACACTTTCCCACCGACTGCTGGAGAGAACATATACACGAGCCCATAGCTGCCCATTGCCCAACCCATTTCGTAAGGTGTTGCGTGTAGCTGGCCTGCATACCAAGATGCAAAGATTTCTGTCACTCCAATTGAAAACGTAGACAGGAAAGTGACGAGGTAGGCAATTATCCTGATGCGCTTCTTAGCTGAGTCGGACAGACACTGCTTTGTCGACAGATTTGGTACCATCTCTTGCTCCATCAACTGCATCTCACACTCAATGTTTGGCCAGTATTGATGCCGATTCGGTGGTCCGTTCAATGAAGACTCGGGATGACCTTCCTGGAGAGGACTCTCATCGTCTGTTGCACATCTGCTCCTGGCAGCGGAAATGCGACCGGCGTGCTTACACCTGCATCTACAAACTGCTGAAGGTACTTGATAGCTGTTTCTGTATCACCGACGACGCCCAGAGTCTGCACCATCTTGTCGGTCACCATGTCGCCTACGTCCTTCCCCTCGCTCACTGCCTTGGACATTTCCTTGGTCAGCTGGGCTGGTATGCCGGCGTGTTCCATCAGTGGGCCTCCGGCTTGGGAGTGTGGCAGGTACATCTTCATCAGGTCACGGGCAATTCCTATCGCCTTGTCAACGTCCTCGTCAATTGCCAGAGGCAGATAGGACACCATCTCGAACTTGCCCGCGTTCTTGTCGGCCTTCTTCGCACCAGCCTTCACGCGTTCCCAAGCAAACTTCACGTAGGATGGGGTGTTGAATATGGACAGGATTGCTCCGTCTCCAACCTCACCAGCGAGCTCCAATCCCATCTTTCCCTCGAATGCAAGATAGATTGGGATTTCCTTGCGGACGGGTTGAAAAACCAGTTTGACGTCCTTCGTCTTGAAGAACTCGCCTTCGTGCGTGATGCTCTCGCCAGTTATGATCTTGCGGATGACCTCAACGCACTCGCGAGTACGAGATAGCGGCTTGTCTACATTGAATCCCATCTGGGACATCCAGTAGGGGACTCCTGAGCCCAAACCGAACACAGTACGCTTGCCGGACATCTCATCAAGTGTGGCAAACTCCATGGCTGTCAGGGCAGGATGACGAGAGTATGGATTCACAACTCCGAGTCCGATACGGATCTTCTCCGTTGCCATGCTTGCGGCCGCAACGTAGGGCACGCCTCCACGAAAGAAGTAGTCTTCAGCAAACCAGACCGAGCCGAGAAGGCTCTTCTCAGCAGTCTTCGCCATTGCAACAGCTTCTCTGACTGGAAAGACGCCAGTCATGGCCACACCGAACTCTTTGAAACCCTTCATTATGTTCTGTTCTCCTTCTTCGGTCAGACGCCATATGTCTGTTCAATATAAGATTGCCCAAAGTGCACCATATCTCAACAAAGGATGGAAGAAGGGGGACGCCCCCCTACTTCTTTGGCAGTTTACCCATTTTTCCAAGATACTCGGCGACATCTTTCAACTGGAGCTTCTCGAGGGTGGCCCTGAGTGGCCAGCTTGTCTTGAGATCCCACTCGTGCAAGGCATAGTATCTGTCGAGCATGCCGTCGAGCTCTGCTCGCGAATTCATCGCTCCCTTGAGAGGGCCAGACGCCGCGCCCTCGTTCATGAGCCGACAAGGCAAGTCATCATGCTGCCTCGTGGCACCGCGCGTTACATTGAACGCTTTCTCAAGTGTCACTACTCTCCTGCCGCTCAGCATGAGTTCTTGCTCGGTCATTGGGATACCTGTTGCGGCCTCATAGAGTCTTGCCATGTTGTCTGGGTTGACACCATACGCTGCGGTCGATGTGAATACACAGAAGCCAAGAGCCTCAGTTATCTCGTAGCAGTCCTCATGCCATCGCACTATCTCTGCTCTGTACTCTGTCGAGTGGGGTGTAGCCCACTTCTTGTCACCTGTCACTTTCTCAATGACAGCTATAGATTCTGGGCTGGCTCCAAACTCAGCAAAGGTTTCAGTCATGAGGTGATCATTCCCTCGCGGGTTGACCGCGAAGGCAAGCGCATATGCCTTTGCTGACCGGGTTTCAACATTGGACTGCTCAAGACCCTTTGAATTGATGATAGCCCACTTGTAGCTGTCCTTGCCAACCTTCTTTGTGGCGATCTTCAACCCATCGCCCAAGAGCTCGCCCAGCTTACCCTTGCGCAGTGCCAAAGCTTCAATCATCTTGAGCAGCTCAGGGAGTTTGCCCCATCCCAGTTCTAGACCGTCAGTGTCAGCCTTTGTCAGGACACCTCTCAGGTAGCTCTCAATCGCCCATTGGCAGACTGTGCCTGCGGTGATCGTATCAAGTCCCAGACGGTTGCATAGCTCATTGGCTAACATTACACCCTCAGTATCAACGATTCCGGGTCCGTTCCCCAGAGCTCCGAAGGTTTCATACTCAGGACCGCCGCTTGCGATTCCTTTGTTCGGACCTTTTTCAATCGTGGAGTACCTGTGGCAGCCAATTGTGCAGCTGAAGCACGCGACCCTCCTCTTCAGATAGCCTTTCTCAACAAGTGCCTGACCGGTGATTGGGTAGACATTCGGGGTGTAACCCGTCTGCCAGTTCTTCCCGGGTAGGGCGTGAAGCTCATTCACAGCGGCGACTGAGGCAGCGGTGCCGAAATCGTGGAGTCCAATAGAACCACTGTCCTTCCGTAGGAGGTCCCTCATCTCTTTGGCAATCTCGGCGAACTTCTTGGGGTCCTTGACCTGTACTGTCTTCGTCCCTTTGACACTTATCGCCTTCAGCTTCTTCTTTCCCATGACGGCCGCTCCACCACCTCGGCCAGCTGCATGATATACAGAGCACTGAATAGAGCCAGCACGTACGAGCCTCTCGCCGGCAGGTCCTATGTAGAGACCCCTGGAGTCTTCGCCGTGCTTCTTCTTGAGAAGCAGGTCAGTCTGAATCATGTCCTTGCCCCATAGATCTGCTGCATCTAGGATGTCAACATGATCATCCTCAATGTAGATGTATGAAGGCTTCTGCGCCTCACCGTGCACAACGAGATGGTCGTAGCCGGCAAACTTCAGCTCTGACCCCCAGTGCCCTCCTGTGTTAGTCTTTAGATACATTCCAGTCGTGCAGCCCACTGTAGTGACAGAGGTTCTTCCTGAGGCAGGCGCCGTAGTGCCCGTTAGAGCACCTGGCGCGAAGATTATGATATTGCGCGGGTCGTCCCATGTGATTGTAGGATCTCTGCAGGAGTCCCACAGGAGCTTGGCATTGATACCTCTACTACCAACATAGAGCCTTCGCCATTCCTCTGGCAGCTGCTGAGTCCATGTCTTGCCTGTAGTCAAGTCAACATGGAGAATCTTACCCTGATGTCCGAACATGTCTTAGACAGCCTCCTTTGTTATCTCTCGATACATCGACATCCTAGCTGTGCGAAGCTTCTTCTTCTCCTTCGTTGTGGCATCAGTCTGATCGGCCCATCGGAGAGCATTGGGAACACAGTGCGGCACGCAATAGGGATCTCCGCCGCAGAGATCACAAATCAACGGATACTTCTTCTCAGGGTGAAGCCCTATCCCATGGTAGGGGCAAGCATCAACACAGTTTCCACATCCTGTGCAGGAATCTTTGTACACTGAGATGATACCAGTCTTCTTGTCCCTTTCCAGTGCTTTCTCAGGGCATGAGTCGACACAGGGGTGAGCCTCGCACTGCTCGCACAGCAGCTGGATGCCCAGTGCAATCTCTTCTCGCTTCATTATCTTGATCCTCGACCTGTGAGGGTCAAACAGATCTTCCTTCGTCAAGGAACAAGCAAGGCTGCATTGCTTGCAGCCGGTACACTTGTCCATGTCGACAAGTAGGAGCTTCGCCATAGCATTTCCAACCGGTTCAACTTAAACTGCCGAAAACCACTCGCAGCCCACATTAAAATCCTATCCTCCTCGTCATGTTCGGCTCAGCATATCGGCTCTGAAACGCAGGGCTGTAGTGCCAAAGGGACCAGCCCACAAAGCCTCTCCTCGTTGTAGAGCCCATCATGAGTATGAAACGTAGGATTTAAGCGAGAATCTGAGCTCGTTAAAGTTCGGCGGGGTCTGACTAGGTTTTGAAGAGAAACGGGTTCGAGAAGGGGGTCCTGCGGCTTGTAAAACTACGGGACATCCTGGTATCAGAACAGAGTCTCGCAGATCAAAATGTCAAATCGCTCGACATGCTCATTTTGAGAATGGCCCTCGTCCATGTACTATCACTGCTTGGCGCGATCCCAGATAGGGCGCTTGACGCGCTATTGACAAACCCTGAGAACGGATCAGGCAGCTTGTGCAAACGTCTGTCTGAGCTGTTTGATTCATCCCCCTCCGACCGGGGAAGACATCGAACTGATGGGTCCTCGCAATGCCGACGCCTACTGGCATCTTGTCCGCTTTCAAACGGTACAGTCACGTGTCGTGATTCCATTAGTCTGTCAGATGGGCAGGTCGAAGAACTGGCGGGCGCCTTGCAGGAAATTGCTCCTCCACCTGCCTACGGGAACATTGACCCCAAGATACTGATGCTTGGTCGTATCTATGAACTACTCAGAGACTCTGGAAGCAGAAGGGAACATGGAATCTTCTACACCCCTGCGACAATAGCTGGACTAATCTGCGACCTTGCTCTAGCTGCATATGAAAGGACATGGGCTTCGGATATGCCCCATGCAGACCCCAGCTCAATAGCGCAACTAGTCACCCTCCAAGTCGCGGATAACTCATGCGGGACTGGTGTCCTTCTAGTCATCATGTTGGATCGGCTTACGCGGCTCATGGAAACAGCGGCCAAGCACTCGCCCAGCAGCCGAGAGAGTCTGGTTTCCGAGGGCATCAATCCAGAGAGCCGGTTCGCAATGGTCCAACATATCTTGGCCAAGTGCATACATGGTAGGGACTTAGATGACACGGCCCTAACGATTGCGAGAACTCAGCTATGGCTCTATGCAGTGCATAATTGCGGCCTGCAGCGATTCACGTTACCACACATAGACTTAGCAGCGGCGGATACTCTAGTTGACGGCAAGTCCGACTCAGCCCGCTTTGACATCGTGGTGGGGAATCCCCCCTACATGAGGGCGTCTCTACTGCCTGAGGATGTGAAATCGCAGCTGCGCAAGAGCTATTCGGTAGTCCGCGAGTACAACTCACATGCGCTCTTCATTGACTCAGCCGTTGAACACCTGAATCCGGGCGGAGTACTTGGTTACATCATTCACAAGAATGTTTTCACACTTGATAGCTTCAGAGACCTCCGCGAACGCCTTCTTACCACCTATCAATGCGTGGAGCTAGTTGACTGCGGTCTGGGCGTGTTCAGGGGTGTGACGGCGGAAACGGGAATTATCGTCTTGAGGAAAGCGGCCGCCAACTCAACTTTGAATACCAGACTCTCTCACTACACCGTAACCTCGGAATCTGTGGACGAGATACTTGTCCTCCCTCAGAACGACTACATTCGCATTGTCCGTCCCTGGAACTACCGCTACCTGCTGTCTCTTGGCCAAGACGACCTACCGTTGTTAGAGCGTTTCCAAGACTATCCCCGCTTAGATGAACAAGCTGTGGTCAGAAGAGGAATAGAAACAGGCGACAATCGTAGATATCTTACTGGCTCACCCACAGAGGATCGCAACTGGGTTCCAGTCTTGCGTGGACGAGACATATCCCCCTTCAGGGCAGATCCATCCGCGTACCTTGACTATTCTCGTGAATCGCTTGCGAAGCCGGGTCCCAAAAGAATGAAGGAGATTCCCAAAGTTGTGGTGCAACAGAACGCAATGAACCCAATCGCCTGCTATGACGAAGGTAGGTCACTCGTGCTCAACTCTGCCACCTACTTGTCTGAAGCTCCCAAGGAAACACTGAAGTCACTTTGTGTCTTCCTCAACTCCGGCCTCGTGTGTTGGTTCTTTCGGAAAGTCATGACGAACAACGCAACCGTGACCGTCAATGTATTACCCAACAACTTGGGACGAATACCGGTCCCAGTGTCCTTCGACCGTACAGTCCTTGCGTGGCTCTGCGACCTTCTCACTTTCGAAGCAGCCCAATCCGAAGATTCAGAAGCCAAGAGGGATCAGTATCGAACATGGTGGAGAACTATAGCAGAGGCGGTCGTGATAGAGGCCTATCTCCCCGAACTCTTCCCTGGCACGAGAGCAACAAAAGCACTCTCGTCTTTCATCTCTCACGCTCCGGCGCCCGAGCAAGGCATTTTGTTCTCAAAGGAGAGTCTATCGACAATCGCAAGAGAGGTCTTGGGGAGAAGAGAGGTTCAGCCTCTGGCAGACAAGGGCGCCTTTGCTGATAGACGGAGGAGAATAGTGATAAGCGACTCTAGAAGATGACGTTGTAGACATGACAACCCCAGAAACTCGTGAGAGAAGACCAGATGAGCTGGACACAACTCTTCTCCAATGGAGTAGGTCGCAAGAGCTCAAGGAAAGCGTCCAGATGATCATCTCGCACCATCCCCCTTCGTACTTCGGACACTGCCTTCGAGTATCCTTTATGGGTAAGTCTGTCTATTTCTGCGGCCGGTGTTCAGGCATCTACGGAGGTCTGGCATTAGGGCTTTTGGTTCTCTTGGTTGGACACGTGACCCTGGAGCCATCATGGCTCTGGTTCCTCGGAGCTGTTGGGATTGGTTTTGCCACAGTCGTCGATTGGACAACGCAGAGACTCACCCCCCGCAAGACCACGGTCAGAATCAGGGCGGTCACTGGACTCCTGAGTGGGTTATCTCTAGCGGTCATTTTTGTTCTGGCAAATGTAGCTTACCTGCTCGTGGCGCTCATAGTAATGGGCGGTTCAATCGGATTGGTCGGTGCCATAGAAACAAAACGCAGCCGGAGTAGTTCGCCAGAACCACCTTCGAAAGGGATTGCCAACTGACCTGAAGAACATTCTGGGAACTTGACCCAACGTCCTTTTAATCGCTGCACGCCTAGACACTCGTAAGGTAAGCGTTTTAACTGCCACAGTCGACCCGACACAAGGTGTTTGGGATGATTCCGGTCGCAAAGCCTCTTGTTGGAAAAGAAGAAGTTGAAGCTGTAAGAAAGGTCCTTGAGTCAGGGATGCTGGCTGAGGGAAAGGTGTCTCGTGAACTCGAAAAACAGTTCGCGGGGTATGTTGGTACGAAGTTCGCCACCGTAACGAGTAATGGCACAACTGCTCTAAGTACTGCGCTCGAAGCTATGGACATACAACCGGGCGACGAGGTCATAACGACACCCTTCACATTCATCGCATCTGCTAACACCATCGCAATGCTTGGGGCCATCCCCGTCTTCGTCGACGTTGAACGAGACACATACAACATTGATCCCGATCTAGTCGAAAAGGCCGTAACCAAGAAGACCAAAGCAATCATGCCAGTCCACATCTTCGGGATGCCGTGTGACATGAAGCGCATTATGGAGATTGCAGAGACCCACGGTCTCATGGTCATCGAGGATGCGGCCCAAGCCCACGGTGCCGCAATAGGCGGGAAGAAGATAGGCTCATTCGGTCATACTGCTGCATTCTCATTCTATGCCACAAAGAACATGATGACCGGAGAAGGCGGCTTGATTGTGACTAACGACGAGGATATCTACGACAGAGCCAACATGATCAAGAATCATGGCCGAGGAAAGGAAGGAGGATACAGCCACTTCCGTATTGGCTATAACAACCGGATGACGGATATTTCAGCCGCGATCGGCATTGAACAGCTGAAGAGACTGCCGGGTGTACTGGCAGCCCGTAGAAAGAACGCCCAAGCCTATGACAGACTCCTCTCCGAGCTGAAAGGTGTTCGACCACAGGTCCAGAGGAAAGGATTCGAGTCGGCCTATCATGTCTATGCGCCCTGCCTGTATTCCGACAAGATGAGTCGTGATCAGATGGTCGAGTATCTAAAGCAGAACGAAGTAGGCTCTAGAACAGTCTATGCGCTGCCCTGTCACAAGCAGGACACGTACCTGAACATCAGTCAGTGGCGCTGGGCCAAGTTCGTGAAGTATCCCAAGTACTCGGCCATGAAGCTTCCTGTTTCTGAAGAGATAGGTGCGCGACACTTTGAGATTCCTGTGCACGCGATGGTCACGGACGCAGACAGAGCTCATATTGACCAAGTGATCCGGAAAGCTCTCTCTTAGACCGTAGACTCGAAGTAGGACAGCAAGGATCGGAGATCCTTCGAGTGGACGGTGACGGTAGCTGAGCGGCTCACTCTCTCTGTCTGTGGATTGAATGCGACGCTGAAAGAGGATGCCTTGAACAGGTCCAAGTCGTTCTCACCGTCGCCTACACTCGCCAGGTTCTTTGAACTAAGTCCGATGTCCTTCATGTGTTGAAGAACCTTTTCCGCTTTCTGCGGCCCCTCCATAACATACTGTACGGTGCCGTCATGTCTCCCGTCTTTTTCTCCCAGAACGTTGGAGTAGGCAAAGTCCAAATCCAATCTACGGCTGAAAGGTTTCATGAAGAACTGGCTGGCCCCACTGGACACACAGCCCACCTGGTAGCCACGCTTCTTCAGGGTGGCAACAGTCTCTTCGGCACCTTCCATCAATGGGAGCCTCTCAACTATCGGATCAAGTGTGCCGTCAACAGGGATACCGGTCCAGACCTTGGCTCCCAGAAGCAGGGATTCACGCACGCTCAGTTTCTCACGTGCCGCCTTTGCGATTGCCCCAAGAAACGCATTCTCAAGACCCATCTGCTTGGCTATGGGGTACACCACGCTTGGTCCATCGAAAAGCACACCATCAAGGTCCAATACAACGACCTTGATGTGACTTTTCTTGGAAGAGTGTTGGCCAGGTTCCATGGGGAAGTCACTGAGTCTGAAGGGACAAGGGTATTAACGGTTCTGATTGCCTATCAGAAACAAGATGAATATCATCTACAAGGGCAAGCGAACCGGCACGGTCAATGAGATACGCAAGATACTCAGAACCCCTCGCAAGGCCGAATCTCTTGTCTTCAACCTAACCAAGATGCCGCATGAAACTACTAGTGGATTACTCATTGTCTGTGGAGAGGTGGGTAAGGAGAGCGCAGCCCTATACAAGACCAAGGCGGGAGAAATCGGAGCCGACTTCATTGTTGGCGGTTCCGAAGCATGGCCCTCCACCATGAAGGGCATACGCAAGGTCTTTGACCCAAGCAGGCATCAAGCCATTCTACTGATAGGCTCAGCGACTGAACTACCTTCAACGTCAATAACACACAAAGGCTCCTCCTCTTACACAGATTGGTTCATACAGGACGCTGATGGTGATGGTATTCCTGATGTTCCTGTCGGCAGGATATTCGGACCACCAAGGACAGTCATGTATCATATGGACCCAATGATCATCGACAGCAACATTGCAGTCGTGTTCGATAGTCAGCCCGGACGGTCAAACCGTCACGTGCAGGCTCTTGCGAAACTGGGGTTTGATGTTGAGGTCTTGGAGAAGTTCACTCCGCAAGACCTCAAGCTCATGTGCGTTTGCGAGTTCATCCTACAATTCTCTGATGGTGTCTATACTTCCAGAATACATGGAACACCGGAGATGTGGGCATCGCACAATTCGATGATTCTCAGCTACGAACAGGCCGCTCAGATCAACTTCGAAGGGTACCCCTTCATCTATTCGGAAGCATGCTGCACGGCTCGCGAAGGCCCCCTCCTGAAGGCGTTCCTCAATCAAGGGGCTTGCTACCTAGGAGCGACCATGGATACTATGAACAACATCAAGCCGTTTGACGACTGGCCAGACTGTGCATATTGTGATGGATACAAGTTCGGTCTTCTCGACTTACTGGATAGTTACGATCGCCTAGGACAAGTGAAGCTACAGGTGGAGAGAGTGCTGCTGGAGCATCTGAATCCCAACGCTCAACGCGAGATTGAAAGCGTAGGCAAGTCCCAATCGTCTGACATTGAATCAGAGAATGCTCTCTCTGTCATCGAGTGGGTGTTTTTCGGAAACCCGATGCGTTACACGACTGTCGGACCCAATGCAGACTATACGCCCGGCAAGCTGATTGTGGACACCTAGAAGGGCGCGCTCAACATCTAATCATTTTGACAAATCGTTCAAATCGCCCGACGGCAAGGTGCAGGAAGACCAATAGTCGCGTAACAAGCTGTTACGGACGCGACTCAGGTGAGTACAGAAGAGACAGAATTACCTTAAACAAACTGAAGCATGAAATCGGAGCCAAGGTATGGAAACCGTGCGATGTTTACAGGTATCTCGTGAAGGAAGCGATGTGGTACTATACTTCCGCCCCGCCATCTTCATGAGGCGAATCGGCCCTAATAATATGACAGAAGCAGCAAACCCGTTCTCATCGGATTGCAGGGAGCTAACCACAAATGACATTCTCAATGCATGTGCCACAGTCCTATGACCTGCTCCTCTCGGTTCACGCTTGGGTCTATCCCGACATACAGCCTGTTCCGGAGTCTACTTGGGAAGACGCTTTTGGCAGGCTCTTCACAATTGGAGATGTCTGTACTCCCATTGTTGTTTCGCAGTCATCGGCCGGACGACCGCTCCATGTGGATTTTGAGGATGATTCAACGAGCAGAGATGCTGTGCGCAGGAAGGTCAGGCAGGTTTTGGGCCTTGACATCGACACGACCGGCGCACTTGCATGCATAGCAGGAGACCCCGTTATCCACGAGATAGCATCACAAGTGAGAGGGATACGTCCGTATACCGCAGACACTGTCTTTGAAGCTCTAATCAAGGCCATAGTCCAACAGCAGATATCATATCGGGCTGCTAGTGTCATCACCAAACGCATTGTATCGAAGTTCGCAGTCCCATCGGTCTGCTGCAAGCATCTCCTCTACCCGTTCCCCGACGGCCGGATGATTCTCAGTGGTGGGAGCTCCAAGCTTGCTGACATAGGTCTGGGGTTCAAGGGGCGGTATGTGCATGAAGTATGCTCGATGGTAGCAAGTGGTACCCTGGAGTTAGAGGATCTGATCGGGAGGACCGCTGATGCTGCTCGAGAAGAGCTCAGCGGTATCAAGGGAATCGGAGACTGGACCCTGAACGCGTTGGCGATCTCCAGTCTAGGCGATTTCTCAGTATTCCCATACAATGACGTAGGGATGAGAAACCTGTTGGGCAGGTTGTACAAGCGAAGAGAGCGAGTGTCAGAGGCGGAGGTGAGAGAAATGGCCGGCCAATGGGGGACTGAGGGGCCCTTGGTTCTTTATCTGCTCATGTGTGCGGATGTGCTTGGTACCATCAGTTCGGCGAGGAGGTCAAAAACGCATAAAAGGTGACCCAGTGGTAAGGAAGGCAAAAGTCATCTGGTGAAGCGTTTGGCCAAACATCCCGCCAATTCAGAGAAGAAGAACACGAAGACCTGGCGCATATGGTCAATGTTCATTAAAGAACTTAGGCTCATAGAGATAGATAAGTTCGCCCTTCTCATGGTCTTCTTCTTGCCCGGCATGATTATGGGCACTCTGTGGGTTGCCAGAGCGCAAGCCACATTCTTTCCTCCCGTTGAATCTGAAACGGGCAAGCGATCAGATGCACTCGTGGTTGGCGTGGTAGATCTCGACCCGACCGACACCTACCCAGGACAAGACTTGTCTGAGAATTTCAGTTGGTACCTCAGTAGGAGTCCTGACCTCATAGTTCTCATGTATGAAACCGAAGACGCTGCCCTGAGAGCACTCTACATGGATGTGATCAAAGCCTATGCCACGATACCATATGGCTTTGAAGGAAACATCACGGGCGACATCCCGGCATTCGTGCCTATCCACATCAGCAGCACCGATTTCATGAGTCAGGCCGCAGTGTTCTCAGCCTTCAGCGAGGCTGTCGCTGATTTTCGCGCGGACCACGGATGGGTGAAGGGCGAGATTGCCGCGAAGAACATCAGAGAGTTCGAGCCAGTGGGAGACTATACCGCCGCAACCTTTGGTGTATTCCTGATCGTGTTCTCGTCCTTCATAGCTGTTTCTGCAACCGCGGCTCAGGCAGTAGTCGGCGATGTTCCCCTGAATCGAATGCTCCTTACACCAGCATCCAAGATGGAAGCAGTGCTGGCAAAGGTGCTGGCATACTTTGTGCTTGGAATGATACAGGCTCAGTTCCTGCTGTTTCTGTGGATGGGGCTGTTTGGCATCAGACCCAATGCTGACCTCCTGACTCTCAACGGCGTTCTTGCTTTGATGTCGATCTCGGGCTCTGCATTGGGCGTGTTCATCTCAACTCTCTGCAAGACGAGACTGCAGGCGAATCAATCATTCCTTCTGATACTCTTCAGCTCCTTCATTGTCGGGACCGGTTTCATGGATGTGGGCCTTGTAGATGATGTGTACCCACTGAATCTTGGTAGAGTCATGATCATCGACACAGCCTTCAAAGGAGTGCCTCTAGCCACCTTCTCGAACGAGATAATGACAATTGCTGGATTCACAGTGACGATGATATTACTCGCGTGGGTTGTCCTCGCAAGGCGAACAACACTGGCGTGATGGGTCTAGTCACGGACAAGGTCGTGCGCCAGGTCAGCTATGCACGTACCAATTAGCCCTGTCCTTGGCAAGCGAGATTCATATGAGAACCGGTTTGACTAGAAGCCAAGACTAGCAAGAAGTACAACCATCGAGTTGTTGAAACCGTGAGCGAATGCGGGTCCAATGATTGAGTAGCGCCGCCTCTGTGCAAGGCGCCCTAGAAAGAGACCAAGAACGAACCTCGCAGGAAACCCGATAATGTCAAGATGGACCGCAGAGAATATCACAGCTGTTATGATCAGTGCGATTCTCTTATTATCGCTGCGCCTCAACTGGAAGTATATCTCCACTCGACGCTGTAGGAATCCTCTAAACGCGACTTCTTCGCCCAGTCCAACAACGCAAAACATGACTGCTACCCAAGCTACAAACTCTGGCAGTCCTGAAACAGCAAACAACTGGTCGCCGCCATCGGTCGGCGTGGGGATCAGATATCCAATAAAGAACGTGATCGCAAGGTTGGCGACCAACATCGCCATACCATAGAGGAGACCATAGAGAGCCTCCGTAATGGGCTTTCCGACCTTTAGTCCTATAGATGCAAGAGGAAGGTTGTGCCTCCTCGCGTACACTATGGGTGGCACTAAGAAGCCAACCTCTGACAGGGTTAGAATGAGGAACGACCAAGGTGCGAACAAAATCTGCAAGGATACAAAATCTATTCCCACGAGTCCCAAAACGATCAGGGGGATCAGGATTACCACAAGGAGGCCCATTGTCAAAGCCCATGCGGCACCCGTATAGACGAGTACCTGGAAAAGTCTGTCCCAGTCGACCTCCCGCTCGATATCAGAGCCCGGTTCGAATATCTCTATCCCAACATGCTCCTCCAAGACAATGCTGTCAGGATCCTCGATTACCAAGCGCGGGGCCTCCAGAACAACAGCAGGGAGGGCGATGATAAGGCTTTGCATGCATTGCGTGGCCCTTGCTGCGTTCGAATAGACTTTATGACCTGCACGCTAAACTGAAAGGCACCGTTCAAAAGCAAGATGATTGGGATGACTGGGTATGGGTCTGAATGATGAACAGGACATGCCAACCGCTCCCAGAAGAGGGACAGCCCTACTGGTCATCAGTATGATCATCATCACGGCAGGGGCATTCGTCATCTTAGGTCCCGGAGGCCTGGAGGAGAGAAGCCCCCCGGTACGAGTAGCTCTCATTGACTCTGGCGTGACACCCGACAGCGCACTGTATAGCAAGATTGTTGCTGGTAGGAGCTTCATAACAGAGGCGAATGGATATCACTTAGGGGACAATAGCACGGTTGACAGCGAGCCCGGGGGTAGTCCACATGGCACGTTCGTTGCCAGAATCCTTGTCAAGGAGGCATCAAATGTCCTGATAGTGAACGCAAAGGTCGTGGACTCAGGCAACATAGCAACCGAACAAGCTATCGTTGGAGCAATGCGTTGGGCCATCAACGAGGAAGCCTGTGACATCATCAACCTGAGCCTCGGTGGGTTCCCATCGGAGCAAGATGGTCTACGAGAAGCTGTAAGGTGGGCCTTCGAACAGGGTGTTTCAGTAGTGGCCGCTGCAGGCAACAATGGTCGAGGCGGCGTGATGGGCACCTCCATTGAGTCGCCGGCCGTTTATCCGCAAGTCATTGCTGTGGCTGCAGTCGATGAACAAGGAAGTCCATACTACTTCTCGGGAAGGGGCCCTCTCAGAAATGGCACAACAAAACCGGACATCTCTGCGTTGGGGATGTATACTGACCAGCAGAGCTCTGCCACAGTATACGGGACGAGCTTTGCAGCCCCAAGAGTGGCCGCCGCTGCGGCAGACTTGATTGCATACTGCATAGAGAAGGGCTGGGATTGGACGCCGGGCATGGTAAAGGCAACTCTCATGGCAAGTGCAGACCGCCTTTCATCAGAGCCATGGGAAACTGGTGCGGGCGGTCTTGACCTTGATTCTGCACTCAGATTCTTGGACGAGGTACCGAGGATAGAGAACCTCCCTTTGGCCGCCTATGCATTCCCTAAGACAGGACCGGGCAGCTTTGAGAGGTGGTTTGTTAACACAACTGTTACAGTAGAGATGTCGGTATTCGCGAGCAGTGGTACGACGTTTGATCTCTTCTATGAAGGCTCTGCATCACCTTGGGTAAGAGGGCCGCTTACTATCTACGTCAACCAGACAGGTTCATTCTCAATGCGAGTCCATGTCATATCTGGGTCTGACATACTGGGTCTTCAAGCGCTCGTGACACTCATAGGTCCCGGCTATCTTTCGGTGAAGGCCCAGATGAGATTCGATGTTTCGGTAGCCTTCGCTCATGTTGCTTTTGATGTGACCCACACTCCGTGGTGGACTGACTCCATCTACGGTCAGTTCAGGGCATTCTACGAGTTGCTCACAGACACCGGCATCGCCGTCGAGGAGATACGAGATCCAAGCGCCCTCCAGTTAGAGGGCATGCTCCGATATGACGCCATAGTCGTACTTGACCCCTGCGCGTGGAGTTACTCCCCTGATGGAAACAGGGGCTTCGTGTCGCCTTTTGCTTCCTACTCACCGTCGGAGATCGAATCATATCTCACCTACTGGCGCGCTGGCAGAGGACTTCTTGTTGCTGCTCTCGACAACTCTAGCATAGACGTGGAGAGCACAAACCAGCTTCTCTCCTGCTTCAACATGACTCTGAACTATGATCACATACCTGCAGTCACGATCGTCGTAGACGGCATTCCATCAACAGTTTTGGTGACAGGTTTCACTAACAACACACTCGTTCAGGGGATTAGGTCGTTCGACTTCAACGGATGCTCGCTCAATCTCTCTGACGGAGCATTCAGACTTGCCTGGACAGAAGTTGTCTGGAGAGACCTTCAAGGTAATCTCCATATAGAGAGCAGAACAGTGGCCGCAGGTCTAGAGGGCAAAGGCGGTTCTAGAATGGTGACTGTGGGCAGCAACTTCTTTATTGATGATTTGGGCATCCAAGGATTTTACCAGTCCACACAGAACACAAAGCTCGCCCTCCAGACCGTTCTTTGGCTGATACAGGCGCTGTAGCATCAGAGGAGCGGCGCAATCCTATCACAGGCAGTCTTTGCAGCGTAGACGAGAAGGCCCGTCTTGAGAGCCTTACCTGCAGCCAAGACAAGAATCGCCTTCTCTCCTGCACTCTTCATCAGCATCATGCCGCGCTCATTTGTAAGAAGGACTTCCTCTAGCGAGCCTTGCTCCATCCTCTCAGCAGCAAGATCTGCGACCCCTAGAATAGAGGCGGCCATGGCTGCTATCTCGGCTTCCTCAAGTCCCTGCGGCACCGCAGAGGCAATTGGAAGACCCTCCTTTGAGAGAAGCATCCAAGCACGAACACCTGCCGCAAGAGCTGTGGCCTCCTCCATGATCTGCCTCAGCTTCCCCTGAAGCTCCTCAAAGTTGGGGTCTAGCATGGCCACCAGTCTCTGGGCGGGTTCATTGAGTTCGGTTGGGAGATGCGCGTTAATAAAGTTTGCATGATGCAACTGGCAATCCATCGCTCGTCCTTCAAAACCCATGCACATAGTAATAAGCTCACGCCACAGAATAGACACATCATCTGGGACACCCTTCAGAGCTATACGCAGCCCGGTCCATGGTGAGTCTCGAATGGTTCTGCGCATCCAAGACATCGAGTCGGGAGACCTCCATACCGGTACGGCCGGATGGAAGACAGGCGTCAGAGTCCTTGGGGTCGCAGAGAGCTTCCAGCGGTCTGACAAGAGAAGTCTTGTCGCAGGTGTCGTGATGCGCGGAGATCTCAGAGTGGATGGTTACGGGTTCTGCAGGCCGGACATCGGTGGCAGGAATGCAACCCAAGAGCTCCTGGCCATGTACGACAGAATCAACCGAAAGGACATACGGGCCTGGATGTTGGGTGGTAGCGTGATATCATGGTTTAACGTTGTTGACCTTCGAAGGCTTCACGAGAGCACAAGTATTCCCGTCACCTGTGTGTCATATCATTTGTCAGACGGAATCGAGAAGTACCTGCAGGAGTACTTCCCCACAGACTGGCAGGACCGGAACGCAGTACTTGAACAAGCTGGCCCCCGGGCAAGAGTCGAACTCAGCAGCGGTTATCCCGTCTTTCTATCTGTAGAAGGAATGAGTCTTGAGAGGGGATTCAAACTCGTCGACATGTTTACCGTCGATGGTGGGGTTCCTGAGCCCATACGATTAGCTCGCCTACTCGCCTCTTCAATGAGAAACTCTGGCTGTATCTAGGAAGAATGGGGTGCTTTCCCTTTGTTGCTTCGATGCAGACCCAGCAACTTGGAGTAGAGTTCCTCGAAGACATCCAAGGAGGAACCTGCTTCTTCATGTTGTGAGTTGTGAAAGAATTCATTCAGCAACGCTGGCTGGCAGCCTGCTTGTTCCAAGCTCACGGCATGTGTCAACATGTCAACCTTGTCGGCAGCGTTGACTATCCGCGCTTCAAGCGTCTTGCATGCAACAAATTCCTCCCACAAGTCTGCAAGAAACGTGCCGACCTCACCGAGAGGGCGCAGCATATGCCTTGCTGCTGCCGCCTCAGTTTTCTCCTTCGACGATCTCATGGAATCACCACCAAACTGTACAGCCGTTAGCGGAATGTCTGACACAATGGCCTCAGGTAAATCATGAAGGATTGCCATCGTCAGCACTTTCCGGAGGTCAACATCATTTCCGTCAGACCTGATCTTCTCAGCAATCAGAAGGGAGATCAGACACGCCCCCCAGGCATGGGCCGCTACGGTTTCCTCGCTAGATGAACCTAGCCCCGCAATTGTCCACCCTGTCCGCCTAAGATGCTTCAGAGTTTCAGCCCTAAGCGAGAGAGCAATGATGTCATCTGTGTTCATATCAATCCCATCTTCAATGCCAGCATGGGTTGAACAAAGCTGCTGCGCGGGTTTCGTTCTCCACCTATGGAGTCACTACGATCGTGCCCTCTACTATGGAATCCTTGTAGTCAGAGATTATCGTCAGTATGGCATGGGATATGTATGTCGTACTGTACTGAAATGCCGTTACGTTCGCTCCACCATTTGCGAGATTGTACTGTAAGTTCTGATTCCCGGGAAAGAGATCCCACAATGTCAAGTTGGCTATCTGATATATCGCCATATCGGCTCTAGGGACAGCGCTCGTCGATATCCAAGATGGATCGGTCGGATGACTTATGTCAGCGCAACCGTAATAGTCCTGATCGGCCTCAGCGCCAATGACAAGTGGCATTCTATGGACGATGTACAGACTACTGTTCGCTTGGAGCATCCCTAGCCGGACACCCTTGATTGACGCTCTAACTGGTGCAAATATCACGGAAGCCTGGTTCAAAATGAACATGTTGTAGGTTCTTAACTGAGCCGCATCCGTGTCGTTGTAGCTGCCGATGTACTGTGTCGGAAGAACGGACACGTTCAACAAATAGGTACTGTTCGCGTGCTGTACACCCTGCACAAAGCCGCTGACCAGACTTGTCACCATCGGGTCGTCTTCGACTGAAGCTATAACACCCACTTTCGAAGTGTAGTTTTCTTGTGCTGAGAGGAAGGCAGCTAGGACTCCAGCCAAGAAGGATGCCTGCTCGACTGCAAAACTGGCTGATGCAACGTTTGCCAAGTCCACATATCCTCCAACCATCGCAAACTTCTGTCCAGGATAGGCCTCGGCCGCATTCTGAAGGGCCGGTACGAGCTTGGATCCTATGGCAACGATGAGGTCATATTTACCTTGAGCCGCTAGATTGCGTAGGAGTGCTTCAGCATCTGAAACGGTCTGAGGATATGGAGTGGGCACAAAGTACTCCACGGAAACATCGTGTGTGAGATTCTGCATGCCTATGTTGGTTTGATCTGCCAAGCTCAGGTCCCCAAAACCCGGGTCCATCACTACAACCGCAATAGTCGGAGGCTCGTATGGGTTGGTGATGAATAGCAGAGCACCAACAGAACCGAAGATGATTACGACGATTACTACCGACGACAACAGAGATGACCTAGAGCTCACCGTGCTTCCTCCAGCGTCGAACGGCAGCGAAGCGCTTCGCGGCTGATATAAATCTGTTGTTCAAAGTGACGCCACTTGGACTAATCAGATGATTGCCGGCCGACAGCCAGGCATACTCTTTTTGGACAGCAAGCCCGAGTCCGCCACTGAGGAGCAGCTCCTAACCACAGCTTAAATAGTGGTATTGTGACATGGGCTGGACTACAAACCGAAAGTGTATGACAATGCCCGGAGAGATACTAGGCAAGGTCGCAGATCTTCTAGAGGATGCCCTAAAGGTTCACAAGTCAGTGAAGAACGTCATTCTGAGCACGAAGGAAGGCGTCGTCGTTGCGGCAGTGTCGCGCCAAGAGAGCATAGATCCGCGCGTCCTCTCAACAGTGTCGGCGGCACTCGTGTGGGCCGGCACGAATGTACTTGGTCGGGTCAGTGACGCGAAGCCCACACATCTCCTACATTCAACTTCTCTCGAGCACGTCCTGACAGTCATGCAGCCGCACTATCAGCTTGTAGTTGTGATGTCAAGAGCAGATGATGCGGGGCTTGACATGCGCGCCGCAGTATCGACATTCCAGTCGATTGCCACGCGAATCGAGCTGTTGATGGGTTCGAGCAAAGCATTCACAAGAGAAACTCTGCTCGGAAACATCGTCAAGTCCTTCCCCGAAATCACCCAGGCCATGCTCCTGACTATAGAGGGACTGCCTCTAGGCTCAGTAGGGTTTGAGGATCACATAGAGGTGGCCGCACTTGCCAGCTCCATCTTTGCAAACGGACTCACATTCTCAAACCGCACTGAGGCGATAACAATCAACTCTGATCGTGTCACGCTACTTGTGACTCGTATTGATGAAACGCGCCTTCTCGCCGCAATATGCCCGGGTCAACGATCAGACGAATTGTGCAAGAGGGTGCAAGCGGTCGTCCAAGAACACGCAAAGGTCTAGTGAATCTTTGCTGGCTCAGCAAGCTCTGCAGGTGCTGACTCCTCATCGCCGAGCATATCGAACTGCCACTCCCTCAGATTGATCTTGATGTAGCAGTCTTTTCCGCGCTCAGGACAGTCGATTCTAATCGTTACATGGTCCGGAGTCTTCTCTTTGATCTCGGGGTTCAAGCAGCCATTCTCCAGCTTCTCCATCAGCCATGCCACATACGCCTCAGTTATCGAGTTCAAGCTGCCATCCATTAGAGCTTGACCGAGATGAGCAAGGAAGTGCCTCTTCTTTCGCCCCTCCCTCTCGACCCTTACGAGGCCAACTTCTTCCATCCGTGAGATGTGCCATCGTACTGTGTCATGATGAACACCAAGGGTTTCAGCCATCTGCTCCTGGTAACAACCCGGATTATTCACTATGTACGCGAACACTCTACGCGCAGTCTCGCTGCGCATCGTAAGGTACGCCATCTCGGCCTCCTGAGAGCGAAGCATCTTGGGGTAGTAGAGTCTCTTGCCTGCGAACTTTATCGATTTTACAAGTCCTTCGCGTTCAAGTATCCTCAGATGCCAAGTGAGAGTACCG
>Ga0153915_10001298_pt1 | contig 22998 bp, 17 predicted proteins | sample Opewatmetagenome_2_FD_107003 | JGI IMG/M metagenome (GOLD analysis project Ga0153915, IMG submission 107003) | Freshwater wetland microbial communities from Ohio, USA - Open water 3 Core 3 Depth 3 metaG | ecosystem: Environmental > Aquatic > Freshwater > Wetlands | place: USA: Ohio, Lake Erie...
ACCATCGCGATCATCCCGGCCGGGTACGCCGACGGCCTCGATCTCCGGCTGGCCAGCCGCGGCCACGTCCTCATCCGCGGCCGCCGCGCGCCCGTCATCGGCTCGGTCTGCATGGACATGCTGACGGTCGATGTCACCGGACTCGAAGTCTTCCCTGGAGACGACGCGGTGATCCTCGGATCGCAGGGCGACGACCGCATCGACGCGCGCGAGATGGCGGCGACCATCGGGACCATTCCGTGGGAGATCGTCTGCCGCGTCGGCAGCAGAATCGAACGGCAGTATGAGTAAGCCGCCGAAAACGGTGTTCGTGTGTCAGGAGTGTGGATCGCAGTCGCCGAAGTGGTTGGGCAAGTGCAACGACTGCGGTGCGTGGAACTCGTTTGTCGAAGAGCGGCCGCAGGATCCTGCAACGGCCGCTGCCGCAACGGGACATCGATACGCGCTGTCGTCAGCGACAGCGGCGCAGCTCTACTCCGACATCGAGCTCGAGAACCACGCGCGGCTGTCCACGGGGATCGACGAGTTCGATCGCGTCCTCGGCGGCGGCGTCGTCCCGGGATCTCTCGTCCTGCTCGGCGGCGAGCCGGGCATCGGCAAGTCCACGCTGCTGCTGCAGGCGGCGGCGAACATGGCGCGCACGATCGGTCCCGTGCTGTACAGCTCGGGCGAAGAATCAGAGCATCAGATCAAGTCGCGCGGCGAGCGGTTGAACGTCGGCAAGGCGCCGCTGTACCTGCTGGCCGAGACGTGCCTCGAACGCATCCTCGAAGAGATCGCGCGGATCAAACCGGCGCTGGTCATCGTCGACTCGGTGCAGACGGTGTTCTCGCTGAAGTTCCAGTCGGCGCCCGGCAGCATCGGCCAGGTGCGCGAAGCCGCGACGCAGCTCCTGTTCACGGCGAAGGGACAGAACATCCCGACGTTTCTCGTCGGCCATGTGACGAAGGACGGCAGCCTCGCCGGGCCGAAGGCCTTGGAACACGTCGTCGACTCGGTGCTCTACTTCGAAGGCGAGCGCCATCACTCGCATCGCGTCGTGCGCGCAGTGAAGAACCGCTTCGGAGCGGTCAGCGAGCTCGGCGTGTTCGAGATGACCTCCACCGGCCTCCGGCCCGTGCCGAATCCGTCGAAGCTGTTTCTGGCCGAGCGGCCGTCGAACGCGCCGGGGTCCGCGGTGCTGTGTTCCGTGGAAGGCTCGCGGCCGATCCTCGTCGAAGTGCAGGCGCTCGTCAGCTCGACGAGCTACGGCACGGCGCGGCGGATGGCGAGCGGCATCGACCAGCAGCGCCTGTCGCTGCTGCTCGCGGTGCTCGAAAAGCGCGCGGGCCTGAATCTCATGGGCGACGACGTGTTCGTGAACATCGCGGGCGGAATGACGGTCGATGAGCCGGCGTCGGACCTCGGCGTGCTGGCCGCGATCGCGTCGAGCGTACGCAACCGCGTCATCGCGCCGACGACGGCGATGTTCGGCGAAGTCGGCCTCGCCGGTGAAGTGCGCGCGATCACGCAGGCCGGGCTGCGCGTGAGAGAAGCGGCGCAGATGGGATTCAAGCGCTGCATCATGCCCGAGGCGAACATCGATCCGTCGGATCGTCAGCTCGCGAAAGACTGTGAACTTGTGGGCGTCCGCACGGTCGGCGAAGCGCTCGACGAGTTGCTCGCCTAGCCCTCAGCCCTCAGCCCTCGCCCCTCAGCCCTCAGCACTACGCCCTCAGCCCTCAGTTCTGAGCCCTCAGCCGTGATAATGTGAGCGCAATGGCGTGGTTTGTCCTTGCGCGCGTGATGTTTGTGGCCATCGTCGCGTACGCGGCGGCGATTCTCCGGCCGCTCTCGTTCGGCGTTCCGGTCAACATCGCGTTCGGTCTCCTGCTCGCGGGCATCGTCGTCGTCTTCGAAGCGCGGCTGCGCGAAACGGCCGTGACGCGCGTCCTGGGTTCGCTCATCGGCTGCGCGATCGGCCTCCTGATTTCCCGCGCGATCACCGCCGGCCTTTTCTGGGCGGATCCAGGCGATCGCCGCATTCAGTTTCTCGACAGCTTCATTCTGATCATGCTGCCGTACATCGGCCTCGTCGTCGGCGGCAAGCACGGCGAGTGGCTCGAGCCGGCACGTCTGGTCGGATTGTTCCGCGCCGACGGATCCGAGCATCGCTACAAGATTCTCGATACGAGCGTCATCATCGACGGCCGCATCGCCGACGTCTGCGAAACCGGATTTCTTGACGGCACGCTCGTGATTCCGCAGTTCGTGCTCAAGGAGCTGCAGCTCGTCGCCGACTCGTCCGATTCGATGAAGCGCAATCGCGGGCGCCGTGGCCTCGACATCCTGCAGAAGATTCAGAAGATGTCGGGCGTGCAGGTGACGATTTCGGACGCCGATTTTCCAGACATCCGCGAAGTGGATCTCAAGCTCATCGAGCTCGCGCGCACGATGCAGGGAAAGATCGTGACGAACGACTTCAACCTGAACAAAGTCGCGCAGCTCCGCGGCGTCGCGGTCCTCAACGTCAACGAGCTCGCGAACTCGCTCAAGCCCGTCGTGCTGCCGGGCGAGACGATGAAGGTCTTCATCCTCAAGGAAGGCAAGGAATACAACCAGGGCGTCGCCTATCTCGACGACGGCACCATGGTGGTTGTCGACAACGCGCGCAAGATGATCAGCAAGACCATCGACATCGTCGTCACCAGCGTGCTGCAGACGACGGCGGGGAAGATGATCTTCGGCCGTTACATCGAGCCGGGCATGGCGGCGCAGGCCAATGCGCCCGCCGTCGCGGCGTCGGAGCCGCGTGAGCCCCGCGAAGACAACGGACGGCGCCCCCGTTCCACGGTGCAGCCCCAGTAGACCCTGGAGATGCTAAATTGTCATCTCCAACTTGCGCATCCCTCCCTATCACTGGTGGCGGACCGTCTTCTTCCTCATTCCCGCGATCACGATCTACACGATCGTGTGCGGCGCGGCGTCGATTGTCTCGAGCCTGTTCGATCGCAACGGCCACTTCGCGCACGCATGCGCGCGCGCGTGGTCGTGGCTGATCCTCAAGACCACCGGCGTTGAAGTCACCGTCGAGGGCCTCGAGAAGCTGACGCCGGGCACGACCTACGTCTTCGTCTCCAACCATCAGAGCATCTACGACACACCGGTCGTCTTCAACTCGCTCCCGTATCAGCTGCGGATCATCGCGAAGGAGTCGCTCGCGATGTTTCCCGTGCTCGGCTGGCACCTGAAGCGGGGCGGCCATCTGTTCGTCGATCGCCGCGATCCCGATCGCGTCGGCATCCTCAAGCGCTGGCGCGCGCTGGTGTCGCAGGGCCTCTCGCTCATCATCTATGCCGAGGGCACGAGGAGCGCTGACGGCCATGTCGCGCGGTTCAAGGCAGGCAGCTTTCTGCTCGCGATCCAGGCGGGTCTGCCGATTGTGCCGCTGTCGATTATCAATACGCGAGCGGTGATGCCGAAGGGACGGCTGCGCACGGAGCCCGCGCGCGTCACGCTCATCGTGCACGATCCCCTGCAGCCGCCTGTTCTCGCCGCGCCGACCGTGCACGATGCGAAGGCGCTCGCCGATCGCGTGCACGACATCGTGGCCGGGCCAATCGACCATGCCGCCGACCTCGTTCACAGCTGATCGCGTCGCCGCATTCCGCCTCGCGCGGCATCACTTGATTGGACACTCCAGGGCCCCGCTGGTCGACGTCTGCCGCGATGTCGGCGGCATCCAGGCGCAGGTCATGTCGGCGGCGGAGCTGTCGCTCTGGACGCGCCGTCGCGCGACGACGCGCGCGGACGTGAAGGCGGCGCTGTGGCAGACACGGGAGCTCGTGAAGACGACGAGCATGAGGATGACGCTGCATCTCCTGCCGGCGCGCGACTACGGGATGTACATCGCGGCCATGCGGGACCCGTCGATGGCGAGCGTGCATCGGATGCTGAAACGCATCGGCGCGGGCGCGACACACGTCGATACGATGATCGAGGTCGTCATGGACGCGCTCGCCGACGGCCCGAAGACGCAGCAGGATCTGCTGGCGCGCGCGAAAACCAGGGCCGGGAAGGGCATGCGCGTCTGGCTCAAGTACGCCTGGAGCGCGATGCGGCCGGCGATTCTCGAAGGCCTGATCGTCTACGGCCAGCCGAAAGGCGGCGAGGCGACGTTCGTGCGCGTCGATCAGTGGCTGCCGAAGCAGAAGCGCGTTGACGCGGCTGCGGCGCGCCTCGAGCTCGCGAAGCGTTTTCTCGCGGCCTTCGGTCCGGCGACGCATCGCGACTTCACGAAGTGGTCGGGGCTGAACACCAGCGTCACGAGGCCGATCTTCGACGCGCTCGGCGACGAGGTCGTGCCTGTCAGCGTGGACGGCGAAGCGAGCTGCATCCTCCGGCGCGATCTCGTGGAGCTGGCGGCGTCGACGCCGGATCGCTCGCCGACGCTGCTGCCGGCGTTCGACACGTTTCTGCTCGCGCATCAGACGAAGGACCATCTGGTCGATCCGCGTTTCTACAAGCGGGTCTATCGCAACCAGGGATGGCTCTCGCCCGTCGTCATCGTCTCGGGCCGGATCGTCGCGGTGTGGTTTCTCGAGGAGCGCGCGAAGGCGTTCACCGTGGACGTGCAGCCGTTTGGCGCGCTCGACGCCAGAGTCCGCCGGGGGATTGCCGAAGAGGCCGAGGCGCTCGGGAAATTCCTGGGCGCGCGCTGCGACGTCCAGTACACCACTTGAGTCACTCGCCCACTGGAACCTCTCGAACCTCTATAATTCAAGGATGTACGTCACAGCGATCATCGCCGCAGGGGGACGCGGCGAACGCCTTGGCGCGAGCCATCCCAAGCAGCTTCTGGAGATCGGCGGGCAGGCGATCCTCGAACGCAGCGTCAACGCGTTTCTGACGCACGAGGATGTCACGGACGTCGTAGTGGCGCTGCCGCAGGACCTCGCGAGCCGGCCGCCGGCGTATCTGACGAACACGGCGAAGCCGCTGCGCGTGGTCGCCGGAGGCGCGCGCCGTCAGGATTCGGTGGCCGCGGCGTTCCGCATCGTGCCCGAGCGGGCCGACGTCGTGGTTGTTCACGATGCCGCGCGTCCGTTCGCGAGCCGCGATCTGATCGCGCGGACGATTGCGGCGGCCGCGGAATCGGGTGCCGCGCTGGCCGCGCTCGAGGCGCGCGACACGGTGAAGCAGGTTCACGATCGCATCGTGCGGCACACGCTCGATCGCCGGACGATCTTCCTGGCGCAGACGCCGCAGGCATTCCGGCGGAACGTGCTGCGCGACGCGCTCGCGATTACGAGTGACGCCACCGACGAGGCGGCGCTTGCGGAGCAGGCGGGGCACGCGGTGCACATCGTCGAGGGCGAGGCCTCGAACATCAAGATCACGACGCCCGAGGACCTCGTCATCGCCGACGCCATCAGCCGCGGCGGCGCACGTGGCGCGGCGGAGCGGGGCGTTGGGGCCCCCGCGGAGCGGGACCGGGGGATAGGGGCCCCCGGAGTGATCAATGTCCGTGCCGGCCTCGGGTACGATTTGCACCGTCTTGTCGAAGGGCGCCCGCTGATCCTTGGAGGCGTCACGATTCCGTTCGATCGCGGCCTTGCCGGCCACTCGGATGCCGATGCGGTCTGTCATGCCGTCACCGACGCGATCCTCGGCGCCGCGGGCGCCGGCGACATCGGCCGGCATTTTCCAGACACCGATCCGAAGTGGAAAGGCGCGTCGAGCCTCGACCTGCTGCGCCGCGCCGTCGAGATCGTCCGCGAACAGGGTCTCGCCGTCGGCAACGTCGACGCGACCGTCATTCTCGAGCGGCCGAAGCTGGCCCCGCACGTCGACGCGATGCGCGCGAGGCTGGCGGAGGTGCTCGGCGTCACGGTCGATCGCGTCAGCATCAAGGGCAAGACCAACGAAGGCGTCGGCGAGCTTGGTCGCGGCGAAGCCATTGCCGTCCATGCGATCGCGCTAGTGAGGTCCAGCCATTAGCCCTCAGCCTTCAGCCCTTCGTGTCCGGTTCGCTCCCAGTCCCACGGGCGCGCTGCACGTGGGCAACGTCCGGACGGCGATTTTCAACTGGCTGCTCGCCCGTGGATCCGGAGGGACGTTCGTGCTCCGGATCGAGGACACCGACGTCGAGCGTTCGACGCGCCAGTCGGAAGCGTCGATGATCGACGACCTGAGATGGCTCGGTCTCGACTGGGATGAAGGCCCCGACATCGGCGGCGCGCACGGGCCATACCGCGACTCCGAGCGGCTGCATCTCTATCAGTCGTACGCGACGGAGCTGCTGAATGCCGGCGCGGCGTACTACTGCTTCTGTTCAACGGCGCAGCTCGACGCCGATCGGCAGGCTGCCGTCGCCGCGGGGCGTCCCGCGCTGTACCCCGGCACATGCCGCAGGCTGCCGGCCGAGCAGGCGCAGGCGCGCATCGCGGCGGGGGCGCATCCGGCGATTCGTTTCCGTGTTCCCGAGGGCCGCGACGTCGTCTTCACCGACGCCGTCCGCGGGGAGGTCCGTTTTTCCGGCGACGTCATCGGCGATCCGGTCATCGTGCGCGCCGACGGCCATCCCGCGTACAACTTCGCCGTCGTCATCGACGATGCGCTGATGGAGATCACGCATGTCGTGCGCGGGGAGGATCACATCTCGAATACGCCGCGGCAGATTCTGATGTACGAGGCGCTCGGTTTCACGCCGCCGGCGTTCGCGCATCTGGCCCTCGTGATGGGGCCCGATCACAGTCCGCTGTCGAAGCGTCACGGCGCGACGTCAGTCGCGGAGTTCCGTGCGAAAGGCTACCTGCCGGAAGCGCTCGTCAACTACCTGGCGCTGATCGGATGGTCGCCGGGCAATGACGACGAGCTGCTGCCCGTGGAGGAGCTGGCGCGCCGGTTCTCGCTCGATCGCGTCGGCCACAGCGCGGGCGTGTTCGACGAAGAGAAGCTGGCGTGGGCGAACCGCCACTATCTGAAGAGGGCCGACCCGGCGCGCATCGCGGCGTTGTCGGTGCCGTTTTTTCAGGCCGCCGGCATCGCGATGACGCCGGATGCGCGCGGGCTCGACTTCCTGTCGGCCGCGATGTCGATGGCCACGTCGTCGGTCGATCGGCTGAACCAGATTCCGTCGCGGCTCGCGCTGCTGTTCGACTACGACGCGCGCGCGGCGCTGGCGTCGCCGGGCGTTTGCGAGGAGATGAGCGCGGACGGCGCGCGCGCCGTGGCGACGGCGCTCGCCGCCGAGCTGGCGTCGGCGCCGCGTCTCGATCGCGAGCGGTTCAGAGCGGTGGCGAATCAGGTCAAGGCGAACACAGGGCAGAAGGCGAAGGCGCTCTTTCATCCGATCCGGATTGTGCTGACCGGGCGCGCGGAAGGGCCGGAGCTCGATCTGGCGATTCCCGCGATCGATCTCGGCGCCGATCTGCCGGCCGATGCAGGAATCCCAAAGATCACTGGTTGCCGGGAGCGAGCGGTGGAGTTTGCGCGAGCGTTGCAGACGTCCGGCTGAAGCCGGACGTTACGAATGGGAATGCAGCGCCTGCGGCCATGCGAGCCCGAGGCCATGGAAAGCCGAGGGCGAGCATCAGCGTAAGTTCGCGCCGGGGGTGGGGCCTGGCGCAGTGGAAAAAAGTTGATCATCTACGGCATCAATCCCGTCATCGAAGCACTCCGCGCGGGGCGCGTGGATGCGATCCGCGTGTCGCAGCGCGTCGACGCGCGCCTGGCCGACATCCTGGACGCCGCGCGCAAGGCGGGCGTGTCGGTCAAGCGCGTGGACGCGCACGAGCTCGATCGCGCCGCGCAGGGCGGCGTGCATCAGGGCGTGGTCGCGCTCGTGCAGGATCCCGGCACGCTCGGCGCGGAAGATCTGGTGACGTCCGCGGCGGGGGCGCCGCTGATCGTCGTCCTCGACGGCATCGAAGATCCGCACAACGTCGGCGCGATTCTGCGGACCGTCGACGCGGCGGGCGCGAGCGGCGTCGTCCGTCAGCAGCGGCACGCGGCGCCGCTCGGCGGCGCGACGGCGAAGGCTTCGGCCGGCGCCGTGTCGCACGTGAAGATCGCCGACGTCGTGAACATCGCGCGCGCGCTCGAAGAATTGAAAGAGGCCGGCGTCTGGACGGTCGGCCTGGCGGGCGAGGCCGGCAAACGGTACGACGAGATCGATTACACGCTTCCGACGGCCCTGGTGGTGGGCGCCGAAGGGGCGGGGCTGCGGCGTCTGGTGCGGGAGCGGTGCGACTGGCTCGTGTCCATCCCCATGCAGGGGCATGTTCAAAGTCTGAACGTATCGGTGGCGACGGGCGTCGTTTTATTTGAGGCCGTCCGGCAGCGCCTAAACCGGCCCAGGTCCAGCACTTGAGGTACGGAGGCATCCTGGTGGCCGGTACGAGGGTTGCGCCGCTGGCACGCTAAGTGCTATAGTTCCCCTTTTGTCGGGCTGGCGTAGCTCAGGCCGGTAGAGCAGCTGATTTGTAATCAGCAGGTCGGGGGTTCGAATCCCTTCGCCAGCTCCATCGCCGAGCGCTTCTGCGGGGAACGCTCGAAGTCGGACATTCAATACAGACAATTGGCGAGGTAGCGAAGCGGTCAAACGCAGCAGACTGTAAATCTGTCGCCCTAGCGGCTTCGAAGGTTCGAGTCCTTCCCTCGCCACCAGCATGCGATAGAGACGGGATTTGGGATTAGGGATTGGGGATTTGGAAACGCGGTGAGCGCATAGGCGGGAGTAACTCAGTGGTAGAGTCACAGCCTTCCAAGCTGTTGGTCGCGGGTTCGATCCCCGTCTCCCGCTCCAATCTCCGCGCGAAGGCGAACATGAATTAACTGAGCCGATGTAGCTCAGTTGGCAGAGCGCGTCCTTGGTAAGGACGAGGTCACCAGTTCAATCCTGGTCATCGGCTCCAGAGTACTTTTTCTTACGTAGACGTAGACAGAGGATCGTTGACATGGCCAAAGAAAAATTCGACCGAAGCAAACCACACGTGAACGTCGGCACCATCGGGCATATCGATCACGGCAAGACCACTCTTACTGCCGCGCTCACCAAGGTCGCGGCCGACAAGGGCTGGGCCAAGTTCATCTCGTACGACGAAGTCGCCAAGGCGTCCGAGTCGCAGGGCCGCCGCGACGAGTCGAAGGTCATGACCATCGCGACGAGCCACGTCGAGTACGGCACCGCGAACCGCCATTACGCGCACGTCGATTGCCCGGGCCACGCCGACTACGTCAAGAACATGATCACCGGCGCCGCGCAGATGGACGGCGCCATCCTCGTCGTCAGCGCGGTGGACGGCCCCATGCCGCAGACGCGCGAGCACGTGCTGCTCGCCCGGCAGGTCAACGTCCCGTACATCGTCGTCGCCCTGAACAAGGTGGACGCGATTGACGACCCGGAACTGCTCGATCTCGTCGAGCTCGAAGTGCGCGAGCTGCTCAAGACCTACGGCTTCCCGGGCGACGACATCCCGGTGGTCCGCATCTCGGCGCTCAAGGCGCTGCAGGGCGATCCTGAAGGCGTTGCCGGCGTGCTCAAGCTGATGGAAGCGCTCGACAGCTACGTCCCGATCCCGCAGCGCGACATCGACAAGCCGTTCATGATGCCGATCGAAGACGTCTTCTCGATCTCAGGCCGCGGCACCGTCGTCACCGGCCGCGTCGATCGCGGCAAGGTGAAGGTGGGCGAGGAAATCGAGATCGTGGGCTTCAAGCCGACCGAGAAGAAGGTTGTCACGGGCGTCGAGATGTTCCGCAAGCTGCTCGACGAAGGCGTCGCCGGCGACAACATCGGCGTCCTCCTCCGCGGCGTGGAAAAAGACGACGTCGAGCGCGGGCAGGTGCTGGCCAAGCCAGGCACCATCAAGCCGCACACGAAGTTCAAGGGCGAGGTCTACATCCTCTCGAAGGAAGAGGGCGGCCGTCACACGCCGTTCTTCAACGGCTACCGCCCGCAGTTCTACATCCGGACGACCGACGTCACCGGCACGCTCCACCTGCCGGAAGGCGTGGAAATGGTCATGCCCGGCGACAACACGACGATCACCGGCGAGCTGATGGTGCCCGTCGCGATTGAAAAAGGATCGCGCTTCGCGATTCGTGAAGGCGGCCGCACGGTCGGCTCCGGCACGATCACCGATATCCTCGAATAACGGGGCCAGGGGTTATGAGAGACATCATTGCGATGGCTTGCACCGAGTGCAAACGCCGCAACTACAGCACGACGAAGAACAAGAAGAAGACGACCGAACGGCTCGAGATGAACAAGTACTGCCGGTTCTGCCGGAAGCACACATCTCACAAAGAGTCGAAGTAGGCCAGTAGCTCAATTGGCAGAGCACCGGTCTCCAAAACCGGGGGTTGGGGGTTCGATTCCCTCCTGGCCTGCCAGATTCCGGGTGCAGCGGACGAATGGCTGACGAAACGACGACGCTCGACACAGTACGGGAAGCCGCGGGAGGCCGCCTCGAGCGGGCCCGTGTGTTCCTGAGCGAGGTCCGCAACGAACTGAAGCGCGTGACCTGGCCGTCGCAGAAAGAGGTCTACGCGACGACGGTCGTCGTGATCCTCGTGTCGATCTTTTTCGGGCTGTACCTGTTCGCGCTCGATTTCGGCATCGACAGCCTGGTGATCTGGATCATGCGTAAGTTCGGTGTGGGGGCATGACGGCTGTGAGTGAAACGGCGACCAAGAACTGGTACATCGTCCACACCTACTCGGGCTTCGAGAACAAGGTGAAGGAATCGCTCGAGGAGCGCGTCAAGGCGTACGGCCTGCAGGACAAGGTCGGCGACATCCTCATCCCGACCGAAGACGTCGTCGAGATGCGCGCGGGCAAGAAGGTCGTGACGTCGAAGCGGTTTTTCCCCGGCTACATCCTCGTCGAAATGGACATGACCGACGACGCGTGGCACGTGGTGAAGAACACGCCGAAGGTCACGGGGTTTGTCGGCGCCGGCGCCAAGCCGACGCCGCTCAGCAAAGACGAAGTCGAGCAGATTCTGCAGCAGGTGAAGACGGCCGCCGAGAAGCCCAAGCCGAAGTACATGTTCGAGAAGGGCGAGCAGGTGCGCATCAACGAAGGGCCGTTCACCAGCTTCAACGGCGTGGTCGACGAGGTGAACCTCGACAAGAACACGCTGAAGGTGATGGTGACGATCTTCGGACGATCGACGCCCGTCGAACTCGATTTCCTACAGGTAGAGAAGATCTAAATCATGGCTAAGAAGGTTCAGGCACTCGTGAAGCTCCAGATTGCCGCGGGCAAGGCCACGCCCGCGCCGCCGGTCGGCACCGCGCTCGGTCCGCAGGGCGTGAACATCATGGACTTCTGCAAGAACTTCAACGCGAAGACGGCGAAGGACGAAGGCCTCATCATCCCGGTCGTCGTCACCGTGTATCAGGACCGGTCGTACAGCTTCATCACGAAGACGCCGCCGGCGTCGATTCTCCTGAAGCGCGCGGCCAACATCGCGAAGGGCTCGGCCGAGCCGAACAAGAACAAGGTCGGCACGGTCACGGCCAGGCAGGTGGAAGAGATCGCGAAGACGAAGATGCCCGATCTGAATTGCGAGTCGCTCGAGGCCGCAATCAAGACGGTCGCCGGAACGGCCCGCTCGATGGGCTTGGATGTGATCGGGTAGGGCTAAGCGCACAGGGCTGAGGGCGACAAGCCCTGGGCCTTCAGCCCTTAGCCCTTAGTAGCCCTTAGCCCTTAAGAAGTGGGAGGGTCCCCGGACCCGCTTGGACCACTGGAGACACTGATGCGGAAGCACGGAAAGAAATTCACCGCTGCCCGCGCGCAGGTCGGCGTCGATCGGACGTACACGATCGAAGAGGCGATCCCGCTCGTGCAGAAGGTGAAGTTCGCGAAGTTCGACGAAACGATCGACCTGTCGCTCAGGCTCGGCGTGGATCCCAAGCACGCCGACCAGATGGTCCGCGGCACGGTCGTCCTCCCGCACGGCCTGGGCAAATCCAAGCGCGTGCTGGCCATCGCCGGCGGAGAAAAGCAGAAGGAAGCGACCGAAGCCGGCGCCGACGTCGTCGGCGGCGAAGAGCTCGTGGACAAGATCCAGGGCGGCTTCATGGACTTCGACGCTGTCGTCGCGACGCCCGACATGATGCGCGCGGTCGGCAAGCTCGGCAAGGTGCTCGGCCCGCGCGGCCTGATGCCGAACCCGAAGACCGGCACGGTCACGGCCGACATCGCGAAGGCCGTCAGGGAAATCAAGGCGGGCAAGGTGGAATTCCGTGTCGACAAGACCGGGATCATCCACGCACCGCTCGGCAAGATGTCGTTCGCGACCGACTCGCTCGTGGCCAACGCGCACGCGCTCGTCGACAGCATCGTGAGAGCCAAGCCGGCGGCGGCCAAGGGCAAGTATCTGCAGAGCGTCACCGTGTCGTCGACGATGGGTCCGGGCGTCCGGATCGATACGACGCACATCGACGTCGTGGTGAAACATTAATGGCGGTTACCAGAGCGGACAAAGAGCTCGAGCTCGAACAGCTCGAGAAGGCCTTCAAGGGATCCGATTCCGCGATCCTCGTGGACTACAAGGGCCTGACGGTTCCGCAGGTCACCGACCTGCGGCGCCAGTTGCGCATCGCCAAGGGCGGCTACAAGGTCGTGAAGAACACGATCGCGAAGCGCGCGCTCAAGGGCACGTCGTTCGAGGTCCTCGAAAAGCACTTCGAGGGCACGACGGCGATTGCCTACACCGCGACCGATCCGGTTGCGCTCGCCAAGACGCTCACGACCTTCATCAAGGCCACGCCGACCGCCACGCTCACGATCAAGGCGGCCGTGGTGCAGGGCAGGGCGGTGAAGCCGGCGGAGGTCAGCGACCTCGCGTCGCTGCCGGGCAAGCCGGAGCTGTACGCGAAGCTCCTCTACGTGCTGCAGGCGCCGATGGTGCAGATCGTCAGCGTGCTGAACGCGGCGCCGCGGGATTTGATGAGCGTTCTGGTTCAAGCGGAAAAGAAGAAGGCGTCCGCCTAAAGGCGGACGCTACCAAGAGTTCTAGTAGTGCGGACCTTCAGGTCTGCGATCAGGAGAAGACGATGGCCGAAGTCACTCAGCAGCAGGTGGTCGATTACATCAAGGGCATCAGCGTTCTCGAGCTCAGCCAGCTCGTGAAGACGCTTGAATCCGAGCTCGGCGTCTCGGCGGCGGCGGCGGTGGCCGTGGCGGCCCCGGGCGGCGCGGCGGGCGGCGGCGCGGCGGCGCCGGCCGAAGAGAAGACGGACTTCACGGTGACCCTCACGGAAGTCGGCGGCAACAAGATCAACGTGATCAAGGTTGTCCGCGAGATCACCAGCCTCGGTCTCAAGGAAGCCAAGGACCTCGTCGAAGGCGCGCCCAAGCCCATCAAGGAAGGCGTGAACAAGGACGAGGCGGCTGCGATCAAAAAGAAGTTCGAAGAAGTCGGCGCGAAAGTGGAGATCAAGTAGGGCTGAAGGCAAAGGGCTGAAGGCTGCCGGGGCTGAGAGCCCTCAGCCTTGAGCCCTCGAGCCCTTGGTGTGTCGCGCTCCGTCTTTCTTCGAGGTCCACGAATGTACAGCTTGCCAAAAAACGTTTACCGCGAGCGCATCGATTTTTCGAAAATCAAGACCACCGTTCCGATCCCGAACCTGATCGAGATCCAGAAGAAGTCCTACGAGCGCTTCCTGCAGATGAACCGTCTGCCGGCCGAGCGCGAGGACGCGGGTCTGCAGTCGGTGTTCAAGTCGGTGTTCCCGATCAGCGACTTCCGCGAGAACAGCTCGCTCGAGTTCATCGAGTACTCGATCGGCAACTGGGAGTGCAAGTGCGGCAAGCTCCAGGGCCTGCAGCACCTGCGCAAGCCCTGCAGCCAGTGCAACCACACGCTCATCGCCGATCCGTACGGCGATCGCGAAGTGCTGTGCCCGCGCTGCGGCAAGGCGAACCAGGCCCGCGGCGACGTCTGCGACATCTGCGGCAACACGGTCGCGCTCAAGCTGAAGTACGACGTCGACGAGTGCCAGGAGCGCGGCATGACCTACGCCGTGCCGCTCAAGGTGACCATTCGTCTCGTCGTCTGGAACAAGGACCCCGAGACGGGCGTCAAGACCATCCGCGACATCAAGGAGCAGGAGGTCTACTTCGGCGACATCCCGTTGATGACGGAGAACGGCACGTTCATCATCAACGGCACCGAACGCGTCATCGTCTCCCAGCTCCACCGGTCGCCGGGCGCCTTCTTCCATTCGGAAGACAAGACGCTCTACATCGCGCAGATCATCCCGTACCGCGGGTCGTGGGTGGAGTTCGAGTACGACACGAAGAACCTCCTCTACGTCCGCATCGACCGCAAGCGGAAGTTCCTCGCGTCCGTCTTCCTGCGCGCCCTCGGCCTGCGCGGCGCGGACGAGATCATCCGCTCGTTCTACACCGTCGACAAGCTGCACCTGAAGAACGGCTCGATCTACTGGGCGGTCGCCGACAGCCTCGTGGGGCTTCGCGCCGCGCGCGACATCGTCGTGCCGGGCGAGAACTTCACCGTGCAGTCGGGCAAGAAGATCACGAAGAACGCCGTCGAGGCGCTCAAGCGCGCGAACGTCGAAGCGGTCGAGATCTCGGACGCCGAGCTCGAAGGCGCCTTCGCCGCCGCGGACGTGGTCGATCCGTCCACGGGCGAAGTCATTCTCGAGGCGAACGAGCCGCTCGAGCCGCGCGTCATCTCGATGGCGCAGGAGAAGAACGTCGATCGCATCGACATCTTCTTCCCCGAAAAAGACGAAGTCGGCCCGATCATCGGCGCGACGCTGAAGAAAGACCCGATCCACACGCACGAAGAAGCGCTCATCGAAATCTACCGGCGCCTGCGGCCCGGCGATCCGCCGACGCTCGACAGCAGCCGGTCGCTCTTCGAGAACATGTTCTTCAACCCGCAGAAGTACGACTTCTCGCGCGTCGGCCGCCTGAAGCTGAACACGAAGCTCGGGCTGAACACGCCGCTCGACGAGAAGATCCTGCACCCGCAGGACTTCTACGAGGTGCTGAAGTACCTGCTCAAGCTGCGCAGAAACCCGGCCAACGTCGACGACATCGACCACCTCGGCAACCGCCGCGTCCGCTCCGTGGGCGAGCTCCTCGAGAACCAGTTCCGTATCGGGCTGGTCCGCATGGAGCGCGCCATCAAGGAAAAGATGTCGGTGTACCAGGAAATGGCGACGGCGATGCCGCACGACCTGATCAACGCGAAGCCGGTCATGGCCGCGATTCGCGAGTTCTTCGGGTCGTCGCAGCTGTCGCAGTTCATGGACCAGACCAACCCGCTCTCCGAGATCACGCACAAGCGGCGTCTCTCGGCGCTCGGGCCGGGCGGCCTGTCGCGCGAGCGCGCGGGCTTCGAGGTCCGCGACGTCCACCCGACGCACTACGGGCGCATCTGCCCGATTGAGACGCCGGAAGGCCCGAACATCGGCCTCATCTCGTCGCTGTCGTGCTACGCGCGCATCAACGAGTTCGGCTTCATCGAGTCGCCCTACCGCAAGGTGAAGGACGGCCGCGTCACCGACTACGTCATCGTCACCAACGCCGCCGGCAGCAAGTACAAGGCCGGCGACATCGTCGAAGCCGACGAGATGGTGAACGAGGAGGGACGCTCGAAGAAGAAGGGCGTCGAAGTCGAGCCGTACTCGTTCTACCTGTCCGCCTGGGAAGAGGACCAGTACGTCATCGCGCAGGCGAACGCGTCTGTCGATGCCGACCTCAACCTGACGCAGGAGCGCGTCAACGCGCGCCAGGCCGGCAACTTCATCCTCACGCCGCGCGACACGATTCAGTTCATCGACGTGTCGCCCAAGCAGCTCGTCTCGGTCGCGGCCTCGCTCATCCCGTTCCTCGAGAACGACGACGCGAACCGCGCCCTGATGGGATCGAACATGCAGCGCCAGGCCGTGCCGCTGCTCCGCGCGCGGGCGCCGTTTGTCGGCACCGGCATGGAATACATCACGGCCCGCGACTCGGGCGCCGTCATCGTGGCGCGCCGGTCGGGCAGCGTGGACTTCGTCGACAGCCAGCGCATCGTCGTCCGCGTCGAGAGCGAGACGGACGAGGGCAAGGAGATGGGCGCTGACATCTACTCGATGACGAAGTTCAAGCGCAGCAACCAGAACACCTGCATCAATCAGAAGCCGATCGTGCGGGTGGGCCAGAAGGTCCACAAGGGCCAGGTGCTCGGCGACGGGCCCTGCACCGAGCTCGGCGAGCTCGCGCTGGGACGCAACGTCCTCGTCGCGTTCATGCCGTGGCGCGGGTACAACTTCGAAGACGCGATCCTCGTGTCCGAAAAGATGGTGAAGGACGACTACTACACGTCCATCCACATCGAAGAGTTCGAGATCGAATCGCGCGACACGAAGCTCGGTCCGGAAGAAATCACCCGCGACATCCCGAACGTCTCGGAAGGGTTCCTGAAGGACCTCGACGACAGCGGCATCATCCGCATCGGCGCGAACGTGAAGCCGGGCGACATCCTCGTCGGCAAGGTCACGCCGAAGGGCGAGACGCAGCTGACGCCGGAAGAGAAGCTGCTCCGCGCGATCTTCGGCGAGAAGGCGGGCGACGTGCGCGACGCGTCGCTCATCTGCCCGCCGGGCATCGAAGGCATCATCGTCGGCGTCAAGATCTTCTCCCGCAAGGGCATCGAGAAAGACGATCGGGCCAAGGCGATCGAGCAGGAAGAGCTCGACATGATGGAGAAGAACCTGCAGGACGAGGTCCGCATTCTCCACGACGAAGTGAAGAAGCGCGTGATCATGATGATCAAGGGCACCGAGCTCCGCGCCGACCTCTTCGACGAGTACGGCCGCGAGCGCCTGCACAAGAAGGGCACCGTCCTCACGCAGGAAATCCTGCAGGAGATGCCCTACGACTCGATGATCCGCCTGAAGATCCAGACGGACGACACGCGCCTCGAAGACGAACTGAATGAGCTCGAGCACCGCACCGAGCGGCAGGTCGAGGTCATCAAGAACCTCTTCGAGGAGAAGAAAGAGAAGATCCGCCGCGGCGACGAGCTGCCTCCGGGCGTCATCAAGCTCGTCAAGGTGTACGTCGCGATGAAGCGCAAGCTGTCGGTCGGCGACAAGATGGCCGGCCGCCATGGCAACAAGGGCGTCATCGCGCGCATCCTGCCCGAAGAGGACATGCCGCATCTGCCGGATGGAACGCCGGTGGAGATCGTGCTGAACCCGCTCGGCGTGCCGTCGCGAATGAACGTCGGCCAGATTCTCGAAACGCACCTCGGGTGGGCCGCGCACGCGCTCGGCCTCTACTTCGCGACGCCGGTCTTCGACGGCGCGACCGAGACGGAGATCAAGAACTGGCTGGATCGCGCCGGTCTGCCGAAGGGCGGCAAGACGCAGCTCTTCGACGGCATGACGGGCGACCGGTTCGAGCAGGACGTGACGGTGGGCTACATCTACATGCTCAAGCTGTCCCACCTGGTCGACGACAAGATCCACGCGCGGTCGATCGGGCCGTACTCGCTCATCACGCAGCAGCCGCTCGGCGGCAAGGCGCAGTTCGGCGGACAGCGGTTCGGAGAAATGGAAGTCTGGGCGCTCGAGGCCTACGGCTCGGCGCACATCCTCCAGGAGCTCCTCACCGCCAAGTCGGACGATGTGACGGGGCGCGCCAAGATCTACGAGGCAATCGTCAAGGGCGACGCGTCGTTCACGGCGGGCCTGCCCGAGTCGTTCAACGTGCTCATTCGCGAGCTGCAGTCGCTTTGTCTTGATGTGGAGTTGATCAAGACGAAGAAGAAACCAGTGGAAGCCACTCCTCAACCCGTGCTGGAGGAGGTTTAAATAGATGCGTCCCTCATTCCATGAACGTTCGGCGCTGACGAGCGATTTCGACGCGATCCGGATCAGCCTCGCCTCGCCCGAGAAGATCCAGTCGTGGTCGCACGGCGAAGTCACCAAGCCGGAGACGATCAACTACAGGACCTTCAAGCCGGAGAGAGATGGTCTCTTCTGCGCGAAGATCTTCGGGCCGATCACCGACTGGGAGTGCCTCTGCGGCAAGTACAAGCGCATGAAGCACCGCGGTGTCATCTGCGACAAGTGCGGCGTCGAAGTCACACAGGCCAAAGTGCGCCGCGAGCGCCTCGGCCACATCACGCTGGCGACACCGGTCAGCCACGTGTGGTTCTTCAAGGGGCTGCCGAGCCGCATCGGGCATCTGCTCGACATCTCGCTCCGCGACCTCGAACGCGTCCTCTACTTCGAGGCGTACGTCGTCGTCGATCCGGGCGAGACCGAGCTGAAGCAGAACCAGCTCCTGAACGAAGAGGCGCACCGCAAGGCGCGTGAAGAGTACCAGCACCGCTTCAAGGCGCAGATGGGCGCCGAGGCGATCAAGGAGCTGCTCAAGCGCGTCAACGTCGACCGCCTCGCCGTCGAGCTCCGCGAGAAGATGAAGACGGAGACCTCGGCGCAGAAAAAGCTCAAGTACGCCAAGCGCCTCAAGGTCGTCGACTCGTTCCGCAAGTCGAGCAACCGTCCGGAGTGGATGATTCTCGACGTCATTCCGGTGATTCCGCCGGAACTGCGTCCGCTCGTGCCGCTCGACGGCGGCCGGTTCGCGACCTCCGACCTCAACGATCTCTATCGCCGCGTCATCAACCGCAACAACCGGTTGAAGAAGCTGATGGAGCTCAAGGCGCCCGACGTCATCATCCGCAACGAAAAGCGCATGCTCCAGGAAGCCGTGGACGCGCTCTTCGACAACGGCCGCCGCGGCCGCGTGCTGCGCGGCGCGAACAACCGTCCGCTCAAGTCGCTGTCCGATACGCTCAAGGGCAAGCAGGGCCGGTTCCGCCAGAACCTGCTCGGCAAGCGCGTCGACTACTCCGGCCGTTCGGTCATCGTCGTCGGTCCCGAGCTGAAACTGCATCAGTGCGGGCTGCCGAAGAAGATGGCGCTCGAGCTCTTCAAGCCGTTCATCTACAACAAGCTCGAAGAGCGGGGCCTCGTCGCCACGATCAAGCAGGCGAAGGAGATGGTCGAGCTGCAGCGTCCCGAAGTGTGGGACGTGCTCGAAGAAGTCATTCGCGAACATCCGGTGCTGCTGAACCGCGCGCCGACGCTGCACCGGCTGGGCATCCAGGCGTTCGAGCCGGTGCTGGTCGAGGGCAAGGCCATCCGCATCCATCCGCTCGTCTGCACGGCGTTCAACGCGGACTTCGACGGCGACCAGATGGCCGTCCACATCCCGCTGTCGCCTGAAGCGCAGATCGAAGCGTCGGTGCTGATGCTCTCGAGCAACAACATCCTGTCGCCGGCGCATGGATCGCCCATCGCGATTCCGTCGCAGGACATCGTGCTCGGCATCTACTACCTCACGAAGGCCAAGTCGGGCGCGAAGGGCGAAGGCCGCGCCTTCGGCAATCCCGACGACGTGATGCTGGCGCTCGAGGCGGGCGAAGTGGAGACGCTGTCGCCGATCCGGCTGCGCTACTCGGGCGAACTGCAGGACCTGACCGCCGCGCGCGACGATCAGGACGTGCTCCGCACCGAGATTCAGACCGTGGACAAGAAGGTCATCAACACGACCGTCGGCCGCGTCATCCTGAATCAGCAGATTCCGGCGGAGATGCCCTACGTCAACGGCCTGCTCAAGAAGAAGGGCCTGCAGCAGCTCGTGCAGAGCTGCTATCTGCGCTTCGGTCTCGAGAAGACCGTCGAGATGCTCGACTCGCTCAAGAACCTCGGCTTCACCTATGCGACGAAGTCGGGCCTGTCGATCGGCATCGACGACCTGATCATCCCGCAGCAGAAGGCCGAGCTCGTGAAGACCGCGCGCGACGAGGTCATCAAGGTCGAATCGCAGTACCTCGAAGGCGCCATCACCAACGGCGAGCGCTACAACAAGGTCATCGCCATCTGGTCGGAAGCCACCGAAGACATCGCCAACGCGATGTTCGGCGAGATGGAGGAGATCGACAAGGAAGGCCGGATCTTCAACCCGGTCTACATCATGGCCGACTCCGGCGCGCGCGGATCGAAACAGCAGATCCGCCAGCTCGCCGGCATGCGCGGCCTGATGGCCAAGCCGTCGGGCGAGATCATCGAGACGCCGATCACGTCGAACTTCCGTGAAGGCCTCGAAGTGATGCAGTACTTCATCTCGACGCACGGCGCCCGCAAGGGTCTCGCCGACACGGCGCTCAAGACGGCCGACTCGGGCTACCTGACGCGCCGTCTCGTCGACGTCGCGCAGGACGTGATCATCCACGAGATCGACTGCGGCACGGTCGACGGCATCGAAGCCCGTGCCATCGTCGAATCGGGCGAGATCATCGAGCCGCTGCGCGACCGCATCATCGGCCGTTCGACGCTCGAGAAGATCACCGACCCGTTCACGGGCGAGACCATCGTGGACGTGAACGAAGTGATGGACGAGACGAGCTCGTCGGCGATTCAGGAAGCCGGCATCGAGAAGGTGAAGATCCGGTCGGTGCTGACGTGCCAGAGCCGCCGCGGCGTCTGCGCGAAGTGCTACGGCCGCGACCTCGCCACCGGAAAGCTCGTCGAGCTCGGCCAGGCGGTCGGCGTCATCGCCGCGCAGTCGATCGGCGAGCCCGGCACGCAGCTGACGATGAGAACGTTCCACATCGGCGGCACGGCGTCGCGCGTCTCGGAGCAGAGCACGCTCGAAGCGCGTCACGCCGGCTCGGTCCGGTTCGAGGGCCTGCAGGTGGTCGAAGCCAAGGACGGCGGGCTCGTCGTGATGAACCGCACCGGTTCGCTCGTCGTGGCCGACGCGAAGGGCCGCGACCGCGAGCGCTATCCGATCGTCTACGGCGCGCGCCTGAAGGTGAAGGAGAACCAGGCCGTCGAAGAAGGCCAGGTGCTCGTCGAGTGGGATCCGTACACGTTCTCGATCCTCACCGAGGAAGCCGGACAGGTGCGCTTCAAGGACATCCTCGAAGGCCTCACGGTGCACGAGGAAGTGGACGAGGTCACGGGTCTCTCGCGCCTCATCATCGTCGACTCGCCGGATGAAAAGAAGCAGCCGGCGATCGAAGTCCGCGGCAAGAAGGAAACGCCGCGGAAGTACCACATGCCGGTCCACGCGCACCTCATGGTGCAGGACGGCGACAACGTCAACGCCGGAGACGTCCTCGCGAAAATCCCGCGCGAGACGACGAAGACCAAGGACATCACGGGCGGTCTGCCGCGCGTGGTGGAGCTGTTCGAAGCGCGCAAGCCGCGCGAGACGGCGGTCATCTCGGAAATCGACGGCCTCGTCAAGCACGGCGGCATCGTGAAGGGGCAGCGGAAGATCATCATCGTCCCCGACGAGGGCGGCGCGGAACCGCGCGAGTACTCACTGCCGCGTGGCGTGCACGTCAACGTGCAGGAAGGCGAGCGCGTCCGCGCGGGCGAGCCGCTGATGGATGGTCCGAGCAACCCGCACGACATCCTGAACGTGCTCGGCGAGAAGCAGCTGCAGGCGTACCTGCTCAACGAAATCCAGGAGGTCTACCGGCTGCAGGGCGTGAACATCAACGACAAGCACATCGAGGTCATCGCGCGGCAGATGATGCGGTGGGTGAAGATCGAGGACGTCGGCGACACGGAATTCCTCGTCGACGAGCAGACGGACAAGTTCCGGTTCCTCGAGGAGAACGAGCGCGTGATTGCCGCGGGCGGACGTCCGGCGCAGGGCCGGCCGCTGCTGCTCGGCATCACGAAGGCGTCGCTCTCCACCGACTCGTTCATCTCGGCGGCATCGTTCCAGGAAACGACGCGCGTGCTCACCGAGGCGTCCATCTCCGGCAAGGTCGATCACCTGCGCGGCCTGAAGGAGAACGTCACGATGGGCCGGCTGATTCCGGCGGGCACGGGCTTCGAGTACTACAGGAACGTCCGCATCCCGGCGGACGAACCGCCGCCGCCACCGCCGCCGGTCCAGCCGACCGACGACGAGCTGGAGCTCGAGCGCGACATGGAGTACTTCGTCGAACCGGACGAAGCGCTCGCGCCTCGCACCGGGGACATCGTCGAGTAAGCCAACCGTACGTAGTGTCCGCCTTCAGGCGGACCAGGTAATCGAAGGGGCGGCGAGTGAAAACTCGCCGCCCTTTTTGCGGAGAACCGATGAGTCACAAGAATCTCGACGAGCTGCTGCGCGCGAACGGCGGCCCGGTCAACCACCTGCGCAACTCCCCGAGCGGTCCGAACCCGTACCCGGTCAAGCAGTCGGAGTACACCAACTGGCGCGACGAGCAGCGGGCCTGGCAGCAGACCGCCGTGCTGTTCAATCAGTCGTACCACATGACCGACATGTACGTGTCGGGCCCGGATGCGTTCACGCTCCTCGAGAAGCTGGGCGTCAACAGCTTCAAGGGCTTCGAGATCAACAAGGCCAAGCAGTACGTTCCCGTGAGCTGGGACGGCTACGTCATCGGCGACGTCATCCTGTTCTATCTCGACAAGGATCTGTTCAACCTCGTCGGCCGTCCGTCCGTGCACAACTGGGTGCAGTACCACGGCACCACCGGCGGCTACAACGTGACGTTCGAGCGTGACGAGCGCTCGGCCGCGCGTGTGAATCCCGTCGCGCGCAAGACCTATCGCTTCCAGGTGCAGGGCCCGAACGCGATGAAGGTCATCGAGAAGGTGCTCGGCAAGACGCCGCCGGACCTGAAGTTCTTCAACATGTGCGAGGTGACGATCGCGGGGAAGACCGTGCGCGCCTTGCGCCACGGGATGGCGGGTCAGCCGGGCTTCGAGTTCTTCGGTCCGGCCGATGACGGCGACGCGGTCAAGGACGCGATCGTCGAGGCGGGTAGGGAATTCGGCCTGCGTCTCGTCGGCGCGCGCGCCTACTCGTCGAACACGCTGGAGTCGGGCTGGATCCCCTCGCCGATGCCGGCGATCTATTCCGGCGACGAGCGGATGAAGAAGTACCGTGAGTGGCTGGCGGCGGCGAGCTTCGAAGGCAATGCCTCGCTCGGTGGCAGCTAC
>Ga0153915_10001299_pt1 | contig 22991 bp, 15 predicted proteins | sample Opewatmetagenome_2_FD_107003 | JGI IMG/M metagenome (GOLD analysis project Ga0153915, IMG submission 107003) | Freshwater wetland microbial communities from Ohio, USA - Open water 3 Core 3 Depth 3 metaG | ecosystem: Environmental > Aquatic > Freshwater > Wetlands | place: USA: Ohio, Lake Erie...
AGGCGCAGACATATAAAGACCATCCAGCCACATTTGGTTGGGGTAAATCTGTTTGTGCCAGAAACCGCCCAGCCTGGTACGCGGATGAGCTCTCAACTGCTCGCGCAATCGAAAAGCTGCTTTTTCATAGCGTGCTTCCCCTGTTTCAGCGTACAGCAAAAATAGAAGCTTGCCCTGGTTGATCTGGTCGAGATTATATTCTTCCGAAGAGTAGGTGCGGATATTTCCCGTTTCGTCGACAAATTCGTCGATATTCTTTTGGATGTACTCAAAATAACGATCTTCCTTGGTTCGCTCCCAAACCCTTTGAACAGCTAATAACGCAACTCCAGGCTCGTAGTGCCAGCGGTTCGACAAGGAGGGGTGGCGCTTTATCAGCGTTTCAACACTCTGGATGGACCAGGGAATAGTTTCTTGAGAGAGGCGCTTATTAAAATAAGCCATATGCAAGAGAATGCAAAACCCTATACTCAGCTCACCATCGGCTTCTGATATTTGAAGTACTTAGCAATCAGCTCTTCCGGCTCAAATTTCTCGAACTCCTCCACCTCTCGGACCTCGGGATGGTTAAGCAGCTCATCCAGCAACACCACGGCGTTGTCGTAAGTAGCCGTCTGGTGTTCGTTGAGTAGCTGCCAGAGCAGCATGCCCCGATCACCGCTCTTGAATGCATAGAGATCGCGCTCCATCTCGATCCATTCCGGATAGATGTGGTTGAGTAGAATTTTAGTCGGTATCTGCGTGAAATCCTTGATATGCACCCCGCTGACGTCGATCCGGGCAGGAACCTCAACCACCACATTTTCAGGAATACCAGCCAATTTACCACCTTGATTGGGCACATTGACCTGGAAATCACCAGCCTGGTCGAACGACAGGGCATCCATGATGGGAACAATTTGCTCACGTGATTTGGCTGCACCGAATGTCTCAACTAGGTCCGCCTGAGGATCCTTGGAAGCCGCGATCATCCTGGCAACATTCTTTTCGAGGTTCTTGACGAAATAGGGTCGGGCAATGTGTGTATCCGGTCCGCCGAACGGCTCTCCAAACCAGCGTTTCTTGGTAACGATATCGGTGTGGTACCACCATCCACCGCGCCGTACAGTATCCCCGATGGGAAAAAGCCCATATAACCGGTATTCATTACAGGCGCCCCGCGACATTTGAGCATCATGGGTGGAACGGGCAGTGTGCGTGCGCCAATATTCTTCTCCCTTGGTGGTAATCCATTCATCGATTAACGGGTAGGCGTCCTTGCCATCGTATTCGAATTTGGTCAGCCATATATTGTGGTTCAAGCCAGGGGCTTCCCACACCACCTCGGCGGGATTCAAGCCCAATTGGGCTGCAATTTCCAGATAGCCATAATGGCCGTGGCACAGGCCGATGACTTTCGTTGAGGTTTCGCGGGTCATCAGGGTGGAGCCATGGAAGACCGGATTACCCACCTGGATCAGCCAGGCGTCAGGGCAAATTTTCTCAATATCCTGGGCAACACTCAGCATGAGCCAGAATTGGTGGTAAGGACCGAGCGCTCCTCCGAAGTGGTAGTAGCCGTGCCGCGCGCACAGATCGCGCAGGTCGGCCTCGACGATATGACCCAGAACGTAGCCAGTGTTGATGACAAAATCGGACCCTTGCAGGGCGGCTATCCGGTCGCTGGTCTTATCGAAGGTCAGGTTAGAGCCGAGCTGCTCGGAATAGCGCTTTCCCAGCTGGTAAATCATCTCCAGCCGTTCTTCATCGATATCCATGAAAGTGACGTGACTGCCACGCAGGTTCTCCGTCAGGCATAAGTCCTTGACCATGGTGAGTGAAAATTGTGCGCTACCGGCACCGATGATGCTGATTTTTAATTTCTTAGCCATTTTTCCTCCGGGTATGCTTATAGGAATCTAATTCTCAGGATTTAACGATGATCACCACGTATTTCATCGGCACAGAGCCTGTGTTCATCAGTCCGTGCATGTGGCTGGCATCCAAGATAACAGCCTGGTTGGCTTTTATGGGGATCGTTTCGCCTTCAGTCTCTATGACACCACTGCCCTCCAGCACGTAGAAAGCCTCGACCCCGTTGTGGGTGTGCGGAGGGTGGGCACGCTCTCCGGCAGGGATTGCGGTGATGTGCAGGTGCAGCTTATCAGGATCGAGTTGGGTTCCGATCCAGCACCGGTCGATGCCTTTCTTTTGCACTTCAACAAATTTATTCATGCTCCTACCTTTGGCTCCTCCTTAAAGTGCAGGCGAAGGGTATCGCCTTCATGCTGGATTTCCATTACCGGCGCATTCAACTCACAGGTGCAATAAGGATCGTCGTAGTGCTTGAACCCACTTAAGGGCTCTGCTTCACCGTTCACCAGGAAGGGACCCTGCCAACCGAATTGCAGATGGTCGCCACGCAAGGTTGTAAATTCAGCTTGCATCGATTCGAATTGGATCGGCAGAGTGAGAACCCTGGCGATGAATTCCTGAAAGCTGCCATCCAGGGTAGCGCGGCCCATCTGGCATATCCAAACGTTGGGTGTGCCAGTTGAGCGCAGATCCCTGTAAGCATTGTCACCGCGTTTTTGGAAATCCAGCCCATTGACAGCCGCCAGGGCAATATAGCCCTCACCGACCTTGCCAAAGGCCCAACGGTCACGGATTTCGAATTCATCCATAGCATTCGCGGGGAAGTAAGCGTGGGTAAAGCCCATCCAGTCATCTTCGGCGAAGTTATAGATCGCAATCAGCACATCCTTCCATTGCGCCACACGCGGCAGCGTGACATTACCGTGCCAGTAGTTGGGACGATGAGAGTTATCTTCCGAGGCGCAAGAAGGGTGAGAGGTAAAAACAGTCACTTCTGAGCTAAGGGTTGCCTGCCAGATGTGTTGTTGGTAGCCAAACTCACCCGGATGCCAGTCCTGGGCAGAGCAGAGCATATAATCTGGCGTTTTATAGGTCACCTTGTTTACCCCGGTGCCAGCTGATCCAGAGCTAATGAAGTCCTGTTCGTCTCCGGTGTGCTGCTCTTTGCTCCACAGAGCCTCGGGTTGATCTGAAGCGATGGCTGAGATGATAGAGGGCAACTCATAGGAGGAGCAGGCCAGGCTGACCGTACCTAGCACACGGTCGTTGAAGATGCCCATACCCCATAACAGGCGAGAAACTCCAGAAGTACCTTCGCGGTAGCCGGTCTTGATATAGGGCGTGTAACTCCGCCCGTGAGTGGAACCGAACACACCCTTGAATGAGTTGACCGCCATGCTGAAGAACAGTTTATCCAATATCAGCGTAGCCAGTTCATACACCTGTGGGATATCCGCCAGGCTGGCAAGGGTCGAAAGAGCCAGGGTGTCTTCCTCGTAGTAGGTATTGGAATCCCACTCTTTAAAGCCTTTGTAAGCGCGGTTTTGCAGCCAATCCAGAGCCAGGCGCTCCCCTTTTTCCTGGTGCCATTTACCAGGTTGGTTGATATTGGAAAACATGCGCTCAGGATAGAGCTGCCCTGCCAGCACCTCACAAGTGTGGAAGAGGATGCTGTGATTCTCGGTTGTGTAGCACATGGCATCGCTGCCCGGTTCGTCATGCCAATACTTGAAGTTTAAAACGCAATCCTCCAGGGGCTGGCGTAAAGCCGCTGGGAAGTTATCGTTATTCACATATCGATAAAGCACACCCAGCAATCCACACAGGTAAAAGTCAGAACAGTCACCGCGCCGGTTGATACCCTCAATTGCCTTGAAAAAGACCTGGTCGTCTATTTTGTTCCACCACCCTAACTCCATTTTGGAGATTTCATTAAAAACGTTGTCCTTCCGGCGGGCGGCATCTTTCAGACTCTCGATGCGCCGCTCCTCGTAGGTGCCATAAGGCTGGGTGGAAAAGGTATTGGTGACAGCATATAATTCACGCGCACGGGTGATGCGGACATTATGTTCATAATATTCCTGCATATTAGGCATGAACAGCAGCCGGTAGCTGCCTTCGGGGATCTGGTAAGGAAAGCCAAAGGAGTGCTGTGAGTCCGTTTGACCTTGGCGCACTAGCTCACCGTAGATCGATCCACCTGGGGTTTGCAGGCGGATGGTGAACTCATTGGTGGCTGCCGGACCTTCCGGCAGGTAGACCATGATTTCCTCTTTTCGGGTGTACACATCCTGACGGATATGGCAGGCCTCAAAGAGCAGCTCCAGCCGCAGGCGGCGTAGCAGATCAGGCGCGTTGGTGGGTATTCGCACCACATGATCCTCTGCTCCACTTTTTGCCTGAAAGCCAAGAAGCTGCAATGCCATCCCATAGGGACACTCCCGGGCAGCTACCTCTTCAAAACGTACCATTAACTGGTTGATCCCCATCTTGAGGGTTGCCTGGAAGCGTACCCGGTTCGGAATCTGGTGGTAAAAATGCTCCTGGCGGTGTACAGGCTGGTCATTGATCCACAGATCTGCGGGGCCATTAGTAGTGAGGATGAATGTTACCTCCTGGTCCAGCGGGCTGTCGATTTCAGTGTAAGCCCAGGCGCGCAAGTAATGGGTGATATGGTGGAAGACCGAGAGATCGACCAGGTGATCGTGGAGCGTGCGCACGTAACGCCATTTGCTGCTGACTTCACCATACTGGCAGGTGCCAAACTCGACCGGTTCACCCTGTATGCCCATTTCGGGCTGGTAGTACGCCTGGGCGATGAGTAGCTTATACTGCGCGCCAGTAAAACGATCCAGCTCGTGCACTTCAATGGCTTGCGGGCCGGCGACTAACCAGTTGTGGATGTAACCATCCACCAGAGGGTATTGGAGGTATTGTATCTTCACGAAGTCTTCCCTTTATTGGTTAAACCAGATTTCATATTCCTCCCCGTCATAGAGGATTTTCAATGTGCCTTCACCAAAACCAGCATGCGCCCAGGGACTATCGTAAAGAGGATAGCCGTTTAATTGTATGGGCTGTCCAACGACAGTGGGCTTTATGTCCCAACCTGTGATGAACTCACCTATGGAAGGCGAGTGATAGTGGATGGCGTTGTCAATTTCTTCTATTCTGGCAGCCTGTAACGCTTGGATGAAAGCCTCAAAAGAACCCCAGTCGAACTGACGCCCACATTCCACGAACCAGGTGTTCTGAGGTGCGGCGCACTGTAATTCTCGACCGGAATATTGCCCGTACTCGCCCCACTGTAACCCATACTGAGAATAGATACCCACGAATCCCTCCCCCGCACGAGCAAAGGCCCAATTACCTTCCAGGCGGACTTCATCGAAGCGTGCCGGTTCCAGCCAGCAGTGAGACATCCAGGCGAACTGGCTCAACCTCCAGGTAAGTGCCAACACGTTCTTGTGCTGGATCACGCGCGGCAAAGTGGTATGCCCAGACCAATAATCCGGGCGCAGCCCCGAACCCTCGCCCGTGGTATGCGGGCAGGACCAGAAGATAAGCGCCTTATTGGCCAGCGTCACCTGCGCAATGTGGGTAGAACTCTCAAATTCGCCCTTGCGGTGGTCCTGCAAACCGGAGAGCATGTAATCCGGTGTACGATAAATCACAAAGTTGGCGTTACGGGCACTGCCGCGCAAGATACCCTGTCGCTGCCTTACTTCTACTACAGAGCTACTGTCATGTGCGATTTTATAGAATAGTTCAGGCGGTTTATAAGCGCTGCTAGCCAGGCAGACCGGCGCCATGCCGCTCGTGCCAATAGTGAGGGCACCCGTGCCGTAAAGCAGCCAGCAGCAGGCAGCTGTGCCGTCGAAGTCGGCATATTTGACATAGATGCCATAGCTACGTCCGTGCGTGGTTCCCCAAAATCCCTGGTAGGTATCGGCTGCCAGGTAGAAGAAGACTTGATCGAGCACTGCCTGCACCATCTGGCGCAGATTATATTGACCTTCGTGGACAGCAAAATCGTACACGTTAACCAAAGGGGCGATACAAACAGGCAGGTAAGAATTAGAGTGCCATTCATCAAAACCGAAACGGCCGCGCTGTCGCAGCCACTCGGTGATGTACACATACGCTTTTTGAACATGAAACAAGCCGTTTTGGTGGCTGTTGGAAAACTCTTCGGTTGGAAAAAGCAGCCCCGCCATCCATTCCGCCACATGGAAGAGCAGACGATGGTTCTCGGAGCCCATATACATAACTGTATCACCGGGTTCATCCACCCAGTATTTGAAGCCCAGTACTGTATCTTTCATCAAGGCGTTGATTTCGGGGCTGAGGTGAGCTTGGAGGCGTTCCCAGGCCATCAGGCGTAAAATGCCCTGGATGACGAAGTCAGCACAATCATTTCGGGCTGCAATGAACTGGCAGGTGCGACGAATGGCTTCTACATCGATCCGCTCAAATTGCCCAAGCATGTAACGAGCCACCTCGCGCCAGATACCATGGGCGCCACGCTCGATGTCATCACTATAATGTTGCAACACGAGCTGGCGGCGTTCCTCAATCCGCTCGTAGCCGGGCGGAGCAATTTTCGGGCTGACCTTGCGGATCACATAATCATTGCTGGTTAAGTGCCCTCCATCGGGAGTCCGCCAGGTGCAGGTGAGTGTGTAAGTGTTATCGGGCAGGTCTTTACCGCTGCAGAGTTCCACCAAGCCGGGTGCAGTGGGTTGGGTTTGTGCCACCAGGTGCTGTTGGTGATCTAATAATTCTACAAAAAGCTGAGGGGCATTTGGAGAACCACTGGCAGGAGTCGAGCCAAGTTTGAATCCTATGGCATGTTCGGGATAGAAGATATCTCGTTCGAAACGGATGCTGTCGAGTTCTTCCTCGACTCTCAAACGGGTTTCCAGTGACATGTTGGTAGGCAATGGTGCGCGCGCTTCCATCGCCTCGTCACATTCCAGTCGGATACCTACCTGCGCCATGCGCGCCAGGCGAAAGAGACCCAGGTTCACCCTATTCTCGCCAGGGGATACTTCGGCTTCAAAGGTGTATTGGCTCACGCCATTCACGACCTGTCCCCTGCTGTTGTCGCTGTCAAAAACTAGGTTCCCGTTGATATTTACCAGCACGCGCTGGTAGATGCGTGTCAGAATACACCAGCTATGGACTCCGGGTTGTACTGGCGACAGGATCGTTGAAAGAAATGCTGCCCCCAGGTGATTCTTGATGTTGTAAGTTCCCCAGGAAAGATATTGCTCTGGGCCTCGTACCAGGTTCCAGATGCCGTTTATCCCTAGAAAATCACACATTTCCCCTTCACTAGGCTGCCCGGCAAGCAAGGGATGGGCTTTCACCAAAATTTCCTCAATGGAACTGATTCCGACCTGGGTGGGCATGGATTGCTGCTCAAAATAAGTCAGACCTACCACCTGATCCGAAAAATCAATATTAAACGGTCCCAGTATTATCCAAGGCTTAATCACGGACCCAGCCGAAATAGTTTGAGAGAGATTCACTAACACAGTCTCTTTCCCTCCAAAAAAATAAACTTCATAGGTTTTGTTTTTCCTTGCGAAAAGTAAAGAACAGCAATATTGCTCCTAATAATCCTTCTATCATTACCAGGAAGATGAAAAATGTACCCTTTGTGAAAAAACCATACAGAAGCAGGCTGAGGTGTATGAAGAAAATGAGAAATACCAGGATGCCAATTGTTTTCAGTGAATTCCTCAATAACTTTCCTTTTTTTGCTGAAGTACTGAGGTAATCATTTACTAAAAATAAATAAGCTAGACACAATAGTCCGGCAATCATGTAGTAAATGACGTTCAGTAAACGCACGTTATATACTCCCCACTTCAGCGTGTTGACGATGAATACCATGAGCAATTCGTGCCCCAGCATTAAGATCACTAACGCCAGCGCAAATCCAAGCAGCCAGACCAGGAAAATACGGATGTTGGTGAACAAACGCTTAAACATGGTATTCAAACCTCCTGACAGTCCAGCCGGGTCATTAATTTTCGTAATGCTGAGGCTGCCATGCGCATCCCCTCACCACCGCTAAAGCCGCTGCTGTGCCCGGCAAATTGCAAATGTGGTTCCAGTGATAGCGTTCCCTGGTAACCCATTGCTTTGAGTCGCGTGAGCAATTCGGCTAGCTGTCCGTCACCTTCGCCAGCAGGTGTGACACTGCCATCTGCCAGACGGGCATCCTTGATATGCACATAATGAATATAGGGTTCAAGTCCTGACCAGCCGCGCTGGACAGGTTGTGCTACTCCAACCTGGATAAAATTGGCCGGGTCCCAGGCAAAGCGCAGCGCTGGTGAATTGACCGCCTGGAGCACTGCCAGGCAGCGTTCGGGTGTATCGGTGACGATGCCTTTCTCGTTCTCCAGCACCAGGATAAAGCTTTCCCTTTCTGCCATGTGTGCCAGGCTGCCCAACCTTTCAACCACTTCAGGAATGTATTGATCATAATGCCTATTCGTGGAGGTATCTGGTGGGTAGAAGGAAAAGATGCGCACGAGGTGGGTATCCAGTGAATTCCCAATCGACATTAGCCTCTCAAGCCTCTCCTGTTCAAACTGGAGAGGTTCAACGAGCGGAGATTTTCCAACCGGGCTCGCTAGGCAGCTGATCTTCACGCTATAAGCGCTGCACATCTGCTTCACTTGGGTTATATCGCCATCCTCCATCATTGAAACATTTATGCTCCAGGCGCCGCGCAGATCTAATTGGTAAATATTCAATCCTACCAGGGTCTCAAGTTGTTCAGCCAGGTCATTGGAGATCTCATCGCCAAAGGCGCTTAGTGTAAAAGTTGGGGTCATCGTATTATCCTAAGATGTTTCAATCCATCTGGGCAGTGGCTTTTTCTGGGTGTGTAGCTCGCTGGCGTAAAGTAATTTATACACATCGTTGATATAGTATTGCCCATTGCGTTTATCTGGCAGCTGCTCGATCAACCGGTCAGCGAGCAAGTTGGCGGTGCGCTCATCCAGTCCTTGTTCTGCCTCGTAATCGAAATAGATCGCCAGATCGCGCCCAGGGTCCGTATGGATCCGTTGGATACCAAACCTCTCTGGAAAGCGATGGGCGGGAGCATAGCGCTCCAGCAGGAACGCTCCTGGTGAGGCGGAATGAATGGCATCCTGGTGAGCATAAACGAAGTTGACTGTCTCCTGAGCCTCCGCGAGGGTTTCGCCGGGGAATCCGAAGAAGAAAAAAACGTGGTTCCAGATGCCGGCGTGGGCTGCCGCGTGCAGGATGCGGCTCATCTCCTCGCGTTGGGTTCCTTTAACCATACATCGCATGATCGGTTCGGCGGCGCTTTCCAGGCCATAAAGCAACATGCGGCATCCGCTGGCAGAGATCTGTGCCAGCAAGTTATCGCTGAGGGCTTTTTCAAATCGTACTGCCCCACACCAATTAATTGGAATGGCTTGTTCATGCATAGCTTCAGCAAGAAGCCTTAATGTGCGCGGCGGGATAGCCTCATCCACGAAAAAGATATGCCGGCATTGATATTTTTCGTACACCCTTTGGACCTGGCGGATAACTTGCTCGACCGGGTACGGGTAATAGTGAAATGGGTTACCATACCCAACGTTACAAAAACCACATTTCCCGTGATAGCATCCATGGGCGGTAGCGAGGGGCAGGGTTAATTCAGGGGTAAAGTATTTCTCCAGCGGCAGGCCATCGAAATCGGGAAAGATGTTTTGTTGAGCCTGGCGTACTTCTGCAATCGGCAGCTCAGGCGTTGTGCAGATTTCCTCCGTTCCAGCCCGGCGATAGATTAGGTTTGGCACCGTGGACAGGTCGCCCTTGCCCTCCAGCACTTCAGCCAGGTGCAAGAGTGGCAGTTCGCCGTCGAATATAACAAAGCTATCGAACAGCTCGAATAAAGCTGGCGCTGAAGGAAGCTGTTCGCGCAGCATCGTGACATGTGGACCCCCGGCTGTGATGTGGCATTTCAACCCAGCCTGACGGATGAGGGTTGCCAGGGTGATTCCAGCCAGTAATTGTCCCTGAGTTGGGATGGAAATACCAACCAGGTCGGGAATCTCACGTTTTAAATCGGGCAAGATGCCACGCTGGAAAATCTCGTAGAACGGGTTCATCTCTGGATCTTGGGCTGTTTTCAGCAGCTCCCCGCTTGCATCGGGCCGTAAGGGGCCGGAGAAACCAGCCAGATCTACATGGGCAGGAAAATGTGCCAGCGAGACCAACTCCAGCGCTTCTACGATAATTAGAAAGGCAGGCAAGCAGGCTTCGGCATCGTAAAACTGCGCCGAGCGCAGCACTGCTTTGGCATTATCCACCTTTTCAGCCAGCCCCGGTCCTTTTTCGAGCGCCCAACGAATCTGCTCATCGCCAGGATAAGGTGTCTGAGTGAGGATAGAGGCATGTGATTGAAATTTCTCGGAGCCGGAAGATCGAAAACGCTGCCGGATGCGCTCGACAGAATGACGCAGATGGCTGCGGGTGAGGATTGTTTCAAAAAACTCTACATTGAGGTCACGCTGAAGGACGTTGTACCCATTTTGGCGCAAGAAGCCTGTCAACCACGGTAACGCCAGGTGCGGCATGGTAGGTGTCCAGTGGGGTGGGATGAGCAGGCAGATTTTCATCATAAAGTGTATGAGGTTTGCTTCGCCGCAATGCTGGCAGAAAAACTCTACAAGTAAATAGTGTGCAGGTTAGCTTCCTGAATAAAGAAAGCAGCGTACCTTGTGACCAGGTTCCACTTCAACAACTTTAGGTTCTTCCACTTCACATGTGCCAGCGATGATATGTGCACAACGCGGGTGGAACGGGCAGCCTTTCGGCAGATTATACGGATCGGGCACCGAGCCGCGGATGGATGCAAGGCGATAATTGCGGATATTCTTAGCGCCCAGGCGTGGGATCGACTGTTGCAGCGCTTGAGTATAAGGGTGCAGGGGGTTGTGGAAAAGGGCATCTACACTGGCATCTTCTACCACTTTCCCCAGGTACATCACTACCACTTGATCAGCCATTTGAGCAATCACACCCAGGTTGTGGGTGATGAACATGATCGACATGCCCAACTCTTCCTGCAATTGACGCATCAGGGTCAGGATTTGCGCCTCGGTGGTGACATCCAGGGCTGTGGTGGGCTCGTCGGCAATCAGCAGGCTGGGATGGCAAGAAAGAGCCATGGCGATCATCGCTCGCTGGCGCATGCCGCCGGAAAGCTCGTGAGGGTATCGGTCGATCGTGCGCGAGGGCAGCGGCATGCCTACCCGGTCGAGCACGTCAATGGCTTTCTCGCGCGTTTGCTTCGCATCAAGTTTCTGGTGCAGTGAGATAACTTCTCCTATCTGGTTTCCTATGGTGTGCACAGGGCTGAGTGAAGTCATCGGTTCCTGAAAAACCATCGAAATTTCAGCGCCACGAATAGCGCGCATCTCCTCACTATACGGTTTGAGCTTAGTGAGGTCAATGATGTCTACCATTTCACTCGGAATGCTGCCTTTTTCGGGATGGCATAAGAGACGGTTGAATAAAATTTCACCGTTGACGATCTTGCCGCCCTTTGCCAGGATGCGCATGATTGACCGGGCAGTGACGCTTTTGCCACAGCCGCTTTCTCCGACCACACCCAGCGTTTGACAAGATCTAATTTCCAGATCGGCTCCATCCACAGCTTTGACAGTACCCTCATCCAGGAAAAAGTAGGTTCTCAGGTCTTTCACCTGGAGCAACAGTTCCGTATTACTCAAGTTCGTTGTACCCAACGCAGCCTCCTATCGAGCGTAAGGATCAGCAGCATCGCGCAGCCCATCACCCAGAAAGTTGAATGCCAATACCGTTAAGATCACCGCGGCTGCCGGCCAGAAGACCCAGGGTGCCAGGGCAATTGAGGTAACATTTTGTGCTTCTTGCAGCAACACACCCCAACTGATGGCAGGCGCACGCAGCCCCAGCCCGATGAAGCTCAGGCCGGTTTCACTTAAAATCATGTTAGGGATATTGAGGGTCAGGCTGGCGATGATATAGCTGAGGAACGAGGGCACCATATGCACTCCAATGATGCGTCCTTCACTCGATCCTACCAGGCGGGCAGCCATGATGAAATCCTCCTCACGCATGGCCAGAAAACGGCCGCGCACCACACGCGCCATGCCGGTCCAGCTAACCAGTGAAAGGATAATGGTGATGCCAAAGTAGACGCGGATCACTGGCCAGGTGGCTGGCAAAGCAGCACTCAGCGCCATCCACAAGGGGATGTGTGGGATGGAACGGACGAACTCGATGACACGCTGGATAAAATTATCAATCGCCCCGCCGTAATAGCCTGAGATGCCGCCGATGATGACGCCAAAGGTCAGGCTGAGAAACACACCGATCAGACCGATGGAGAGTGAGATACGCGCGCCGTAGATGACACGGGAAAACAGGTCCCGCCCCAAACGGTCGGCACCGAACACCATGATCCCTTGCTCCGCGTGCAGAACTTCCAGCCCGAACAGATGCATATCGGTCGACCACAATCCCCAAAACTTGTAGGGTGTGCTTTTCACGAAGAGTTGGATGGGATAGATGACCTCTGTATTTTCGGTGTAGATATTACGCAGGGTTTCAGGGTCGCGGGTGCGTACGATTTGGTACACAAAGGGAAATCGCAGCTTGCCCTGGGTATCGATGATGTGGATTTTCGTTGGGGGAGCCAGCTTGTAGCGGATGAAGGTGTCTTCTGGACCGTAAGGGGCTACAAATTCACATAACAATGCGATGAGGTAGATAAAGATGAGAAAAATTCCACTCGCGACTGCCAGCTTATGTTTGCGGAACTTCCACCACATCAACTTGCCGGGGGTTGCCACGGCAATCTTTTCGTCTATTTTCTGTTCCACATCGAGGGAGGCTTCGATCGTGTCAGTCATGAGTCCTCACAATAAAGGTGGTAAACATTGACCAATTTCCAGGCGCTGATCCTATACTTTGCTGGTATGCCATGGATTTAAGTAACACGGATGCGTGGATCAACCCAGGCCAATAAAATATCAGAAACCAGGGTACCGATGACCGTCAGGACGCTGAGCAGGAACAAGAAACTGCCAGCCAGGTACATGTCTTGCGAAGTGAGCGCCCGCAGCATCATGGGACCTGTCGTCTGCAAGCTCAAAACCACCGAGAGTAGGGTCGAGCCAGAGACCAATCCCGCCAGCTCCCACCCGACTGTACTGAAGAAGGGATTGAGCGCCACCCGCACCGGGTATTTCCAGATGACGCGCCCTTCGGTGATGCCTTTGGAGCGGGCGGTTTCGACGTAAGGCTTATTGAGCTCATCCAGTAGATTGGCGCGCGTCGTGCGCAATCCACCGGCAGTGCCGTTAAGTGCCAGGATTAACACCGGAATCCACAGGTGTTTGAGCATATCCACCACTTTATCCCATGTCCATGGCGCCAGGATATATTCCTCAGAGAACAACCCGCCCACATGCAAGCCAAACTGTCTCATTGCCACCCACATTACTACCAGGGCAATCATGAAGCCCGGCGTGCCAACACCGACAAAACTGATGAAAGTCGCGATATAGTCGAGTAGCGAATATTGGTGGGTGGCTGAGTAAACCCCCAGGGGAATGGCTATGAACCAACCCACGAACATGGATACCAGCGAGAGCACCACGGTGAGTGCCATGCGCTCCCAAATTAACTCATTGACGGGTCTCTGCCACTCCATGGATTGCCCCCAATCGCCACGCGCCACGATTCCCCACACCCACTTACCATATTGGACATAAATTGGCTGACCGAGGCCGTAGCGTGCCCGCAAGTTTTCCATCTCCTCTTCCTGTGCATATTCACCCTGCGAGCGCAGGGTCATGGAATAGGATGTAAGAAAATCCCCCGGGGGCAGCTGGATGACGATGAACGAAATCACGGATATGATGAATAAGGTGGGGATCATGATCCCAATGCGCCGGAGTATGTACGCAAGCATCAAAACCTCCAAGACGGATTTCGCAGTTGATGTACCTGCAAAATATCCTTTAAGCTAGTCCTTCCCAGAAATGGCGACATCTTGAGTTTGCTTCCGCCACCATTTCTGGGGTAGGAATTATAGATTACTCCCTAGAGGCAGGCTCCAGGGATTTAATTGGATGGATCTAGCCCATGTGTTTATCGGGCTCATCCCAGAAGTAGGTCTCTGTGTTGTAGACGTTTTCGTCACCGGTGGTGTCGTCATTGGGGAAGCCTTCCACGAAGTTATGAACTCCGTTCTTGACGATGCATAGTGATGGCAGCTCGCCCAACACAGTGATCATGGGCAACTCCTCCGCCCAAATATCCAGGATCTTGGTGAAAAGCTCAGTCTGCTTATTCGGATCGGCGGCTCTGGCGACCTCATTATCCCAAATATCCCAGATCTTCCGGATGAAGTGATCAGCGGGAGGTTCCACAGCTCCACCGGCGTTCGGGTCGTTATACCAATTGCCATAGCCGGCTGCCCAAGGCCGGTCGGGCTGAATGCCGCGGAAGATGATCGCGGCAGGACCCAGCGGGATCACTGTGCGATCGCCACCCCAGGAGGCAGCTTCGATAATGTTGGCGGTGTAATGCTCGGAGTACACGGCGCGTTCAAAGTATTTATACGCGCACTTGACACCCACTTCAGCCCACATCTTGATGATTTGCTGTGCTGCATCTTCAGGAGGGGTGCCTGCCTGGTCGGTGCCCTCGATGGTAAAGGAGATCGTCTCGCCATCCGGGTAGGTGCGGAAGCCTTCAGCGTCTTTCTTGTTGTACACGGTCCCGTCCAGGAGCTCGTTCGCCTTGGCGACATCGTACTCGATATAGGCATTCGAGAGCTTCGGGTAATACTGCGGCGACATGGGCAGCGGGCTGTACTGGCGTGGGGTAGCCTGACCGTTGTAGATCAATTCATTGATGTAGGCGCGGTCGATGGCGTATGACAGGCCGATGCGCACATCCCGGGTATTGAAGAATGTGCGCAGCTTGTCGTTCGGGGTAGCCAGGTTAAGCTGGATCGCCAGGTGCGAGGCACTCACGCCCACAAACACTTTGTAGTCGCCATTGTCTTCGTTCTCTTTATACAGCGTGTATTGAGCAGCGTCCACGCCACGCGCCTGAAAGTCAATCTCACCGTTGACGATCCACAGGTTGAACACATCGGCGGTTTCATACAGCCGGTGGTTGACCCCATCCCAGTAGGGGAGCTGGTTGCCGGCCTCGTCCACCCCAAAGAAGTAGGGGTTGCGCTCCATCACGTACAGCTCCTCAGATAGCTTGTTCTTGGAATTAAAGGGGCGCAGAGTGGGTAAATCAGGATTGAGATCGTAGCGAGTTCGGTCGTTGAGGAAGTATTCATTCCATGAAGTGAAGCCGGCATCGGTGAACGCCTTGGTTAACGCATCTTTGTCTTCGGTTAAGTCCATATGCCACTGTTTCAAGTAGTGGCCGGGTAGGGGGACTTGCTCGCGACCCATCCTGAGGATGAACAGCGGGTTAGCTCCGGTAAACTTGAATTTGGCGGTGAAATCATCTGGAATTTCCAAGACTGCGGGCGTTTTATCAGCTCCTGTGCTGTAAATGGTGCTGACGGTGGGGTAGAGGGTTTTATTCAAGATTACGTTATCGTACCACCATTTAATATCTGCCGATGTGAATGGTGTGCCGTCCGACCACTTCATGCCCTTGCGAAATTGGAAGGTCCATTCTGAGCCATCATCATTGACCGTCCAAGATTCGGCAATGCGCGGGCGGGTGATCAGTTCCTTATCAAACCACACCCATCCGCGGTCTCCCATTTTAGTCGGTCCCCAACGATCGGAGACGCCTTTAAAGCCGCGCCGGACAATACCGCCGTGCTTCCCGATCATTTCCACTACCGGGAAGACCATTGGGCTTTCAGGCAAGCGTTCGTCGATGGGTGGTAGCTTGCCGGCCGCGACTAAGGACGCAAGCATGGGTGGATCGGTGTAGGTGGGGGCTGGCGGTACTGTCGCAGTTGGCACTTCAGTCGGCACTTCCGCCACAGCCTTAGTGGGTACCTCGGTAGGCGCTACGGTGGGCTCAGGCGGTTTTTCGGTGGGCACTACCGGCGCTTCAGCGGTCGGCGTGGCGCAGGCAGCCAGCGCAGCACTGGCTCCAGCCAATGCGCCTGCCTTCATAAACTCACGCCGGGTAATCTTACGTTTGTATTCCATTTTTCTCAACTCCTTTTTGTTGATTCAATCTCATGGTTCATCTGAAAACATTGGGTAGGTAGGTTGGGAGCTTTCCGCAATCACATCTCCTTTCTAAAGTAGCGTATTCTACAAAAGATATCTAGGTTGGTCTTTCTTTTTTTTACTCGTTACAAATCAGTCATTACGAGGATATTTCAGGCACACCAGCTAGAACGAGTTCATCAGCACGGTGACAGCTAACGAAGTGATCTGGGGTAATCTCCCGGAGCTGCGGTGCCTCGGTTTTACACTGCTCGATGCAAAATCGACAGCGCGGGTGAAAATAACATCCGTTTGGTGGATTGGCCGGGTCGGCGACATCGCCCTGCAGCACGATTGGCGTGCTGCGCAGGCGAGGGTCGGGCTTGGGGACAGCCGAGAGTAAGGCTTCGGTATATGGGTGCTTGGGGTTATAGAATAATTCCTCGGTGCGGGCGTGTTCTACCAGCTTACCGACGTACATCACCACAACCCGGTCGCTGATATGCTCCACTACACTTAAGTCATGGGATATGAAAAGATAGGTCAGGTTGAATTCACTTTGTAAATCTTGCAACAGGTTAAGGATCTGAGCCTGGACAGAGACATCCAGGGCGCTGACTGGCTCGTCGCACACTACCAGTTGCGGGTTGAGCGCCAGGGCACGCGCTACCCCGATACGCTGGCGCTGCCCTCCAGAAAAGGCATGCGGGTAGCGCACCATGTACTCCGAACGCAAGCCCACTACGCGCAGCAGTTGGGCTACCCGCTCTTGCAGCTCGCTGCCGCGGGCAACATTATTGACTAGCAGTGGCTCACCCACAATCTGCAGCAAGGTCATGCGCGGATTAAGAGATGAATAGGGATCCTGGAAGATCATCTGCATGTTCATGCGAATCTGGTGAATTTGTTTGCGGTCCAACTCAGCAATATTTACGCGTCCGAGTTTGGCATCTCTGAACCAGATTTCCCCTCCAGTCGGATCATAAGCGCGTAAGATCAGCCTGCCGGTGGTGGTCTTACCGCAGCCGCTCTCACCCACCAACCCCAGCGTTTCACCTGAGTGAATATAGAAACTGACATCATCAACTGCCTTAACGCTTCCTATGACCCTTGAAACAATAAAACCTTTCTTGATGGGAAAATGCTTTTTAAGATTCTTCACCTCAAGCAGGAATGAATTTTCAGTATTATCTTCTGGTTTCACTTCAGTCACCTTTACACATCGGGGCTAGGATCGCGCACGTTTGGTGTGTCATCCGGTGTGCACTCCGGCTTGTTCCAGGGCAATCAGGAAGTCGCTGTATAAAGTCGATTTCTGTAAAATACTGGCAAAGCCGTCCACTTGGTGGCAGATTATCTCATCGATACAAGAATAAGCCATGATCGGGATATGTTCAGTTACCGGGTCAGTTTTTAACCTTTTTAGTGACGGCTGCCATTTGGATTTAGGCGGTTCAACCTGCAACACGACTAAGATAGGGCGTACTTCCCGGGCAAGGCGTGTCAGGTCCTCCCCAAAGCCGCAGTGGACTGTTTGAAAGCCACTTGTCTCGGCATAGCGCTGTAAAAGATAGATGATATTCGGATCGGCCGCGGCAATTAGAATGGTTTTGGAATCAGAATGATCCATATAGACCGCATACCAGCGATCGGTTGAATAAATTGTAGAATCCTCAAAGTTGAAGAAAGGAACGGGGCAGTCTAAATATAATATACAGATTCCCCCTGAAAAAGCTTGCTCATTTAGGACAGATGCTTGTCCGTTTGGGTCAAATTATTGAAAATTTACTACCAAGGTAGCCATGATTGAATGTTTTTGCCATGCAGGATGACCTGCTGCAGTCAACCCTGGCGTATAACACCCATTCAGGGTCGTTCCCCCTTCTTAAAAGCGCTTGGAGAAACCCCCACTTCGCGACTGAAGAGGCGCGTGAAGTGACTGCTCTCTGAAAATCCCACCCGTCCTATAGTCTCCGTGATGCTGAACTGACCTTGTTCCAACAATTTCCTGGCTTGCTGGATACGGTAGCGGTTTAGATAGGCGAGTGGCGTCATGCCGGTTTCTTGTAAAAAGCAGCGGTTCAAGTGACGCTCACTGAAACCAACATAACCAGCCAGTTCTTTGCGGCTGATGGGCTGGGCAAAGTGTTCGTGGATATAAGCCATGACTTTACGCACCAGACGCTGGTTCTCGGATCCCAGGCGTTTACTGCGGGCTAAAGCTTGTTCGATGTGCTTCAACGTGCCGTGGGCTGTGTAGATTCCCTTGGCCAACACAGCCTCCACACCCTGGTTCAGACACGTCATTTCTTCGGCGTTCAATTGTTGGGCTGTCAAAACAATGACTGGGACATCCTGCAAGTTTTTGTCTTCTTGCATCGCTTTGAGTACAGCCATACCATCTAGCTCGGGCATCATTAAGTCCAGCAGCACCAGCGCAGGAGGGTTGGCTATCATATAATCCAATGCTTCGCGGCCGTTGTTGGCGCATATCACCCGGCAGTTGGGCAGATGCTCCTCCACTAAACGGGTATGCAATGACAGGATTTCGGGATCGTCATCCACAATCAACACCGTGCGCTGGTCCTCACAATCGCTGGGGAAAATCCCATAACGCTGCAATGCCTGGGCCAGGCTATCGGTAGCCACAGGCTTAACCAGATAATCGAGAGCCAGCATTGCACCCCTGTCCTGTTCCTGCAAAAGTGAATAAAAGAAGATGGGCAAATCTTCCGTGGCGATACAATCTTTGATGGTTTTTATGATCTCCCAACCCCTCTCTGTAACCGAGAAGTCCAGCACCAGAGCACCCAGCGGATTGACTTGCAGCTCTTCCAACCAATCGGATTTTTGAGCGATATCCAGCACCTCCACCTGAAAGCCCTGGTGTTCCAGGTGTTGGCATAAGGGAAGGCAATGCTGCGTTTGTTCGGTCAGAATGACCACTGTATGAGATGGCTCGATGGGATGTAACGGCGTTGAATCCGATAGGGTTGGTAATGTGAAATAGAAGGTCGATCCGCTGTTTTCTTCGCCAGTCGAATGGACACCAATTTTGCCGTTGTGCAGTTCAACGATCTGACGGCAGATTGCCAATCCAATGCCCAACCCTCCGTAGCCGCGCGCGATCGTCCGCTCAGACTGGTGGAATTCGTCAAAAATAGTCTCTTGTTCAGCCACCGGTACGCTCAACCCTGTGTCGGAGACGCTAACTGTCACTTTCCCGTCGTTAACCTTGACCTCTAATGCTACTGATCCTTGGGAGGTGAATTTAACAGCATTATTAACCAGATTGAGAACCACCTGTTGAAGCCGGGAGGCATCCCCCTTGACCAGGGGTAGGTGTTCCGGCAAACTGGTTTTCCAGTCCAGTCCTTTGCTGCGCGCCATTTGCTCGCCTACCAACATAACCGGGTTGAGTACTTGCTCCAGGTGGATTGGTTTTTGAGTCAGGGTAAGTTGGCCCATCTGGCTGCGCGTCAGATCGAGTACATCCCGCACCAGGCTGCCCAACTGTTCAGCGCTGGCGTGGATGCGCGTCAGATCCTGCCGATAAGGCTCAGGAAGCGGAGGTCGATTGTCAATGCCCTCGCGCAGCATCATTTCACTTAAACCTACCAGCATAACGATCGGGGTAAGCAATTCATGGCTGACGATAGAGAGAAATCGACTTTTGAGCGCATTCGCTTCTTCAGCCAGTTGCTGACTCAGGCGGGCTTGTCGATAAAGCTGTACATTCTGTTCGATTAACAGCACGTTTTTCAAAGCGCTGCTGATCTGCTCGCGCAGTAATTGGTGATTTACGGTTTCAGAGATACCCATCTGCACAATCATAAAGCCAAGTTGCTCTGTGCCAAAGTTTAATGGGTAAACGCTCAGGTTGAACGATTCTGGAAAATCTAACCAGGGGGGAGGCACCAGCCGGGTTGCTGGAACAAAGCATTGGCCTTCTTTCTCCTGCAAGCGTCCTTCTTGATTGAAGGCTAAAGCCACTCTGGCTCCTTCCAGTGGATGAGTGTTATCCACATAGAGTGCCAGGCAGCCGCTTTTTATGCCTAATTTAGGTAACTGTTCTGCCAGGATTTCCATCAGATCTTCAAGCGTTTCACTGGCTGAAATTGCCTGGCGCAGCCTGAGCAGGATATGCAGCTGCCGATTGCGCAGCCATTCCTGGTGAGCTTGAGAACGGGCAGTGATTTCACCAATCATCACCCTCGCTTGATGGATTAGCCTATCAGCGTATTCGAGGTGCTCGGGTTTGCCCTGCTCCAGGAAGATTACCCAACGCCGCATCTCGCTCAAAGCAGCCTGCCATCCCCTTATATCGGCCACATCTGTCATCGACAGCTTCAAGAGCCTTTTCAGTTCTGTTAAAAATGGGGCGCCTGCTCGAGTCTCCAGGCTAGTTTCGAAGGCAGACAAGAGCTTTTCAGGCCAGCCAGATACCTGTCCTTCGATGGCGGTGCGTTGGAGTTGTAACAGGATATAAGAGCGGAGGTTAACTGGGGACTCTTTTCTAACTGGTAGAGGCATTTCTGCTGGGGGTAAGCTCGCCTGGACGATATAAGGATCCTGACAGCCGCACGATTGGCGCACTTTTACAAAAGCTGGTAAAGTCACTACCTCAGGTATCTCTTCACCTTTGATTTTTGCCAGCAGCATACGCACTGCCTCATGGCCTCGCTCCCTGAGCCGGATGGGAACTGTGGTAAGCGGAGGGGTGCAAACCCATCCGGTGGAGCTGTTGTCAAAACCTACAATGGCGATCTCCTCCGGCAAGCGCAAGCCCTGTTCCTGCAAGTACATCATTGCGCCATAAGCCAGCTCATCGTTAACTCCTGCCACGCTGTCGAATTTCACACGGCGCTCTTCTTTTATCAGGCGCATGGCAAGGGCTGCATCCTGTTCATCCCATCTGCAGGGTGGCGAGATCAGGTTTGGATTGTCATCTAAGCCAAATTCTGCCACCACATCGTGGTAGGCGCGCAGGCGTTCTTGTGCATCGTAGTGAAGCTCAGGTCCACAGATGAATGCGATTTGACGCTTCCCATGCACCTGCACCAGGTGGATAAGGACCGCGCGCATGCCCTGGTAGCTGTCGATTAAGACGGATGGGATTCCCACGAACGGCATGCCGATACCTACCATAGGCAGTGGCAGATAATGCTGGTAAAAATCCTTGAATCCCTCGCGTCCGATAAAACTTGCCAGAGAAGATGACCAGATGATTAAACCATCCAATTGTTCCTGGTCGACCAGCTCGTACACCTGGTTAGCCTGATGATAAAAGGGCTTAGGATACTGCAATTCCACCCCAGCGAAATTAACCAGCCTGATCCCCTGTGCCTGCGATTCTTCTTTAATTCCCTGCCAGAGCGAACGTCCATTCCCTTCAACCATATTGGGAGTAAGGCAGCCGATCGTTAAGGGAGATCCTGCTCGAGTCTTCACCTTATACCTAACCCAGGAAACTAACTCAATCTAGCCTTCTTTATGTAAGGTTCTTTGTTGAATCTTCTTGGCGGGTGGAATCTGTCCAGGAATTAATTTTAGTATATCATGGAGAGGAAAAATACGCTTTTTGCTGTTAAAATGTACCTGCGTACAGCATATTTTATTTGAAATTTCTTCTCTGGGGATGATCAATGCCTCTGCTTGACCTGGAAATCGTGGAACTGACCCGCAGCCTGGATATCGACGCCTTCTGGATAGAGAATGAGCGCTGTCAGGAATTCACCACTCAAAAGCCGCGCTGCTCGCTGTCCTTATCTCCCGACGATCACTGGTTATTTGAGTTCTTGAATGTGCCTTCTACCTTGCGCTATTACCAGGACAAGGTTTATCGGGACACCCTGCACCAGGAAGCTAATCGCTATTTGCAGCAGTATATCGGCAAAGCTTTCTTCGATGAGGACACCTGGCAGTTCAGCCCCAAACGCATCGAGAACCTGTTTGGCTGCGAGTTTACTTTTCGTGAGGGGAGCACTCCCTGGTTGACACCCGTCACCGACGACCCCGATGAGTTCGCAAGCGTTTTGGATCGAGCTGAGGCAACCGATCTTAGGACCTGGAGTCTCCCAGAGGAATTTCTGAAAGAATGGGAAGAACGCAAGCAGGAGGGCAAACCGCTCCCATCGTTGGGCACGGGCAGCCGCGGACCAGCCACGATCATGACTTCGGTGCTCAGACCAGAGACCCTGTTTTACTGGATCTTCGATCACCCGGAGCTGGTGGGACGCTTTCGCGACCTGTTGGCAGAAAAAATGGTGGCATTCAACACTGTGTTGCGCGAGTTCAGCCACAATGACCAGCCCGGCTGGGTAATCACCGACGATAACAGCGCTTTATTCAACCGGAAGTTATACCGGCAGTACTGTTATCCGGTCCTGGAACGCGTGCTGGAAGCTATGGCTCCTGGGAACGCCCGGCGGTACCAGCATTCTGACAGTTCTATGGGTCACCTGCTTGATTTTCAATACGAATTGGGCATTCGGTCGGTGAACTACGGACCCGAGGTGGATGCCGCCCTCATCCGCCTCAAGATGCCCGAGGCGGTAATCAACGGACAGCTGCCGCCTTTCCTGCTTCGAAATGGCTCCCTGGAAGACATTCGCCAACGCGTGATAGACGATTTCCATAAAGCCGGAGGGACCGGGGGATTGAACGTGACCACTGCCGGGTCATTGGCTGCCGGAACAAGCCTGGGGCGTACCCGTTGGTTGATGTGGGTAGTACAAGAGGAGTGCCGGTATGCTAACTCCCGATAGGATGGCACCTCAAGTCGCTTGAGAAACGAGCACTTTTAACTCGTATCCTTCCAGGTGGATAACCCGCCCGTCAGGTAATGGCTCAGCCCAATCGGTGACAGGATCGTATAAAAGACAAGCTCCACGAATTGCACGTTCC
>Ga0153915_10001300_pt1 | contig 22986 bp, 26 predicted proteins | sample Opewatmetagenome_2_FD_107003 | JGI IMG/M metagenome (GOLD analysis project Ga0153915, IMG submission 107003) | Freshwater wetland microbial communities from Ohio, USA - Open water 3 Core 3 Depth 3 metaG | ecosystem: Environmental > Aquatic > Freshwater > Wetlands | place: USA: Ohio, Lake Erie...
ACGGTTCATCTCCGAATCGAAATGCCCTCGGCAAAAGAGAACATGAAGTAGTTCGGCTGCTTGCCGAGGGCAAGAGCAACAAGGAAATTGCGTCCTTAATGAACTTAAGTGTTAAGACCGTTCAAACATACAGGGCTCGGATCATGTGGAAATTGGACATTCACTCGCTAGCCCACCTTATCCGGTATGCGGTGCAAAACAAACTGGTGGACTTCTAGAGGGGGATGAGGAAATACCTTACGAAGTCTGCTCTAATCCCGAGTGTGACTTTACTATTGAACTCCAAGACAAAGTGAACGGACGGCCGATAGACAGACCGGAGGAATGCCCCTCTTGCAAGGCCCAGATGATTTCTCTTTGCCCGAACTGCGGCTTCCTTCTGAGAGCGAATTCAAAAAGCACATTTGCGGGTTTTGTGGGGAGGATATCCGACTTTCTATTGCCAGATTGCAGACTGGGCCTCGAGCAGCCTGAGACTAAAGTTTAGTGCCTACGGACGTTACCGCCAGTGGTCGTCATCGCCTTGTCCGCGACCGCTTTCCGAAAAAATAGACCACGGTGGCGGTTGTCCTTATATTGTTTTGGCCCTTAAACGCCCACGTAGGGTCGAAATACGCAGTTTTCATATAGTCCACGCCGGTGCGAATGGCAATAGAATCTGAAACCCAGTAGTCAGCTCCAGCGCCAACTGACCAGGCGAACTTATTCACCCATGACCCGTCACGGAATCCGCCGCCATCAAGCAGAATCGGACCCGTGACTCTGGCGCCCCCCACCAGAGCATGAATGTAAGTATCAACATGACGATGAGTGGTGGGATAGAGAACGGGACCTGCCAAGTAGCTGAGGACGTCACTGTGACGCGCCGAGCCGAGTACATTGGCTGCCCGCGCATAGCCCAAATCAGCTCTTATGGCCAGGCGAGAATACAGACCAATCGTGAAGCTGGCATCCGCGCCGTTCAAGCCCACTCGATTGGAATGACTATCCCCACGACTCATGTAGGAGTATCCCAGACCTACATCAATGACCCGACCGGTTGCGGCGGCGACTGGCGATTGCGCGGCAACATGTGTAGCGCACACCATGAAACAAAGAAATGTTGTGAAGATGATCTTCATGAAAGAAGGTGTCAGTGTCCACTCTTGTCGGGCAGGCTCTGCTGAGCTTTTTCTCTTTTTTCTATCTTTTCTGGATCATCTGTGAATTTGATCGCAGGACCGAATTGAATCTGAGCCATTCTCCCGGTCTTATGCCATGACACGAAGGGCCGAATATCTTTGAAGCCGGCTTTGATTGCCATCTCAGATATTTCTGTAATGGCAGAGAGAGGAACCCTGTCATCGACGACAGCAATAATTTGGCAGTCCCCACCTTTGTGAAGTTTCAGTTCCGCCAGCAGATAGTTGGCATCACCTTTCTTGTACTCGTTCGACTCGACTTCAAAGAGAAGACCTTTATCGGTCTTGTGCACGGTGACCACGATCTGCTCAGGTTTCTTGTTTAAGTGATTTGTCTTGTCGGAATTTGACGCATACACACAAACTGCAATCAGGCAGCCCAACGAAGCAAATAACAATCTTCTAGCTAACTTTGCCATATAGATTCCTCTTCTTCCTGATCGCGCTTCATACCGCGAGACACGCCTTCATGCGCATCAAAACTTAATGACTATTGCAAGGCTCTGGCCTTTCGAGGAATTCGCCTTGGCTGGCGATCCCTTACTGGCAATTGCAAAACCATGAGCGGCTTCATATGTGTGAAGTATTGTTCCTCCCCACAAGAGCCCGAATGCAAGGTTTCCATCACCGTTCTTTTTCAGCCAGGCAGATATAGAATAGATTGCAAACCACATGGGAATGCCCATGCCATAGGCTCTTGCACGGCTCGGATTAGCGCCAAAAAGCGGATTTCCCTCAGTGCAGGTATGAGCACGAAGGCATGCCTCAGTCCCTTCTATGTCCGCTATGGTTGAAGCCAGATTGAGTAGCTCCCCGACGACCATCATCGGGTTCTTCATTGCCTCTCCCCAGGTTGCGTCATGTTCAGTCATGTGAGATGGATCATTAAAATATCGGCGTCCTCCCAAGAGCGCGCAGGGCTTTCCGACTCCTGCGGGGCTAGGAAAAGGGCCATCCTGGATATTGGGCAGGACCGGTATCGGCGCATCCGGCAGCGGTCGGCTTGATTCTTGCTGTGCGGGCTCGACCTGCACCGGAATGAATTGGGACGGTTGAATACGAGTCAGCGGTAGGTTGTTGGGGATCAATTCCGATTGGGCCTGCGTCAGCACAGCGGGAAAAATCGTCATGGTGAGAGTTATCAGAATCCTTTTCATGGATCCTCCCCCAGAGAGCAACCCCGTCCGAATCATGCCGGTCGACGCGATCAACGAGAACCGAGGGTCTTCGAAGAGCCTGCCCTTGACTCGCGTCAATCTCAGACCTGAGCTGCGTCAGCGAGCTCGGCGTGCGATCGAAAGCAGTTCTGCCTTCAAGCGACTGCTGAAGTGGATATTGCAAGCAGCAAACCATGAATATGTATTAGAAGTGAATAGGATAGATCTCTTAGAATGAACAGGATAGAGGGCTAGTGGATGTATTTGGATCAAAGAGCCCGAGAGAATTCCCGTCCTGAAACACTCTTTCGGGAACGCGTTCCTTTCCGGAATGCTTCAAGGGCATTGAATCGGGGGATGACCAACTCGTGGCCGCTGAAAGCAAGTGGAGGCCGGTCAACGTCGGTAGCGCGCAATGATGTTTCCGCAGCAACGATGAGAGGCCCACGAATCCGGCTCTCACTCGTGCCGCTGAAAAGTAACGCACAAGAGCCGGATCATTGGCCTTATCTGCCCCTTCTTGCCCCCGCGTGAATTTGCTAAGGGTTCATCCATAAGAAAGATGGATGGTAGGGGCGGTGGGGATCGAACCCAGATACCTGATAAGCCACTTCCGTTCAGAAACTCGGTCGAAGCCGTCCGCGGCGACCTCTTCGGAAGAAACTACAGGCCGTACAGGGCTAGTGCGCGTTCGACCCGCGCAAGATCAAAATGGTGGATCCGAAGAATCTCCAGATAGCCTAGCTTATCCCCCATGCACAGCTTGTGGTCAGCCTGAAGCTTGCAACCGTGGCAGGTTCCGCAGATACACTGAAGGTTTTCCCGCCGGTCCGGATTCCCTGCCCTCAATCGCCGGATGAGCCTTGCCGGCACAATGTGGTCCACATGGCGGCGTATTCCAGTCTGCTTGAAGTCTATTCCGCAGGACACTATTTCACAATTTCCGCGCAGCGCCGGGATGCGGTGATTCTTCCAACCGTTTCGCGCCGGGGGTGTTCCGGGCCATTTCCGGTCTACGCCCTCCCAACGCACTGGTTTCTCTTGCGTACGGAAACGCGCCTTGCAGAAATGGCACCTGCGGTAGCGATACGTCTTGTGCCGGCGATAGACTGTTCTCAGAACATCGGTCTGTTTAACTCCGCAATATGGACAAAGCATCGTTGCAGCCCTCCTTCCCGTGAATCGTCAGCCTAGGCCCCGACCGAGGAGACTTTGTCAGTGAGTCAAAATCTCTGGTGCAGAACCACGGCGGGACAGACAATTCCCTCCATGTGGGGAAACCATCGCCGAAGCGAGCAACCGGCTAGCGACTGGCCTAATCGCTCGGCGTGATTGCGGCCAGAATCTCGGCGCTCACGCGTTGGACATACTCCAGGGATTCGGTCAGCGTGTCCTTATCGCCTGAATAGAGTTGTATGTAGTCGGCCGAGTTCTGTGCTTTCAGGCCGATAGCTTCACAGACCACAAACGCTACGGCCTCGGCTTCCGTCTCACGGACGCACTTGGTCGTTTCCGTGCGGCGGCTGTTTTGGTGAAGAAGCGAATGTGCCGTTTCGTGCGCGAGCGTTGCGAATTCCTCGGCGGCTGATTGGCCGGGCAGCAACAGAATCTTGCCGGGTGAGCATTGACCCTGTGCGGGGTAGATCGCGCCCGAGTATTCAAGTTGAATTCCACGGCTCGATACAAATTCCTTTAGCCGGTCCGTGTGCCCGGATGGATTCCCTTCAGCGTTTCCGAGTTCGGGCAGTGGGTTGCCATCAGTGTCGGCCACGTCGAACACATAAACCGCGCGGAAGTGCGCCACTGGCCTTTCGGTGCCTTCCTCTCGGTCGGGGGTCTCCGCGTCCTTGTGTAGCAGCACCGGCGCAAGAATCAAGATTCCCTTTGCGCCCTTCTTTACGTAACGTCCGAGTTGCTTCCAGGTCTGGTATCCGGCGACGTGAGTAGCTTCGGGTCTCTGTGACGCGATGAGCATAATGTTGTACAACGAGTAGCGATGGAATCGCGCCATAGCAGCGAGGTATTCCCTGAGCCTCTCACTGTGGCCCCTTTCTAGGGCCTGACGAAGTTGCTCGATGGCCTTGCTTGCGATCTGTTTGGCTTGCTCGACTTTCATATTTTTTGTCCTCCTGTTTCGGGGAGTCCTGGCTCCCTGCACAACAGGCAGAGGGAGCAACGACCCGAAAGCGGGGAACAGAAGCGAAGAGTTTGGTGTGTTCAGGTCGGAGCGGCCCGCGCGAGTGCGTGCCACAGCTTTCCGTGGCGCGAGTCGCGGTAGTGGAGACCGAAGGCGTAAGCGGTTATAGCCGGAAGCACCTGCCACCATTTTGCGGTGCTCTGCTCGGTAATCCTTCCGGCGGAAGCCTTATAAAAATCCCATTGACCGGCGCAGGATTGCTTACGCGCTACAGGGGTAGTGTCGAAGTCCACCAGTCTGGCGAGGGCTCGCGCAAGTAGCACCTTTTCCGACGCTACGAACGTAATCCGTCTGCTTCAGTCTTGGGTGAGTGTTTCGTGCAGGGGGTGGGCAGTGAGAAGTGACCCCGCAACCATTTGGAGAGCTTCGTCGATCTCCATCACATCGGCGTCTATGCGGTAGAAACCTGCGCCCCATTTCTCGCTGGCTTCTTCGGGGCGAACGTACAGAATGGCGACCGTAGATCGGCCACTCCCATTGATCGTTCCGCTAGGAAACTCGTCCCCAAGGTGCATCGCCGATCCATAGTTGACCACGCGATTGCAGTCTTCCCATGACAATACGGCCCGCAGCATCCCGCGGCTCTGGTTTCCCGCCTCGCAGAAATAGAGGTTGGGCATACACCTTGAGTCTCGCGTGGAAGCCTGTGCCGGCAAAATAGTACGAACGTTCTAGAGTTCCCCGGGAGTAAACATGCGTCCCATCTGAACGCTGATAAACCGCGAACCAGTTGGTGTCGGCAAGGTAGGTACCACCGCCACGAGGTCCGCAGGTTTGCCCACCTCCACCACCCCGCTCGCACAAGATCTCGGTCAGCTCAAGTTACGCCTGACAAGACTGTCTCCTGGTGCGATCGAAAGCTCTTCAAAGCCAGCGTCGCAATTCTCATGAGTTTCGCTCCTTACTGCCGTTCTTTCCCTCCCGCCCGATCCTGAGTTCGGTTTCAACGCGCACCTCCGCGGTGTCTCCGCCAGCTTGCGTGCAAGTTGAGCGCGCTTGTCTGTCTTGGGCGCGGCGTAAAGTCCGCAACCGGCAGGAGGAACGCCGGGGCAAGCAAGCAGGGGGGATGGCGAGGTCTGCGAGAAATCGTATGGGAAACGGGTCAAGGTGCCGGCTGAATCCATCCCGAAGGCGCACCCCTGGCTGCCGGATGGCGCGGTGGCGTCTGGAGCGTAAAATTGCGGTTGCAAGCGACGCGGTGAGGTGTCTACTGCTGTGGCTCGGGATGCCAAAATGGAAATCCTGGTTGAAACGGATGAAGGGAATGAGAATATCCGTCGTTAATACCGTTCCGCCAGGTATTGGAAGATAGAGTGTCGTCGCAATTCCAACTTCGCGACCTGGTGAACCACATCATCATCGGATGTGTAGTTCTGTTCTTCCTTTTTCTCTTCCTCTTCCTCCTCTATCCTTAGGGATGGTCGAAAACCATCCGAGATTGGCATTCGGTTAGAGCTGAGATATCTGACGTCCTTCTGGTTCCAATCCTACTTATTCTGGTTTATGTGATCGGTGCGGTTGTGAAACGGAGCGCAGTCTGGGAACTTCAGCGCCACTCTAGAATACATTACTCAACTGGAACTCATTGAGCGTTCCGCCGTGCCCTCCAAATTGCCTCACAATCCGCAGAACGGTATTGGCGTTTAGGTTGTCAGATTTCAGGGGCTTATCATACCGTTGCTGTCGCTCTATACGCTGGACATTCGCCGACTCTATCCCGTCTACCTAATCTGGGGCGATCGCTGATTCGGTTGGCACTGGCAGCTGTGCTCTATTTCTTGCGGCCGCGACAGAACGTTGAAGGACAACCCGAGAACGCAACGGGCACTTGCGCTTTAGGTGGTTAGCTCACCTGGCTCGCCTTTGGCGATCGTCGGCATTCTGGACTCAACAGGGGTCCTGATTGACGCCAACAGGAGAGGGGTCTAGGATTTTCGGCAAGAAGGGTTCGCGATGGGGAGGGAGCTATGCCCCAGTACACTTTTCTCTGTCGGGCCTGCAAGAAAGAGTTCTCGAAAATCCTGACACTCTCGGAGCATGAGAAGGGCGGGATTGTCTGCCCGCACTGCAAGAGCAAGGACGTTGAGCAGCGGTGGGCAGCCTTCTATGCAGTAACCTCGAAGAAGAGCTAGCAGAGATGCTCGACACGGAACTCGATGTGAGATTTCCGTTCGGGGAGCAATAGCTCATGATTGGAGAGCCGGTGGCAAGCGCGAGAGACCTCCAACGATACAAGGGACTGTTGCTGGACGAGCAGCGCGAATTGTCGTCTGTCCAGGGAGACGCGGGAGCCCGGGTGCCGGCAGCGGGAGGCTTAGAGGGCGATCTCATTGAACAAGCGAATGCCGACGAGGAAGCGGAGCTTCAGATCCGCTTGCACCAAACAGATGGTCGTCTCTTAAGAGCAATCGAAGAGGCACTCGCTCGGATCAGGCAGGGTACTTTCGGAGTGTGCCAGGTATGCAAGCAGCCTATCTCTAAGGCTCGCCTGGAGGCCGTGCCGTGGACGCGCTTCTGCCGTGAGTGCAAGGAGCGCGAGCGTTCAGCCGCCTAATGGTCTCGAGCGGAACAATAGCTAAGGCTCCGGAGTCCTGAACATTAGGCTGAGACGCGGGCGCGGATGATGGGCAAACTCAGCACTCACACGCACGAATGCCCGCGCTGCGGGACGAAATGGGAATGTGGCGAGGCAAATTACCAGGACGAGTGCTCGTATCCCATCAAGACGCTTTGCACGAAGTGCTGGGCTCAAGGACCGGCAAGAGCTGCGCCTCTACGGGAAGTCAAAGAATGAGCATAAACTAGAGAACGGTAGCGTATCAGCGTGAGAAATAAACTTACTTCTGGAGCGCGTCCATACCCTTCGAAGGCTGATATGGTCAACGCAAGGAGGTGACCTGTGGCCTACATCATCGCCGAGCCCTGCATCGGAACCAAGGACACGGCCTAATGATTGCGAGTGCCCGCCCATCGATGACCGTCTCACCGGGAAAATCTCATGAACCCTCTATGCACATCAATCTGTTCCGGAGGCAAATCCACAGGCAAGACCTGGTCCCATGTTCTGATCTATTCGTGTTTCTTCCTGGCTGTCAGTGGATTTCTTTTTGCCCAGGGGGACGACGAAAACTCCCGCAAGCGGCGTGAAGAGATGGTCGGGACGCAGATCGCTGCGCCGCGTTGGACCGGATCGGAGGCGGTACGAGACTCGCGCGTCCTCGATTCGATGCGCAAGACACCGCGGCATCGCTTCGTGCCCGCTGAGCGCGTACCCTACGCGTACGACGACCGGCCACTCCCCATAGGTTACGGGCAGACCATCTCGCAACCTTACATCGTGGCCAGGATGACGGAACTCCTCGAGCCGAAAAGAGAGCACCAGGTACTTGAAATCGGCACCGGCTCAGGCTATCAAGCCGCGGTCCTTTCACCGCTGGTTGCGCAAGTGTATACCATCGAAATCATCGAGCCCCTGGGCACCGCTGCACGCCAGCGACTGGCCACTCTAGGCTACAAGAATGTCGAGGTGCGCGTGGGTGACGGCTATTTTGGCTGGCCCGAGAAAGCGCCCTATGACGGCATCATCGTGACGGCCGCGGCGAACCACATTCCGCCCCCCTTGATCGAGCAATTGAAGCCTGGTGGGAGGATGGTGATTCCAGTGGGCAATCCTTTCCAACCTCAGATGCTGATGCTGGTTACCAAGGGGAGCAAAGGACCGCGGGACCTCCAGGTACGCAGCTTAATGCCCGTGGCCTTTGTTCCGCTGGTCGGCGGGCCGAAGTCAAACTGAGAAGCGCCGGCGTCTCGCACGCGTTCCGCTAAGCGGACGGACGGCGAGACAACGAACGGGAATGAGTCCGTGTCTCTCCCTGGTCAGATTCGTCACCTTTTGACCGGCATCCGGAGCCGGGAGATAGCGCTTCTGCTGGTGTCCGGGTCCGTGCTCTCCTACCAAGTGATCCTGGTGCGCGCCTTTTCCATCGGCCAGTGGCACCACTTCGCCTACATGACCATCTCTATTGCGCTTCTCGGCTTTGGCGCGAGCGGCACGTTGCTGGCAGCGTTGCAGCGGCCACAGGCGAATGCCGCCACCGCCATGCGGTTACGTGCCTCCCAATCGGCCTGGTTTGCATTTTCCTCGACATCGTTCGGAGTCGCGCTCCCCATTTCTTTCTGGCTTACGCAACGTGTCCCTTTTGATCCCTTCCTGATGATCTGGGACAGGCGGCAAGTGTTCTACCTGGGTTGCTACTATCTCGTCTTGTTTATTCCTTTCTTCGCAGCAGGAACTGCGATAGGTCTTGCCTTTACCAGCGAATCCGAGAAGTGCCCGCGGCTCTATGCCTTTAACCTGACTGGTTCGGGGGCAGGCGCACTCCTAGCCGTCGTGCTGTTGCGGGCCGCGCCGGTGGAATGGGCGCTGGTGGGTGTTGCGGCCCTGGCGCAGGCTGCTGCAGTGCTTGCCATGCTCGATGCGAAGCTGCTTGCTGCTCGAGGCGGGCGGCGGCTCTTTGCCGCCGCGGGCGTTGCGACCATGGCAATTCTGACGCTCACGTATGTCTTTCGCCCGCCTGCCGTGCGCGTGTCGCAGTACAAAGGACTCAGCTATGCGCTCAACCTTCCTTATGCACGAGTGGTGACGGAGCAATCCAGCCCTCTCGGCCGTATAGACGTGGTTGCCAGCCCGGCAATCCGTGAGGCCCCGGGGCTTTCGTTGGCCGCGCCGGCCGAGAGCGTTCCGCCACGGCAACTAGGACTCTACGTGGACGCAGAGAGTGCCGGGGCTATCACCGAGTTTGACGGGGACACGAGCAAGCTCAGCTACCTGGACTGGATGATCACGGCGGCTCCTTACTTTGCCCTCGAAGATGCGCCCCGGGACTTGCATGTGTGCGTTCTGGGGGCCGGTGGCGGCGCGGGCGTCCTGCTGGCGCTGCGGCACGCCGCTTGGCAAGTGGACGCAGTCGAGCTCGACGCTAACGTGCCGAAGTTGTTGCGCGGGGAATTTCGCGGCTTCGCCGGCGGGCTCTACGACCGACCCGAGGTACGCATCCACCGCGCGGAGGCCCGTGCCTTTGTGCAGGCGGCGCGCGGGGACTGGGACGTCATCGACGTGTCGCTTGTCGACTCCTTTGCTGGATCGGCAGTGGGCCTCGGTGCCGTGGGCGAGAACTACCTGTACACGCGCGAGGCTTTCGAGGCCTTTCTGCACCACCTCCGCCCAGGTGGTGTGCTAGCTGTGACGCGTTGGGTGCGCATGCCGCCGCGTGATGAGCTGAAGCTATTCGCCACGGCGGTCGCGACGTTGGAACGCATGGGCCTGAGCCCGTCAGAGCGTTTGGTGCTGATACGAAGTTGGGCGACGGCCACGCTCTTGGTGAAGAAGGAATCGTTCACGGCTCCAGAACTGTCTGCGTTGCGCCGTTGGGCCGAAGAGCGCTTGTTCGATACATCTTACTTTCCCGGGATCGCGGCGGACCAGCACAACCGTTTCAATGTATTAGAACGTGATTATTACTTCGAGGGAACCAGCCTACTCCTTGCCGAAGGTCAACGCCGTGAGCAGTTTTTCCGAGACTACGCGTTCAACCTGAGGCCGGCCACCGACGACCGTCCTTACTTCTTCCATTTCTTCCGCTGGCGCGCCCTTCCCTTAATGCTCCGCACCTTCCGCCAATCGTGGATTCCGTTCTCGGAGTGGGGTTACCTCATCCTGATCGCAACGCTTGCGCAGGCGACGCTGCTGGGGATCCTGCTGATTGTCTCTCCACTGGCGCTGCTGCGGCGTCGCATCACGCCCATTGATTCGCCGATCGCAAGGCCGCTAGCTGGCGGGGCAGTGCGACTGAAGGTCCTTTTTTACTTTCTGGCGTTGGGTCTGGGTTATCTGTTCGTGGAGATGGCGCTGATCCAGCGGCTGGTTTTCTTCCTTGCCAACCCCATCTACGCCGTGGCCATGGTTCTGGCCAGCTTGCTGTTTGTCTCCGGATTGGGCAGCGCCTGGGCTGCGCGGCAGCTACGAAAGGGAACCTCGGTGACGCGGTTAGCGTGCTTGGCCGCAATCATAGTAGCCGTCACAGGCACCGTGTATGCCTTCAGCTTGCACGCCATGCTTACGCCTCTGCTCAGTTGGCCGCTCCCGGCCCGAATGGTCCTGGCATTCACAGTGATACTACCGCTCGCAGCGATGGGCCTGCCTTTCCCTCTTGTCTTGCGCCACCTCGGCAAAACCCGCGCGGAACTCTTGCCCTGGGCCTGGGCTATTAACGGCTGCGCCTCCGTAGTCGCTGGCCCGCTAGCCACCCTGCTGGCCCTGGGTGCAGGGCTTCCAGCAGTGCTGCTTGCGGCCTCGGCGTGCTATGCGGTGGCGGCACTGGTGGCGGGCACGTGGCAAACGAGATTGTCCGACTCCATTTCGCGAAAGCCACTGCATCAGTGGCAATGATCCCGCCAAACCATTGATTTGTTTTCTTTCTCCTCGTCCATCTCTCATCGACAGGCAACCGTGGCTAGCGGCGACGGCATCCCGCTCCGATGGGACTGGCGGATGGATTGCGCGTTACTATATGCCTTGACATTATAAGATTACAGACTTATTTTGTAGCTTAATTCAGCCAAACGGAACTGTGAAACTTCACAGGCGAGGAGCTTCTCGACTGCAGCGGGTTCACCAATCAGCCCGAAAGCGCTGCTGGAATCCTAGCCGGAAGCCTCCGGATGAGCAGGGATACTTAGCCGTGTTAGTTCATTCGATTTTTCCAAAATGGGTGAGATTTATCCCACCATGACTAGCTTGCTTGGTATGGCAAGCAAGAATGTTAAACCTTCAGGGATCGGTCGACCAACGATTTCCCAAAAAGAGCGAGATTTATCCCACCGTGACTAGCTTGCTTGGTATGGCAAGCAAAAATTTTGGACCTCCTGGGATCGGTCAACCGATCTGGTGCAATGGAACGGCCAGTCCAACAGCCGCACTCTTTAGTGGAGGGCTATATCCATGACCGAAGGCCAGGTTTACAGGTGCCAGAATCCTGACTGTCGTCGCGAGATCCGAGTAAACAGAGCGTCCGTTGAGCCTGATTTAAATCCCAGATGCTCCTGCGGTGCGGAGATGAAGAAGCCATACGACAAACCGGTTTTGCGAACGCTGAATTCAAAAATCGAGACTCTTACAGGCTCTAAGACCAATCGAGAGTAGCCGCTTTGGCCGCTCCCCCACTACACAGGAAAAAAACATGCGAGACGGCTTGGGTCTCTTCTTCGGTGTGATTTTTTTGCTTGCTGGCACAGTGCTTCTTTACGATGGCGTCTCCAGCGCTGACGCGAGCCAATCCGCGACAATTATAGCAGGTGCCACATTTCTGTCTCTCGGATCGATCGTCATGTGGACGGTTCTGAGGAATTGGTGGGAATGGAGAAAAGAATACAGAAGATACCGCAACGGATAGTACCTCTTGCCTGCGAGTGACGCTCACAAGAATCAGTTCGTGGCAGACTGACTGGTGCAGCTTTCATCGAAGTTTACGACCCCAATGGCAATCAAATATGCGCCGCCCCCGATGGGCTAACGCTTCCACTCTGCTTGAGGTAGGATAAGATTCTGTGATTCCGATTCCGCCCAACGAACAACTGAAACAGTTGCGCTCACGATTGCGGATAACCACCCGCGATGTGGCTGAATTCAGCCAGAAGATCGCCGAAACTGAGGGCAATCCGGAATTCCAGATTTCCAACGCCTGGCTTACGCAAATCGAGAATTCAGACTCGGTTCCGAGCATCTTCAAACTTTACAGCTTGAGCGCCATTTATCGGATGAAGTTCACCGACTTGCTGCGCCTCTACGGGCTCGACCTGCAAAAACTGAACCTGCACCAACTGGCTGCGCCCCTGCCCCACACTCACTTGGCCACGCTGGAAGTCTACGACCCGGACCAGACGGTTTCGTTCCCCGTTCGATTTGACAGATCCTTCGATCTGGACAGCACCAATCTTCTCTCGCGCATGGTGGAACTGTGGGGAGAAGTGCCGATCGCGATGATCCAGCATTTGGACCTCCGCCACAGTCAGTACGGTTATGTTGGGCTTCAGGATTTCACGCTTCACCCGCTGCTGCGCCCGGGTTCGTTTGTGCAGATCGATTCACGCATCCGGAAGGTGCAACCCCTGCGCTGGCGCACGGAATTTGACCGGCCGATTTACTTTGTGGAGTTGCGGGACGGTTATGCTTGTTCTTGGTGTGACCTTCTGGACGACCAGCTCCTGCTTCTTCCCCATCCGCTCTCTCCGTGCAGTGTCCGGAAATTCAAATATGGAACTGACGCGGAAATTGTCGGGCAGGTAACGGCGGTCGCGATGAGACTTACCGACTCGGCGGAATCGGCTCCTGACGGAATCGCAAGATTGCCAAAGCGAGTCTGATGTTGGATAGAAAAAGCCGCGCGACCGTGGGATTCACTTCCAGGGGGATCGCTATGTGGTACGGCTCCAACTTCTCCCAAGCGCGGAGAAATTTCTCAGGACTTTCGCGCGATGACCGCAGATAAATTTCAATTTCCTCAACCACATTTTCCAGCGAAAGCGCGGAAACCCTGTAGAAAACCTGGCGGTGGGCTAGTTCCAACGCCTTTCGGGCAATCTCCGGGCTGAAGCGGTCGGTCAGCCCATCGTGATGATAGCTTCCCGAGTTATAGTCCCGCATCGAAGCGAGATAAATCAGGCGCCCAAGATCGCACGAAATCCGGGACAATGTTCGATGCAAGAGATCGTCATACGCCTCTTGTACGGGCACGACTTTGATGCTGGCGCTCATCCCCACGCGAATCCCTTGGCCTCCGTGGTCATGCAATCTTACCTGGACCCCGCCCCGCCAATTTCGCGGTTTTGCGTTACGGCTGCGAATGCCCGTTGGGCATCGCCAATGCTCTGCGTTAGTTTGTCCGCATAGACAGCTAACCCGCACAATCTCTGCGGGCCCGCCAATTCAATCGAGGCAGACAGAATGATGCAAATCAGCTTGAGTTCCGCATATTGCAGGAAAATCCCCGCCTCTGTTGCAAATTCGAGGTCGTGGCTCTGCCGGGTGATTTCCAGGTGCTGCCGCATGATTTGGCCGATGGCCGCCGACGTCTGCCGTACCCACAAATGTGCCACGGCGTTGCGTTCTCGATGGAAGAGTCTTTCCAGACGAGGCGATTCCATGTGCAAGATGAATAACAGGTCATCCCCTGAGAAGATATGCGAAACAAATTCAGGAGGACAGGCCTCCACCTTGTCGCCCTTCTCATACAGGGACGGCTCCCAGGCTGAAGAGGTGCCCCGCGAGGTGGAGTGCGCTCGGATCCACACGAGCAGGAGCAGAAGAAGCACGGCCGCGCCAATCAATGCGCTGAAAGTCCCGATCATGGCCGAACCGCCTTTGCCAGGTACCCGCGCATCTCTCGCAGCCGCTGGCTCGTCGCGGCGGCAACTCTCTGATACTGCAGTTCGAGTTGCACCTCTCTCCTGGGCTCGGGATTCGGAGCATAGGACCATAGATGCACGACCCAGACCCCGAGAACGACAAAATAAGAAGCGGGGTGGATGTAGAACCAGAATTCGCGAAACTTCTCCCCTCCTGATGAAGCAAATGTCAACCAGATCACGCTCTCGCCAATAAAGAGGGCATAACCGATTAAGACGCCTCTCAAGTTCCTTCCGAAGAGGATCGAATAAAAGAAGAACGATAGGACGAGCGCAGCTATTGCCAGAGCCTGCACCGTGCGGAGCGCTCGTTCCAAATCCATGGTTGAGGCGATCAACCACCATCGTGGATCATTTGCCGTATTAACAATGGCTTTCGTAATCGTCAACACGAATACCAGTGCGAGCAAATTTCGAGCCATTCGTGCCGTCCCGGGATATGCGGTGAGTCCCACGCGGTAAATGTCAAACACAACGCCGCATCCCATCAGAATGCCCAGCCATTCCGTAATCCAGTAAGTAGATGAATAGATCTGCGGGCGTGCATAATAAACAGAAAAGCGGACGAGGGACTGCAACAAAACGAAGAGGATATAAGCGTAAAAGACGGGATAACGGGGTAGGAGCTTGCCCCGGATCCCGCGAACCAGCAGCAGAGTTTCGAGCACAATACCGCTCCACCAGATAACGTGGTCGAGCATTTTCCTCCGACGCAGATCCAGACAGGTCTCGCGGAGCCAATCCTAGCATGAGCGAGGGAAAGAGCGCAGGGCACCTTTCCCTCTCCTCAAGCTCTTTCCTAGGAAGCCATACCAAGCGGCGTCTGTGGAATTGGTCTCGGCACCGGGTCCGTTCCATCGGCAGTCAAGATTCCCGTAGTGCCGATGGATGATCGCAGCGGATTCAGTCTCTCTGTCTTGAGAGATTTGACATTGGCCACATTCGGAAAAAGGGGCACAGCAGCGAACAAGATCGACATGCAGACGAAGACTCGAATTCTCAGTTTAGGCATACCTGCCTCCTTGTAGAAATTTGGGATGAGGGAAAACTGGATCGTGAAGTCCTCCCCCGCGAACTTGGCTAGCCTAAGCAGTAAAGCAAATGGGTGTGTAGTGAATGGAAGGATGGTTGGTATCCCAACCAGAAGGCCCCTGGAAACGGACTATTTTGGTTTCAAAATGGATTGACCAGCAAAGAGTTGAGGAGGGAGTTCCCTGAGGAAAGAATACGAAAGCAACTGTGTGAATATTAATGCGGCAAAATGCCATTCTGCTTTCAAGAATATGTCTCACGAAGTGGTAGCAAGGATTCGCGATCTCGCCTTTCTGGCTTTGACTCATAATGCTTTTGGAGATGTTCGTTGTTCAAACATTCGGCCTCTCTCTCGGCAGTAATTATCGTCTTCAATTTCAGAGCCGCCTGGCGACACGTTTCTCTATACCTATACTCTCCGGCAAACTGCTGGCTCATTTCCCCGTTCCATACCACGGTGGTTGTGATCCCAAGCGTTCGGCAATAACCTCCTTCTTAGGCGCTCGTATCGAGTGAACATTATTTTTTTGAGGTCTGAGCCCAGTCAGGAACGTGCATCGGTATGGGAGGTCGGGGCACAGTGGCAATCCGGAAAGGAGAGCGCTGGCGCTGCCAGAACCGGGCATGCGAGAGTGAAATCTTGGTGCTGGCATCTAGCGAAGTGCAGGGCGCCGCAAATCCGCAATGTTCTTGCGGGGGCATCATGAAGAAACGTTATTTCCCTCCGGAATTGAAAACCAACCCAGCAGGAAGAGAGGCACGACAGCGTCTCCAGACTCTTGCAGCTCTCACGCTGGATTTACCCCTGTTTAATCGCGCAGAACAAGACGAAGGATAGTAATCCATCCCCGGAAAGGGGGACATCTTCACAATTGAGGTTCTTCAAAGGATTCACCGTGCTTCTGATCCTGACTTTCATCTCACTTGGAATACTCTTCCTCTACGACTCTGTCTCCCACCCAAGAGCGGCAGCACCCGGCCAAGTCATCACAGGGGCCGTCTTCTGTTCCCTGGCTCTCACCTTGCTTTATTTTCTGTCAAGGCCAGCCGAGAAATGAATTCCTCAGGAAAAACGAAGAATATCGAAGAGACGGGCGCGTCCCCCAAGCCGGATTGCCGCGCCGAATTCATCTTTTATGCGAAAACGCGCTCAGATGAAGCAAGGCCCGTCAAGATCCTCGGTGACTACGCATGCGATTTCCGGCGGCCGGACTGGGAGCGCCGCTGGAGTGAGTGGCGTTCCCAGAATATTTACTTGAATCTCTTCCTTTGCAGAGACCATGCCAAATTGCTGGGCTTGCTGGACGATGACGGACAGAGCACCCTAAAGAGCAATCCTAGCCGAGAATGAGGACGTTCAAATCTTTCTGCGCGCACGATGCAAATACCCGGCCTTTCACCCCTCGCGCGAAGATGCCGCTGAGGTTTCCCCAGAGGCAATCTTTTTGAAAGGTTGACCGTTCATGCCATCGTGGCGCCGGGAGCGCTTGCCGCTACCGTTCTCGGGAGGAAGCTGCGGTCCCTCATCGAGTTCGTGTTGCAGCTTCCTCTCGAGTCCCAGAAGATCTAGCCGCCACTGCCCCACCAGCATCTTTGTCTTGGCCGCGTTGTAGCCAAGAAGCCGTGCTAATTCGCAGATCGTCGCGCACAACTCGGCATTCCCTGAGGATTGAATGATCGCGCCGGTCTGCTCCTCCAGAAGGTTCTTGTTCTGCGGATAGAACTCGTCCGCAATTTCTGGGGCACGTTCCATTTCGCTTTCCCGTACGACGAATGGCGCTAGTTGTTCACCGGCACAAGCTGGCTGCGCTTCGAGCTGGAGCTCTGCCGGCTCGTTCATCTTGGTGACCAGACTGTTCAGTGTCGTCCCTCCAATCTCAAGGCTCAGAATGGGGACAACTGAGCTTTCCCACTCTCCATATTGCCCGGGATGCCAGCGAAGCTCCGGGGTCACCTTCAGGTTGGCTTTGACCCATTTCAATCGCCCGCCGTTCCAACTGTGCAGTTGCGCCACGGCGTTTGACAAATTGGGGACCGAGGTCTTGCTCCCCGTATGCAGCCGGCAGATGGAGCCCAAGCTAGGGAACTTTTCTAGGATAAAATAAAGATCTGCCGACGGCCCACATTTACCACTCTCTAGTTCGGGGCAGCCTTCCCCACAACCTTCGATTGGCTGCCCTTTCATCGGTCCATCCACATATTTGTGATTGCCCGGCCATGATTCCCCCTCTGGGTGCTCCGTTGTCCTTCGGCTTGCCTGCATTTCGTAGCGTGGCTCGTTGCCGTTGGTGATCTGCACAAGCTCTCCGTGACATAGGCGGCCCTTCCGGGTCCAAAGGGCGTACTCCGATGGGCATACTTCTCTGGGGTCGTCATGAAGGAAGATCACTGCCAGCTCAGTCGGCTTCTCCCCGAAGACCTCTGCGACATCTGGTGCGGTCTCCCAATACACAGCTTGTCCACGCATTGTTTTCCGCTTGAAAACGAAATGAAAAAGCGCTCGCGGACTACCATTCTCATCATCGGGCGTCGGACCCTCCCCGATGGCGACTTTAATTGTCACCGGGAGCTTCTCAAGCGCCGCGCCGTTCCCGTCATGCGTTAATCCGAGAATCCCCATTGCGCCCTCCCCTCTTCTATGGTTTCGATGGTCTCTGCGACAGCGGGACTTCCACGCTGCGGGTCTTACAGAAATGACATCCCAATCAGAACAACGCGAGCTGCTCATCTGGTGGCGCCGAAGTAGACCGCCGGGAACTTCTCCTGCGGGATGAGTCCATTACCGGTCTAAGTGTCGACCACTGATCTTGTTGAGGCGACGTGGACTCGATCAGCGGTATCTCAGAGACAGTCGGTTCGGCCTCGGCTTCCAACACTTCGGCTACTCGTGTACCAAGCGTGTCCTCTTGCTTTTTCTGTAGCGTGGCCCACACGGCATCGGCTCTTTCCCCGATTCCCTTCTCTGTGACAAGTTCGCGGGCCATGGCCATCAGGATGTCATCTTCGTCGTTGATCGCTTGCAACCCTTCCGAAGAGAATTTGCCTTCCATGGCCAGTGAGACCAGTAGCTTCTTCCCCATCAGCCGAAGGCAGCTCTCTTGCATCGTCTCGGCGTAGTGCAGGTATTTCACCTTCACTGGAAGGCGCTGCCCAATTCGCCAGCTTCTCCTGCTTGCCTGCCGAAGGACATAGATGGAGTATCCCGTCTCGTAAAACAAGATCGTTGGAAAGTCGATCAGGTCGAGCCCCGTTTGCACCAATTTCGGGTGGCAGATGACGGCCTGTACTCCCGCTCGGAGTTGGCGGTCGTACCAGCCCTCTCGCGCCTCAGGAGGCACATCTGTGGTGAGCAGCGCGACCCGAATCCCCTCATTTGTGAGGATATGCTCCAGTCTTCGAGTCACATCTCGCTTTTGCGTGTACACCGCGTAGATCTGGCACCGACGACCACGCGCCAGCTCTGCTTTCACTTCTTCCACCAAGCGGCGCTCCTTGGTGTAGACGTGGTCCTCGCTCAGATCTGCCGTCTGCGCAATGAGGAATCTTTCTCGTCGTTGCGTCTCCGGGTCGTATTCCCACCCAAACAAATTCCCCAAGCAAAACGGCCGGTCTGGGTAAAGCAGCAAGGCGTTCAACGCCACACTCATTACCGACTGATTCCCACGATGCTCCTTCAGCGCGGCTTTCACGTCCTCTTCAAGTTTCTTGTAGGCTTCCTTCAATGGAGGGTCCATCTCCACGCTGACGACCTCCTCCCGGTAGGGCGGCAGCACTTCCGAGATGTCTTCAAGCGAAATGAATGCTCCCAGGGTCATCAGGAAACGACCAAAGAGAAGTGGAGACGCGCCCGGACGCCGACGAACACGTTTGGTTACACGCGCCTCTGAGCAAGCGTTATCCGCTGGCTCGATTACGGTGATCTTTTCGAGCAGCCCGTAGGTTTCCGTGAATGCTCGCACGCCCGCTTCCCCATACTCGAACCCTTCCTGGACCATCCTCGCCGGATGCATACGGAAGAGGATGTTAAACACCTCATCCGCGTAGCCTCCGAGGAGCGTCCCGGTAAGGACGACGGTGTGTTGCGCACATCCAGCCAGCGTGCCAAGCGCGTTTCCCTGGGCGGTGTCTCCCTTTAACTCGTGCACCTCGTCAGCGATGGTGTAGTCGAAGAAGTCCGGCATATATCGGCCGATGAAATCCACCGGAGCGAAGCGCCGGATTTTCTTCCCGTCCGCCTGCCACAACGCGCTGTACAATGCCTGCCGCGATTTCCTGGATTCGTCCCCATTCGGCCCGCCTAGAATTTCGCTCAGCTTTGCCTTCTTAAAATCTACTGAGAGAAGTCGTTGCCCATCCTCTCCCATGCAAATCGGGCAGCCTGTGTCTGCGTTCACAACGGAGCCTTGATACCGGCCGCAGTGCGCAAACCCGTACGCGTGTCGCCAGAAGTAACTGAGCTTTCCGCGGTCACGCCCCACAATGAACAGAGCGGGGAACCCGCAGATGGAATCCCAACGCCGGCGAGCACTGCGAGCCGTCTTCCGCTGCCGCAACTCCGTAAGTGTGGTGCGCAGCCCTTCCCGGATGATCCGTCCATTCCGCAGCCTGACTTCGTTGACCCCCGCATGGCCCACGGAACTCGTCGGAGTTCGGAGACCGTCGATGAAGAAAACGCGCACACGAGGCAGAGTTAGAAATGCTTCTCTCGCCCACTTCTCAACTAACTGGGGCGGAACCATGGCCAGGGCCGTGAATGGCCTGCGGTCACTATGCACGTGGACAGCGCCGAGCGAGATCAGTGTCTTGCCGGTCCCGCACTCTGCGATTACCGCTGCACCCCGTGCCTCATTCCAACGCTTTACCACGCCCATCATCGCGAGCGTTTGAGCCGGAAAGGGCTTACGGAGAAGTTGCCCGGTGAGCGGCGATGCTGCGTCGTCAATGCCGTGCAGCGGCGGATAGGTCTGAAGAATTCTCTCACCCAGCTCGGGGGCCCACACACGCAGATATGCGGCGATGTCAGGTATTTTGTCCATGATTCTGAAAGACCTCTCACTGGCGGATTTCTTGAGTCGCAGGTTTGGTGAATGTCTAATCGCGTTGAAGAACTAGCGGCAGAGACGGACTGTCTATGTGCCTCAAGATTGAAACGAGCCGGCTCATTCTGCGTCCGTTCGAGCTAACAGACGCAGAGGCAGCCTTCGGCTGGTTCGGCAGTCCAGTCGTTATGCGGTTCACCCCGACCGGCCCCGACACGTCCATCGGTCAGACGAAGACGCGGATGGCCAGGTATAAAGAGCACCAGACCGCGCATGGCTTCAGCAAGTGGATCATCGTGGATCGCAGGACGGGAGGTTCGATCGGGGATTCGGGGTTACTCGAGCTGCAGGACTACGGCTGGATCGATCTTGGGTTCCGCTTGGCACAGCCGAACTGGGGAAAGGGTCTTGCGACTGAGGCGGAAGCAGCACGGGTGCGCGTCGCCTTCGATGAGCTTAGGCTCGACCGACTGACCGCACTCGTTCACCCTGAAAACGTTGCTTCGATTCGAGTGTTGGCGAAGTTGAGGTCCCGCGTCGAGCGGCAGGACACGATCATGGGTATGAAATCGATCCTGTTCTCTCTTGATGCCAAAGCCGCCCGAACCGCGGCTGACAGCGGGGGTAGCTAAGCGGCCGATGAGGCTGACGGTCCGCTTCGCGGCGCTTCAGCTGATGATAGGGTCGGCTGTTCAAGGAAATTCTTGGGCAACCTCCAGCAGATCGCCCCGTTCTCTTTCGGCATGCGGATCAAACCCTTCTTTAGGGCGTTACCGATCCATTTGAGAAAGATAGGCTTATTCCCCTTCACCAGCACCGGTGAGCATCCCAGTCCCACCAAGGGTCGGATCGCCTTCCGTTGATTGAGCTCGCGCATAAACCACGGAGCCCACTCCGGAACCACTGGCAGGCCATATCGCGAGGCAACGCGATAGAGCACAAACACCGGATCGTCATCGCACAGAATGGTCCGTGCGCCCTCACGGTCCGCCCCAGGCTTCGTCTTGGCTAACTCGGCCGACACAGCCACCAAGTGCCGGGCCGGAAGCTTCTTGCCTGGAACCGCCACACTCCCGCGAAAGCATTGGGCCTCGATACCAAAAGAGGTAGCGATGGGCGAACCACCCGGGAGTTGAATATGGAACAACGCACCCTCGATAACTGCTGCCCACAGCGCACCGATTTCGGCATCTCCACCTATCATTGAGGCCAAGTGGGTGGCAGCCTGACCTCGTTCATCTTTTGCGGTTTCCAGGACGACGCGGTCAATGTAAACCCGGACGCGAGTAGTAGTGTCTTTCGTGCGTTTGATGAATTCCAGCGTTCCAAAGCGCTCGTGTGCGTTCTGCATTTCCGCTTCCTCCAGCCAATAGATGCGTCGAATTCACCCTCCAATTGGGGTTTTGAAATGACCTGTGACATCGATGTTTTCTTGGGAAACGACTCTTAGGAAATTGGGGGGCTATTTCACTTCGTGGAAGCGCGGTGGGAATTCTGCTCTGTAGAACTGGCCTCGTTCAACTTCGGGGACGCCCCGTGTAGCGCAGCTCTCCTGATCGCAGCCGCGGCAGTTGTATACACCATCCAGTATTTCCGTGCGTCGTCCACCTCTGAGTCCCGGATCACCCCGCCATATTCGACCCGGACAGCTGGGTAGTTGCTTTCATGCAGAGCCTCGGAGTGATGCCACTCCTTGCCATCCGATACAATGAGGTGATCGCCGTAAGCACCCGGACACGAACCCCCACAAACCAGAAATGGAATGCCTATGAGCGCGGTTAGCTCGTCATAGTGTCCGTAGTTGGCCTGCTCATCCACCATGACAACCGCACCCGGGATTTCTTTTCCATCCGCTGATAATGGCTTCGATTCTTCGAGCCGATAGCCCATTTTTTCGAAAACATCCTTGTCTCGCTCAGCGCAAACGAGTGTCGAATAACACCGGTCACCCATGACTTTGTCTCCTTTCCCTAGCAGACGAGTTATTTCAGGGTGGCAATCTCTCCTGTGGAGAAAACGAGCGTAAGCTCGTTCGAAAATCGTTCCTTCTCCCGAATGACTGTCTTCCTGTCTTCTTCCTCTTCCGATTTGTCCACCAGTTTGATCGACTGCCAGTGTGCGATATGCCGCGTTTCACCGTCCCCGAAGATACCGTTGAGCATTCCGGCCGTGCAGAGCAGCCCGACATGCCCGCCGTGCAAAGGCGTGAGCGGACGCCCGCTGACGTCTGCCTGCTGCGCGAAAATCAGCGCCGAAGCCTGCCGATAGGCCGACGATTTCGGCAATAGGTCTTCTATTTGGTCCAGTGGAAGCCCGCGGTGAACCAGGCGCACGGGTGCGCCCGGAGGCGCAACGTACAGGTGGTCAGGCTCTGGCGGTAGCGGTGGAAGTCCTTGCAATTCTCTTTCGAGGGAGGCTAGCCATAGCTGTGCCCGAATGATCTCGCTGTCCCGCAGTCGATCCCTTTCCTGCCGAGTACGGCGCACTCCGAGCACGACGACTTGCTCGTAGCGGACGCTTTCAGGTTCCGTGAGGCGGTAGACGCGTATGTCACGAAAATGAATCGAAAGCAGAACAGTGCAATCGGCAATTCGCTTCGCTGGCACGACGAGCACAAGGATGCCGCCTGGCTTCAGCCACCGGTATACGTGCTCCAAGAAGAGCTTCTCCATGCGCTGCGATCTCTCTTCGCCGATCTCGAAGTCATACGGCGGGTTCAAATACATCAATGAAAAGGATTCCACGGGACACTGCACGTCAAAGCAGTTCCCGTGGATCACCTCGCTCCCTGTGGCACGAGCCTGTTCGGCGCGTCCCGCATCAAGTTCAACGCCGTATCGCAAGACCTTTCTTTCAGAGGTGATTTCAGCGAACGCTGCACCATCCCCGACGCAAGGGTCGATTGCTGAAGCCTGTTG
>Ga0153915_10001301_pt1 | contig 22981 bp, 23 predicted proteins | sample Opewatmetagenome_2_FD_107003 | JGI IMG/M metagenome (GOLD analysis project Ga0153915, IMG submission 107003) | Freshwater wetland microbial communities from Ohio, USA - Open water 3 Core 3 Depth 3 metaG | ecosystem: Environmental > Aquatic > Freshwater > Wetlands | place: USA: Ohio, Lake Erie...
CTTGGCGAGGTCGATCTCGGCGGTGATCACGCCGGGTTGTTCGCCGGCCTCCGCAATCACCGCCCCCCAGGGATCGACGATCAGCGAATGCCCATAGGTGAGCCGCCCCCCGGCGTGCACGCCGCATTGCGCCGGCGCGAACACATAGCACCCGGTCTCGATCGCGCGCGCGCGCAACAGCACATGCCAGTGTGCGCGCCCGGTCGGCACCGTGAAGGCCGAAGGCACCGACAGAAGCTCGGCGCCGGCATGCGCGAGTGCGCGGTACAACTGCGGGAAGCGCACGTCGTAGCACACCGTCATGCCGAGGACGCCGAACGGCGTCGGCACCACGCGCGCCGCGGTGCCCGGGCGATAAGTCGCCGATTCGCGGTAGCTCTCCCCGCCGGGGAGCTGCACGTCGAACATGTGGATCTTGTCGTAGCGGGCGACGACATCGCCGGCAGTATCGATGAGAAACGAGCGGTTCGCGAGCTGATCGCCCTCGAGCCGGATCGTGAGCGAGCCGACCAGCAGCCAGCGGTCGGTCTCCTTGGCCAGCGCGCGGAACGCGGCAAGCCCGGGGTGGGATGCCTCCGGCGCAGCCTTTTCGATCGCAAGCTTCCGGCTCGGCTCGAGCATCACCGCACATTCGGGCAGCGTGATGAAATCCGCCTGGCGTGCTGCGTCGCGTACCAACCGCTCGGCGACCGCGATGTTCGCGGCCATCTCGTTGCCGGCGGTCAGCTGGACGCAGGCGAGGCGCAACTTGGTCATGTGCCGGCCAGCAGCGGATCGAGCTTGTTCTCGCGCTCCAGCATATAAAGTTCGTCGCAGCCGCCGACATGCCGCCCGCCGATGAAGATCTGCGGCACCGTGCGTCGGCCGCCCGATTTCGAAACCATCTCGTCGCGCCTGCCGACCTCGCCGTCCACGTCGATCTCGGTGAACTGGACGCCCTTGCCCTTCAGAAGCGCTTTCGCACGCGCGCAAAACGGGCACCACATGGTGGAATAGATCACGACTTCAACCATTGCCGATCTCTCGCTGCACTTAACGCAAATACTATAACGGTCGCACGACTCGGGCGAGGGTCAGCACGTCGACCTGCGTCGCGCCGGCGGCTTCCAGGGCGCGGGCACAGGCCGCGACCGTCGCGCCCGTGGTCAGCACGTCATCGATCAGGAGTACACGGCGGCCGGCGATTAATCCTGCGCGCCGGCGTCGGACGGCGAACGCGCCCCGCACGTTCGCCGCGCGGTCGCGCCGGTTCATGCGCCCCTGGCTTTTGGTCCAACGGGTGCGCTGGATCGCATCCGGCGCGACCGGCTTCCTGGCCGCCGCGGCGATCGCATGAGCGAGCAGCGCGGATTGGTTGTAGCGCCTGAGCAGCAGTCTCAGCCGGTGCAACGGCACCGGCACGAGCACGTCGGCCTCGGCGATCAGCTCCGCCCCGGCGCGCGCCATCCACAGGCCATAGGTGGGCGCCGCGTCGGTGCGATCGGCGTGCTTGAGGGCGACCACCAGCCGCGCGCTGCCCTCGTCATAGCGCAGCGCCGCGCGGGCTCGATGGTACGCCGGCGGCTCGCGCGAACAGGCGGCGCACAGCGCGTCGGCACCCGCGTCGTATTCGAACGGATAGCCGCAGATGGCGCAGTGCGGCGCGCTCAGGAATCGGACATTCGGCCAACACGCGGCGCACAGCGCGCCGGGCTCCGCGACCAATTCGCCGCAGGCAAGGCAGCGCGGCGGGAGAAGAAGGTCCAGCGCCGCGCGGGCAGTGTTTCGCCCAACGCGAAGCACCCCCATCAAAACTCTCCGGCCGCGGCGCTGCGGATCATTTCCTCCAGCGGCACGCGGTGGCAGTGCTGCTTGGAGAGATCGCAATAGCAGCCCACCGCGATCGGCGTGTGCTTGGCGATCTCGGCCAGCGCGCGAATGGTCTGCCGTGCATCGGTCTTGCTCATCTCGCGGCGGTACGCGGCGACAAATCGCCGCCAGGCCTTCTCGTCGGTGGCGGCGCCGCTGGTCTGGTATTGCTTCAGAAGTTTGCGACTGGGCGCGATGGTCGGCAGCCACACATCGAAATAATTCCGCTTGGCGTAGTCGCCCTTCTTCACCCCGCGTGGCAGAAACCGCGTGACGCCGAACCGCACGCCCTCGCCGGGCTTGCGCGGCATTCCCATGCGGTATTTGGTGACCCGCGCGGCCACGGCTTAGTGCGGAAACTTGCGGAACCGCGCCGTACCGTCGCGCGCGATCTGCTGCACCAGATTCACTTCCCAGCTCAGGTATTCGTTCATCGCGGCGCGTGCGTCGGTGGCGGTGGCGTTCCGCTCATAGGGTTTCAACCAGACGTCGTCCGGCTCGTCGGCCATGCGTTCCGGGCCGGTGGCGAGCGGGTAATCGGCTGCCCAGGCAGCAGTGCCGCCGGCCAGCACCTTGGCGCCGCGCTCGGCCGCGGCGAGCTGCGCCAGCACGCCGTCCTCGGACGTCAGCACCAGCGTTCCGCCTAGCGGAATTTTCTTGAGCGTCGTATCGAGCCGCGAGCGGACCGCGAACCAGGCGCAGGGGATGTGACCGGCGCGATAGGCGCGGCTGGTCGCGACATCGATGACCGTCGCCTTGCCGGCATCCAGCCACGCCTTCAGCGTCGGCGCGTCGATGGTATCGACCTGCGCCCGGTCGAGGCCGAGAACGCGCTTCGGCCGCACAGTGTGCTCGATCGGGAGATCGGCAGGGCTGCCGCGCAGCACCACGGCATCGGTCCAGCCCATCTGGATGAGCCAGGACGCGGTCATGGTCGCGCGCACGCCGTCATCGTCGGTCAGCACCAGCCTCGCATTACGCACGCCCGCATACTGGTCGGTCGCCTGCACGAGCTGCCCGCCGGGCGCCGAGATCGCGCCCGCGAGGTGTCCGGCCGCGTATTCCTCGGGGTTGCGCACGTCGAACAGATAGAGCGTGCGCCGGTCGGCCTCGGTTTGCCATTGGCGGAGCGTCGCCGTGTCGATCGTGCGTACGCCGAAACGCCGCGCGACCCGCGCCGCATACTCCTGCGCCTTAGTTCGCACCGCACCGGGGACCGGACCGATGGCGCGGCGCGTCTGTCCGCGCTCGCATGTAAACCCGGCAAGCTCCCAGCCCATCGTGCCGTTGCGGAGCGCGATCACCTTGTTGGGAATGCCGGCGTTGATCAGCGACTGCGCGCCGATGATCGAGCGCGTGCGCCCGGCGCAGTTCACCACGACGGTGGTCGCCGGCGAGGGCGCAAGATCCGCGGCGCGATACACGAGTTCCGCGCCCGGGCAGTCGATGCCGCGCGGGATGCTCATCCGGTGATACTCGTCGAACGGGCGGCTATCCAGGATCACCAGATCCTCGCCCGCGTCCAGTTTCGCCTTCAGCTCCGCGGCGGAAATCGACGGCGTGTGATAGGCCTCCTCCACGAACTCGCCGAACGCCTTCGATGGCACGGAGACGCCGCTGAAGATCTCGAACCCGGCGTCCTTCCAGCCGGCGATCCCCCGATCGAGCACCGCGATATCGGTGTAGCCGAATCCTGCCATGTGCGCGGCGGCGCGCTCGGATAGCCCGTTATCGGCATCGCACAGGACGACCGGAGCGCCGGTGCGGGGCACCAGATCGGCCAGCACAAGCTCGAGGCGGGACAGCGGCGCTGACACAGCGAACAGCAGATGCGCCTCGGAAAACGCGCGTTCCTCGCGCACGTCCAACAGCGCGAGCTCGCCGCCCGCCGCGAGAAGCGCCTTCAAGCCGGTAGCGTCGATGCGTTTGGGTGCGATTGTCATGATGCCGAAGTCTAGCCGAATCCGGTTCGCGAATCCCACGGGCGTCTCCTACAATTACGGTCCATGGACGACGCCAAGATGCCCGCGCCTGATTCCGCCACGACAGCGAATGTGCTGATCGCGCGCGCACGCGCGCTCGCTCCGGTGCTGCGCAGCCGTGCCGCAACAGCCGAAGCCGCGCGGCGCATTCAACCGGAAACCATCGCCGATCTCCGCAGGGCGGGGCTGTTCCGTATTTTCCAGCCGGCGCGCTATGGCGGGCTCGACCTCGATCTCGAAAACCTCGTGCACATCACTTACGAGCTCGGCCAGGGCTGCGGCTCCGCCGCATGGGTCTACTCGGTGGTGACGTTCCACCAGATGCACGTCGCGCTGTTCGACAAGGCGGCGCAGGACGAGGTGTGGGGTGCGAATCCCGACGCGCTCAGCGCCTCGTCGTATCTGCCGGCGGGCACCGCGACGCCGGTTGCAGGCGGGTTCCGGCTCAACGGCACTTGGCCGTTCGCCAGCGGCATCGACAATCTGGAATGGATCATCGTCGGCGCGCGGGCGGTTGGCGAGGCGGGCGCCGCGCCGGATTTCCGGTTCTGCCTGGTGCCGAGGACCGACCTCGTGATCGAGGACAATTGGCGCGTGATGGGGCTTTGCGGAACCGGCAGCAAGAACGTGTTGCTGAACGACGTGTTCGTGCCGGAGCATCGCACGCTCCGCTTCTCCGCCGCGCGCGAGGCGAATACGCCGGGCGGCGCGCTGCACGGCCACCCGCTGTATCGCCTGCCGTTCTTCGCGATCGCAAGCTATTGCCTGATCGGCCCGGGACTTGCCATCGCCGCGGGCGCGCTCGCAGATTATGTCGCGGAGATGGACGTGCGCGAAGGCACCGGCTCGCTTGCCGGCACGCCGACCAAGATCGCGTCGCACGTGCAGGTGCAGATGCGTGTGTCCGAAGCTTCCGGCCTGCTCGATGCTGCCAAGCTCCTGATCCTGCGCGACTGCCGCGACACGATGGCCACGGTCCGCTCCGGCGCGGTGCTGCCGCTCGAACAGCGGCTGCGCAACAAGCGCGACCAGGCGCTCGCCATGCGCTTCCTGAAGGATGCCGTGCAGCTCCTCGCCGACGCGTCCGGCGCGCGCGGCCAGTTCACCGATCACCCGATCCAGCGCGCCTACCGCGACATCCATGCGGTGAGCTGCCATATCACGTTGAACTGGGACGCGGTGATGCCGGCCTATGGCCGCCATATCCTCGGGCTCGATCCCGGCATCGTGGTCTAAGGCGGGGCGCCGACGATGGCGCACATCACCGACATCGCTGTGTTCGACCGGCGTGCGGTGCGGCTGCACCGCACCCGCGCCGCGCACGATTTCGCCGCGCACGATTTCCTGTTCCACGAAGTGGGCGCGCGGCTGGCCGAGCGGCTGGCCGGAATCAAAAGGCAATTCCTCCGCGCGGCCGATATCGGCAGCCGCAACGGGGTCATGCGCGCCGCGCTCGACGGCCGCGCCGGGATCGAAACGCTGATCGGCATCGATTCTTCGGCCGCGTTCCGGCCCGACATCGTCGCCGACGAGGAATTCCTGCCGTTTGCCGACCAGAGCCTGGACCTCGTGGTGAGCTGTCTGTCGTTGCATTGGGTGAACGATCTGCCTGGCGCGCTGATCCAGATCCGCCGCGCGCTCAGGCCCGACGGGCTGTTCCTCGCGGCGATGTTCGGCGGCAACACGTTGAACGAGCTGCGCTGCGCGCTGATGGAGGCGGAGCTTGCCGAGGAGGGCGGGGTGAGCCCGCGAACCTCGCCGCTCGCGGAATTGCCCGATGTCGCCGGCCTCTTGCAGCGCGCGGGATTCGCGCTGCCGGTGGCGGACGCCGAGACCATCACCGTCACCTACGCCGAGCCGTTCGCGCTGATGCGCGACCTGCGCGGCATGGCGGAGACCAATGCGGTCGCGCAGCGCCGGCGCGGTTTCACCCGCCGCGCGACGCTGTTCGGGGCGGCGGAACGCTATCGCGCCGTGCATGCCGGTGCCGACGGCCGCATCCCGGCGACGTTCGAGCTTTTGTTCCTCGCGGGCTGGGCGCCGCACGAATCGCAGCAGCAGCCGAAACGGCCCGGCAGTGCGACCGCGCGGCTCGCCGATGCGCTCGGCACCGTCGAGCGCCCGGCCGGCGACAAGGCGAAGCCCTAGGCAGTCGCCATTGCCGCGACCGGCTTCGGCGGCCGCTCGCGTATGCACAGCGACAACGCGGTTGCGATCAGTGCGGCGACGATCGCGACCAGCCACAGCTCGCGATAGCGCGCGGTCAGGTCGAACAGCGCACCACCGACGAACGCGCCGAGCGCCGCGCCGATCCAATGTCCGCCCAGCATCAGCCCCAATGTGAGACCCATCACGCGCACGCCGATATGGCTCGCGGCGATGGAGGCGATCAGCGGCATGGTCGCGTAGTTGGTGATGCCGAACAGCACCGCGAACAGGAACAGGAGCGAGAGATCATTGCCCACGTACATCAGGAGCACGAAGGTCGCGGCGCGCAGCAGGTAGCATGCGGCGAGCAACGTCGGCCGGTGCATCTTGTCGGCGAGGAAGCCGGCGCCGATGGTGCCGACGATGTTGAACCCGCACAGCACGCCGTAAGCCTTGGAGCTGTCGACCGGGTCGAGCCCGCAGAGCGTTGCATAGGGCAGCAGATGCACCTCGATCGCGCCGGCGGTGGTGAAGCCGCAGATCACGAAGCCGCCGAACATCAGCCAGAACGTGCCGCTGCGCGCCAGCAGCCGCAGCCGGCTGCCGAGCGAATCGGTGATGCCGAGTACGGCGGGCGCGACCGCACTGCGGAGCAGAATAAGCGCGAACGGCGCGAGGGCGAGCGCGGCAATCCCGAGGATCAAATACGAGGTGCGCCAGCCGATCGTGGTGATCAGGATCGCGAACAGCGGGATCAGCGCGAGCTGGCCGCCGTTGCCGCCTGACTGCGCGAGCCCGATGGCCAGCCCGCGCCTTTCGCTGAAATAACGGCTCACGGTCGTCGCCGCCTGCGGCAGGCCAAGCGCGCCGAAGCCGAGCCCGCCGATCACCGAATAGACCACGATGAACTGCCAGGGCTCCCGCACCGCCGGGATGAGCAGCATCGCGGCGCCGATCGCAAGGAGCCCGCCGGTGAAGATGAATCGGGGGCTGAACCGGTCGATCAGGTTGCCCGAGACCGGCGCGGCGATCGCCATCGCAAGCAGCGCGATCGAGCCGCCGCCCGAAAGGAAGCTCTTCGACCAGCCGAACTCTTTCGCCCAGACCGGCATCATCACGCCGAGCGTCGTGCGCGCGGTGAAGCTGAACGCGAGCGCCGCAAAGCAGAACGCGACGATCGTCCAGCCGAAATTCCGGCTACGCGTTTCGGTCACAGGAAATCCCGCAGCATGGCGATCAACGGCTTGTCCGCCGGCGGCATCGGATAGTCCGCGAGCTTCGCGGGCCGCACCCATTTGAGCTCCTGATGCTCGAGCGGCTGCGGCGTGCCGCCCCATTTCCGGCAGACATAGAGCGGCATCAGCAGATGAAAGCCGTCATACGCATGTGAGGCGAAGGTGAACGGCGCGAGGCAGCTTTCCGTCACGTCGATGCCGAGCTCCTCCTTCAACTCGCGGATCAGCGCAGCCTCAGGAGTTTCGTGCGGCCGGATTTTTCCGCCGGGAAATTCCCACAGGCCGGCCATCGCCTTGCCTTCCGGCCGCTTGGCGATCAGCACGCGGCCGTCTGGATCGATGAGCGCGACCGCGGCGACCAGCACGACCGGCTTCGCGGCCGCGTCAGCTCCGGTACGAGCCGTTGATGTCGATGTAGCCATGGGTGAGGTCGCAAGTCCAAACCGTCCAGCGGCCGCGGCCGATGCCGACATCGACCGCTATGTCGATCTCGCGCCCCTTCATGTGCGCGACCACCGGCGTCTCGTCGTAGCCGGGCTTGGCCATGCCGTTGCGGGTGATGGCAACGCCGCCGATTGCGATCTTGAGCTTGTCGCGATTGGCCTTTTCGCCGGCCTTGCCGACCGCCATCACGATGCGGCCCCAGTTCGCGTCCTCGCCGGCGATCGCGGTCTTGACCAAGGGCGAGTTGGCGATTGTGAGCCCGATCCGGCGCGCCGCATCGTCGGATGCGGCGCCGGTCACGGTCAGGGTGACGAATTTCGATGCGCCTTCGCCGTCGCGGACGATGAGCTGCGCCAACTCCCGCAGCACCTCCTCTAGCTTTTTGCGGAAATCCTTGAGCCGCGGATCGCCGGCGCGCGCGATGCGCGGGTTCCCGGCCGTTCCGGTCGCGCACAGGACGGTCGTGTCGCTGGTCGAGGTATCGCCGTCCACGGTGATCGAGTTGAACGTCCGCACATTCGCCGCGGACAGCATCGCCTGCAGCGCGGCCGGCGCGATCGCCGCGTCGGTGAACACGAAGGCGAGCATGGTCGCCATGTCGGGCGCGATCATGCCCGAGCCCTTGGCGATCCCGCCAATGGTGACCGGGGTCTTGCCGATCCGCGTGCGGCGTACCGCGGCTTTCGGGAACGTGTCCGTGGTCATGATGGCGCGCGCCGCCTCGTCCCACTTGGTCTCGGAAAGCGCGGCGCGCAGCCCCGGCAGCGCGTCGACGATCTTCTGGTCCGGCAGCGGCTCGCCGATGACGCCGGTCGAGGCCAGCAGCACCTCGTGCGGCGTGCAGCCGAACAGCTTCGCCGCGGCACGCGCCTCGCGCTCGACCGATTTTCTGCCGACCAGCCCGGTGAACGCGTTGGCATTGCCGGAGTTCACGATGATCGCACGCGCGCGGCCGCGTTTCGCCACGATGCGGCACCATTCGACCGGCGCGGCGGCGGTGAGCGATTTGGTGAACACGCCGGCCGCGGCGGTTCCCGGCGCAAGCTCGATCAGCAACAGATCGGTACGGCCCTTGTAGCGCAGACCGCACGCCGCGCTCGCCAGGCGAACGCCCGGAATCGGCGGCAGTATGGGAAACGCCTCGGGCGCGAGCGGCGAGATCGGCGGCATGGATCGTTATTGCACCCGACGAAGCGCCGGCGGCGGCGCATCCGCTTGCGGCCGACCTTCAAGATCGAAGCTTTCGACCTTCGCCTTCTCGCGGAGACCCGTGACGAATTTCTCCGCGGCCTCCTGGGCAAGCTGACCGGCGATCTCTTCCTTCGTCTCCTCGAAGCTCGGCGGGCCGGCCTTGCGCCGATCCTCGACCTTGATCACGTGCCAGCCGATCGGCGACTTGACCGGCTCCTTGGACACTTCGCCGGGCTTCAGCGCGAATGCTGCCTCGGAGAACTCCTTGGGCATGTCATCGGGCGAGAAATAACCGAGATCGCCGCCCGCCGCCGCATTCGGTCCCTTCGACCGCTTGCGCGCGAGGTCGGCGAAATCGGCGCCCTTGGCCAGCTCCGCGATGACGGCCTTCGCCTGGTCCTGGGTTTCCACCACGATGTGGCGCGCGCGCACCTCGTCATGCGCCGGCGTCTCCTTGGCCACCTGCTCGTAGCGTGCCCGCACCTTGGCATCGGTCACTTCCGCGTTCACCGCGCGGCCGAGCATGGTTTGCTGCATGACGCGATCCTCGAGCTGCGCGACGCGCATCTTCACTTCGGGATCGTTCTGCAGGTTGGCCTTGCGCGCCGCCTGGGAGACCAGTTTCTGGTCGATCATCTGCTTCAGGAGCGCGGGATAGACCTGTTCGAACGGCAGCGCGCGATACTGTGGCGGCAGCGATTCCTGCGCCGCGACGACGTTGGAACGGTGGATCTCCTCGCCGTTGACCCGCGCCACCACGGGGTCATCGCCCGGCTTTGGCGCGGTCTGGGCGAAGACGTGGCCGGAAGCCACAAGCAGCGCAACGGCGACCATTGCGCGCACGACCGGATGCATGGGGTCCTTTCGGCCGGCGCTGGGGGCGCGACGGCTAACGATACGTTCACCATCATCATGCACATTGGGGCCACCGGCGCAACTTGCCGTGATCTCAAGCGCTTGCGTTGACAGCGTTGGGACCCATGCCTATCTGTGTGGTAAGGTCCGGCTACCAGCACGTATTCACGGTCTAACCAGCATGCTCGCTTCCCTTGCGCGGCGCGTGATCGGCAGCGCAAACGATCGAACCGTCAAGCGCCTCGCCAAGGCGGTGCGCGATATCAACGCCCTCGAGCCGGAGTTGGAGAAGCTCTCGGACGAGGCGCTGCGCGCGCGCACGGTGGATTTCAAGAAACGCATCGCCGACGGCGCCGAGCTCGACGATCTCCTGGTCGAAGCATTCGCGACCGTGCGCGAAGCCTCCAAGCGCACCCTCGGTCAGCGCCATTTCGACGTCCAGCTGATCGGCGGCATGGTGCTGCACCAGGGCATGATCTCGGAGATGAAGACCGGCGAAGGCAAGACGCTGGTCGCGACGCTTCCGGCCTATCTCAACGCGCTCTCGGGCAACGGCGTCCATATCGTCACGGTGAACGATTACCTCGCCCGTCGCGATTCCGAGTGGATGGGCCAGATCTACAAATTCCTCGGCCTCACGGTCGGCGTCATCGTGCACGGCCTGTCCGACGCCGAGCGGCGCGAGGCCTATGCCGCGGACATCACCTACGGCACGAACAACGAGTTTGGCTTCGACTATCTGCGCGACAACATGAAGTTCTCGCTGGCGGAGATGGTGCAGCGGCCGTTCAACTACGCGATCGTCGACGAGGTCGACAACATCTTCATCGACGAGGCGCGGACGCCCCTGATCATCTCCGGTCCGGCCGAGGATTCGTCCGAACTCTACCGCCAGGTCGATGCGCTGATTCCGAGTCTCAGCCCGGAAGACTACGAAAAGGACGAAAAGGCCCGCGCGGTGACGCTCACCGAGCAGGGCAACCAGACGATGGAGCGCCTGCTGGCCGAGGCGGGACTCCTGAAGGGCGGCACGCTCTACGACCTCGGCAACGTCTCGCTGGTCCACCACGTGAACCAGGCGCTGCGCGCCCACAAGCTGTTCACGCGCGACGTCGATTACATCGCGAAAGACGGCCGCATCATCATCATCGATGAATTCACCGGCCGTATGATGGAGGGCCGGCGCTACTCGGAGGGGCTGCATCAGGCGCTGGAGGCCAAGGAAAAGGTCACCATCCAGAACGAGAACCAGACTCTCGCCTCGATCACGTTCCAGAATTATTTCCGGCTTTATCCGAAGCTCGCAGGCATGACCGGCACCGCGATGACGGAGGCCGGCGAGTTCGCGGAAATATACAAACTCGAAGTGGTGGAGATTCCCACCAACGTCCCATGCATCCGCGACGACATGCACGACGAGGTGTATCGCACCGCCAAGGAGAAGTACGATTCCATCGCGAAGCTGATCGAGGAGTGTCGCAACCGCCAGCAGCCGGTGCTGGTCGGCACCGTGTCGATCGAAAAATCGGAGCTCCTGTCGAACCTTCTGAAACAGAAGAAAATCCCGCACAACGTGCTGAACGCGCGCTACCACGAGCAGGAGGCCTACATCATCGCGCAGGCCGGCGTGCCCGGCACCGTCACCATCGCGACCAACATGGCTGGCCGCGGCACCGACATTCAGCTCGGCGGCAACGTCGACATGCGCATCCGGGCCGAGCTCGGCGGCATCGCCGACGAAGCGGAGCGCAAGGCGCGCGAGCCGGAGGTCCGAGACCGGCTTGAGGCGGAAACCGAGACCGGGCGCGAGATCGTGCGCAAGGCCGGCGGGCTGTTCGTGATCGGCACCGAGCGCCACGAGGCGCGGCGCATCGACAATCAGCTGCGCGGCCGCTCGGGGCGCCAGGGCGATCCCGGCGCATCGAAATTCTTCCTGTCGCTCGAAGACGACCTGATGCGCATCTTCGCCGCCGAGCGGATCGATTCGATCCTGCAGCGGTTCGGGCTCGAGGAAGGCGAGGCGATCGTCCACCCCTGGGTCAACAAGGCCCTGGAAAAGGCGCAGCAGAAGGTCGAGGCGCGCAACTTCGAGATCCGCAAGAACCTTCTGCGCTTCGACGACGTGATGAACTCCCAGCGCAAGGAGATCTACGAGCAGCGCAAGGAATTCATGCGCTCGAGCGAGGTGTCCGACATCCTCACCTCGATGCGCGAAGAGGTGATCGCCGAGACGGTCGCACGATGCATTCCGGAGAAGGCGTACGCCGAGCAGTGGGACGTGAAGCTGCTGCACGAGGAATGCTTGAGGCTGCTCAACCTCGATCTCCCGATCCCGGAGTGGGCCAAGGAAGAGGGCATCGCGGAGGAGGAGATCCGGAACCGGATCAACCAGGCCGCGCAGGTGAAGCTCGCGCAGAAGACGGCGAACTACGGCGCCGAGATCATGCGGCTCGCCGAGAAGAGCCTGCTGCTGCAGATTCTGGATCAGACCTGGAAGGAGCATCTGCTTGGCCTCGACCATCTGCGGCAGGGCATCGGGCTCAGGGCCTACGGGCAGCGCGACCCGCTGAACGAATACAAGCGCGAGGCGTTCGAGCTGTTCGAGGGCATGCTCGCGCGGCTGCGCGAAACCATGACGTCGGTGATGTGCCACGTCGAGCTTCGGGTCGAGCAGCCGCAGCAGGTCGCCGAACAGATCGCGGCCCAGCACACGCCGCGGGAAATGCACGAAACGCGCGCCGATCCGGCGCTGGTCGGCATGGGCGCGACCGGCACCGACGGGCTGCCGCCGGCGACGCCGCGGGCTACGCAGCCGCGTTCAGTCGCGGTCGCGTCCGGGGCCAGCCGGCCGGCGAACCTGCCGCCGAGCTGGAAGAAGGACGAATCGACCGGCCGCTGGGTCGATCCGAACGATGCGAACACCTGGGGCAAGGTACCGCGCAACGCCGCTTGCCCGTGCGGCTCCGGCAAGAAATTCAAGCACTGCCACGGCAAGATGAGCGCGTAGGGCGGTTTAATATCGCCGTCATTGCCGGGCTTGACCCGGCAATCAATGGATGCCCGCGTCAAGCGCGGGCATGACAACCGAAAAAATTACGCGCGGAACTCGGTCCCGATCTTCATGAACTTCTCGCGCCGTTGGGCGCGGAGCCGGTCGCCGTCGCTGCCGAGAGCGTGGAGCGCGGCGTCGATCGCGTCACCCGCTGCCTTGATCGCGGCCGCGGGATCGCGGTGCGCCGCGCCCAACGGCTCCGGAACGATCTGATCGACGATCCCGAGGCCATGCAGGTCCTGCGCGGTGAGTTTCAATGCCTCCGCGGCATCCTTCGCGTGCGCCGCGTCGCGCCACAGGATCGAGGCGCATCCCTCCGGAGAAATCACCGAATAGATCGCGTGCTCGAGCATCAGCACCGTGTTCGCCGCGGCGAGCGCGATGGCGCCGCCCGAGCCGCCCTCGCCGATGATGGTGGCGACGCTCGGCACGCGCAGATTGAGGCAGGTCTCGACCGAACGCGCGATGGCCTCCGCCTGGCCGCGCTCCTCCGCGCCGATCCCCGGATAAGCGCCCGGGGTATCGACGAACGTCACCACCGGTATGCCGAACCGCTCGGCGAGTGCCATCAGGCGCTGCGCCTTGCGATAGCCCTCCGGCCGCGCCATGCCGAAATTGTGCTTCACGCGCGCCGCGGTCTCGGCGCCCTTTTCCTGGCCGAGCACCAGGACCGAGCGGCCGCGGAACCGGCCGAGGCCGCCGATCACGGCGGCGTCCTCGCCGAACGCACGGTCGCCCGCCATCGGCGTGAAGTTCTCGATCAGCCCATGAACGTAATCCAGACAATGCGGCCGGTTCGGATGGCGCGCGACCAGCACCTTCTGCCAGGGCGTGAGCTTGGCATAGGTCTGGCGGATCTGGCGGTTGATGCGGCCCTGCAGCCGCGCGACTTCTTCCGCGATATTCAGCCCGTTCGCGTCGGAAAGGTGCCTGAGCTCCGCGATCTTGCCTTCGAGCTCCGCGATCGGCTTCTCGAAGTCGAGATAGGAATGGAAATGGGTCTCCGCCACGATTGCGCGTGCGGTCCGCTTCAGGACGCGCGACGACGCTGCCGGCTCAGCGGGTGCGCGCTTTGCACCAGCGCGGTCAGCCGATCGCGCATCACATGGGTGTAGATCTGGGTCGTCGCGATGTCGGCGTGGCCCAACATTTGCTGCACGGTCCTGAGGTCGGCACCGCCGTCGAGCAGGTGGCTCGCGAAGGCGTGGCGCAGAACATGCGGGGAGACCTTGCGCGGGTCAAGGCCGGCCGCGCCGGCGAGGGCTTTGAGGATCTGCCCGAACCGCTGGCGTGTCAGCCGTCCGCCCTTGGCGCGCGACGGGAACAGCCAGCGGGTTTCGCGGCCGCGCGGCGTGAACTGCGTGCGTACGGCAAGGTAGGCTTCCAGCGCGCGCCGCGCCGGCACGCCGAGCGGTACCAGCCGCTCCTTGCCGCCCTTGCCGCGGACCAGCATGAAGCGCGGATCGCGGCGCGCGGCATCGAGCGTGAGGCTGAGAAGCTCGCTCACCCGCACGCCGCTCGCGTACAGGATTTCCAGAAGCGCGCTGGCCCGCATGCCATCCGGCCCCGACAAGGCACGCGCTGCTTCGAGGAGCTTGGCCACCTCTTCCGCCGCGAGAATCTTCGGCAGGTCGCGGCCCAGGCGCGGCGCATCCAGCGCGGCCGACGGATCGTCCTTGCGCGCTTCGTCCGCGACCAGAAATCGGAAGAACTGGCGTAGCGCGGAGAGCCGCCGCGCCGCGGTGCGGGGGCTCGCGCCATCGCGCGCGAGCGCCGCGAAGTATGATTTCAGCGCCGCGCCGTCGGCTTCCTCCAGCGCGCGGGTTTTCAGGAATCCCGCGGCATGCAACAGATCGGCCTTGTAGGCGGCGATCGTATTCGGTGACGCGCCGCGTTCGGCGGCAAGCATTTCCAGGAATGCTTCGCCGCGATGGGAAAGCGTTGGGCTCCCGGTCACAGCCCTGCCGTGAGCGCCGCTTCCAGCGCCAGCGCGCGGGCTTCGCGATCGAGCCCGATGGCGCTCAGCGCCGATATCGCGCGGGCGAGCGCGAAGGGATGAGCGTTCGCCGGGCCGCCTTCGCCGACCGCGACGAGCGCCAGCAGCACGGTTTCGCCGACCCGCTTTTCCGCCGCCGCCTGGCTCAACAGCCGCAGCACCACCGGGCCGGGCGCCGGCCGCGGCACCGAGTCGGTCGCCATCGCGGCGGCCCAATCGGTGTTCGGGATCGTCGTGCCGAGAGCAGAGCACAGGCTGACCAAAAGCGCTGCACGGGAATCCGCGGTATCGGGCGCGGTCTTCCGCGCGGCGCCGAGCCAGTTCGCATACGCGTCGGAATCCCAGGCCGCCGTCGGCGCTCCGGCGATCTCCGCGAGCGGCCACAGCGCCATCGCTGCATCGCGCGCCGAAGGGTCGACCTGGACGCGTTGCATCCATACGGCTGCGGTATCGTTGGCGCCTGCCGCGAACAGCATGCGTACCGCATCCGGCACGAAGCCACGCGGCACCGTTCCCTGGTCCAGATCGCGCACCACGATGCCGCCGATCCGAAGCAGCGCATCGCGGCCGCCCTTTTTCGCCGCAAGCGCGAGCGCGCGCTGCAGGGTCTCGGCGCGCGCAGCGGGATTTGCTTGCGTGGCGGCGGTCCGAATCAGAAGCGCGCGCGTCGAGGGACCCCATTCGGATTCGGCGGCGGCGAACGGCGCCTTGATTCGTTCGGCAGGAAACCCGACCGCGTTGTACAGCTCGATGAGCTCGTCATCGGTAACGACGCCCGAAACATAAGCGCGCTCCGCCGCGGCCAGCCGGACTTCGACCGGCGCCTCCGCCAGGAATGCCATGGCGCGCAGCACGGCGCCGTTCGGTGACCCGGCGGCCGCGGCGGGCGGCGCCGCGTGCGCCGCGTGCAGCATGGCGAGTTGGAGCCCGGTCGGGTCGCGCGCATCGATGACCGGCGGTGCTCCGCCGCCTCCCAACGCGTCGATCAGCGCGAAGAACGGATCGCCGGCATCGCTCGCCTGCTCGCGCAGCAGGCCGGCGACCATGGCTGCGCGCGCCATGTCGCCGTCTTGCGCGATGCAGAACGTCGATGCGCGCTGCAGATACGGCGTGGCATCGCGCTGTTGCGCGCGGATACGCGCGCAGGCTCCGGAAACGTCGCCGCTGTAGAACAGGCTTTCGAGCTCGCCGCGCAGCACGTTGTCGTCGGCGATCCGCTGGGGCGCGGCGCGCACCAAGTCTAGCGCGCCCGCGATATCGCCGAGCGCGATCAGACGCTCCACGCGGAGCGCCAGCAGCCCGCTCGCCGTGCCGGGACCGGTCGGTGCCGCGCCCTGCGTGAGAAGCAGCCGGCGGGCCAGCGCGCGCATGGTTGGCGAGCCGTTGGCGCCGGCAAGGGACGGCAGCAGCCGTTCGACCAGCGCGCGTTCGGTGCCCTGCCACAAATCCGGCCCGAAACCGCCGTCGTGCGGCCCCAGTACGCCGACCGAATCGGGATCGATCGCGCCGACCGGCGTGACCTCGATGCCGGACAAAGTGCGCGGCAGGTCGAGACGCGGCTGCTCCGGAGTAATCGACGCAGTGGCGGGTGTCGGCGCGGGCTCGGTCGGAGCCGGTTGCGGCGCCGGCGCGGCCTCTACGGCCGTCGGCGGTTGCGGTTCTGGCGGTTTTGCGGCCTCCGGTTCGGCAGGGCCGGGCGATGGAGCCGGCGATTGCGGTGCGGACGGCGGCTTCGGCAACGGCGCGGGCTGGGTTGCCGGCGGGCCGAGGCGGATCGGCGGTCCAACCTGGGCCGCAGCCGATACGCCGAGTGCGACGCCCGCCGCGGCGAGCGCCGCAAGAACCCCGCGTTCAGCGCGGGAGCTTCGCATCCGGAATGACCTTTTCGACCGATTTGGTCGGCGGCGGAATGTTCCATGTGGCCAGGAACACCGCGCCCCCCGCGATGACGAGGATCGCAATGACGACAATGAGCAGCGAAATCCTGCGGGTGGCGGCGCTGAGCGGCATCGAATCCTTTCCGCGCCGGCGGTCGCTGGCAGCATGGCGCGTTTAGACTTATAGTGAGGTCGCTAATTTGCCGCGATTGCAAGCGTGTGCGCAAGCCCTGTGCGAATCGATGGGCGCGAAGGACAGCACTGTGAAGGTCGACAAGGCCATCGTGCTCGTGGGGCTCATGGGCGCGGGCAAGACATATGTCGGTAAGCGGCTCGCAGAGCAGCTCGATCTTCCGTTCGTCGATGCCGATACCGAGATCGAGGCTGCCGCTGGCTGCTCCATCGAGGAAATCTTCGCCCGTTACGGCGAGCCGGAATTCCGCGCCGGCGAGCGGCGGGTCATGCGCCGGCTGCTCTCCGGCGGGCCGTGCGTGCTGGCCACGGGCGGCGGCGCCTTCATCGATCCGGAGACTAGGGAGCTCGTGAAACGATACGCCTTGTCGATCTGGCTGCGTGCAGATCTTGACGTGCTTGCATCGCGGGTCGGCCGCCGTGGCGGCCGCCCGCTGCTGAAAGGCGGCGACACCCGCGCGGTGCTTGCGCGGCTGATGGCGGAACGCTATCCGATCTACGCCGAGGCGGATCTCATCGTCGACAGCGTGCGGGAGCCGCCGGAACAAACCGTCGCGCGCGTCATGGAGCGTCTTGCCGAATTCGCGACGCGCACACCCGCAGGGGCGGCGGCATGAGCTCGGCAATCGTGCACGTCGATCTTGGCGCCCGCAGCTATGACATCCTGATCGATGCCGGGCTGATCGCGGATGCCGGGCGGCACATCAGGCCGTTCGTGCGCTCGACCCCCGTTATCGTTGTGACCGACGAAACCGTGGAGCGGCTGCATCTGCCGGCGCTCACGCGCGCGCTCGATGCGGCGGAAATCGCGCACGTAACCGTGACGATGCCGGCGGGCGAGCACACCAAGGAATTCGCGCCTTTCCAAAACCTCATGGACCGCATCCTCGATCAGCGGCCGGAGCGGACATCGTTGATCATCGCGCTCGGCGGCGGCGTGATCGGCGATCTCGCCGGCTTCGCGGCGAGCGTGCTGTTGCGCGGCGTCGATTTCGTGCAAATCCCGACCACCCTGCTGTCGCAGGTCGATTCCTCGGTCGGGGGCAAGACCGGCATCAATACGCGGCACGGCAAGAATCTCATCGGCGCGTTCTATCAACCGCGGCTGGTGCTCGCGGACACCGGCGTGCTCGCCACGTTGAGCCGGCGCGAAATGCGCGCAGGCTACGCGGAAGTGGCGAAATACGGCCTGATCGCCGACGCGGATTTCTTCGGCTGGCTGGAAGCCAACGGCACGCGCGTCGTTGCCGGCGAGTCCGATGCGGTGCGCCGCGCGGTCGAGGTGAGCTGCGCCGCAAAGGCGCGCACCGTCGCGGCGGACGAGCGCGAAGGCGGTTTGCGCGAGCTGCTCAACTTCGGCCACACGTTCGGACACGCGCTCGAAGCGGCGACCGGATTTTCGGACGCGTTGTTGCACGGCGAAGCGGTCGCGATCGGGATGGCGCTCGCGTTCGACCTGTCGGTCCGGCTGGGTCTGTGCCCGCAGGGGGACGCCTCGCGTGCGAAGCGTCATCTCGCCGCGGTCGGATTGCCCAACAATCTATCGTCGGTTGCGCGCGGCGTCGGGTCGGTCGAATCGCTGATCGCTCACATGCAGCAGGACAAGAAGGCCCGCCGCGGCCGGCTTCGCTTCGTGCTCACCCGCGGCATCGGCAAGGCCTTCGTCACCGGTGACGTCGCGCTAGACGATGTCGCCGCCGCGCTCAACGGCGCGCTCGCAGCCTAAATCACCTCGCTCGCTGTTACGGCAAGGCGGCTCGCATGAACTCAGCATTGATTACCGGCCTCGCGGTGTTCGCGCTGCTGGTCTGCACGGCGTTCTTCTCGGGCGTCGAAACGGCGCTCACCGTGGCATCGGAGCCGCTGTTTCACCAGATGGAGAAGCGCGGCGACCGGCGCGCGCAAATCGTCAACCGGCTGCTTGCGCACAAGGACCGCATGGTGGGGGCGATCCTGCTCGGCGCCAACCTGGTGACGATCGGCGCATCGTCGCTCGCTACCGGTTTCCTGATCGGTCTGTTCGGCAATGCCGGCATCGTTTACGCGACCGCGGGCATGACGATCCTGGTCATCGCCTTCGGCGAAGTGCTGCCGAAGGCCTATGCGATCCACAACGCCGAGCGCGTCGCGCTCGCCGTCGCGCCGGCGGTTCGAGTCGTCGTCGCGCTGTTCTCGCCGATCGTGCAGGGGATTCTCTGGTTCATGCGCCTCTGCCTGAAGCCGTGCGGCGTGGATCTCGCAAGCGAGCATGAGGCCGACCAGGCTGCGGAAGAGCTGCGCGGCGCGATCGATTTGCTGCCGGCGGCCGGCGACGTGCGGCAGGAGCGCGCGATGCTGCGCTCGATTCTCGATCTCGCCGAGGTATCGGTCGGCGACGTCATGCATCACCGCAAAGACCTGTTCATGGTCGATGCCGACCAGCCGCCGCGGGAGATCGTCGATCAGATCCTGGCAAGCCCGTTCACCCGCGTGCCGCTGTATAGGGTCGATCCCGAAAATATCGTCGGCGTGCTGCATGCCAAGGCGCTGTCGCGGGCGCTGTGGGCCAACCGCAACAATCCCGATGCGATCAACATCGAATCGATCGCTGCCAAGCCGTGGTTCATTCCGGAATCGACCACGCTCTTGAACCAGCTGCAGGCCTTCCGCCAGCGCCGCGAGCATTTCGCGCTGGTGGTGGACGAATACGGGACGTTGATGGGCGTGGTGACGCTGGAGGACATTCTTGAGGAGATCGTCGGCGACATCGCGGAGAGCCATGAGACCGTGCCGGTCGGCGTGCGGCCGATGCGCGATGGCTCATACTGGATCGACGGCAGCGTCACGATCCGCGATTTGAATCGCCGGTATGATTGGCAACTGCCGGACGAGAATGCCGCGACGATCGCGGGCCTCGTCATCCACGAGGCCCGCGTGATCCCCGAGGTCGGGCAGGTCTTCACGTTCTACGGCTTCCGGTTCGAAATCCTGCGCCGCCAGCGCAACCAGATCACCGCAATCCGCATCACCCCGCCGGCCAAGCGTGAAAAGGCCGCATAAAGAGGTCAGCCCATGCCGTTGTCGCCGCCCGTAGTGCGTACCCCGGTCCACACCCGCCGCATCGAATGCACGAGCTACCGGCGCGCGGACGGTCTCTATGACATCGAAGGTCATCTTACCGACGTCAAAAGCTACCCGTTCAAGAACGAGTATCGCGGCGAGGTGAAGCCGGGTGAACCGGTGCATGACATGTGGCTGCGCCTCACCGTGGACGACGACATGGTGGTGCGCGACGTCGAGGCGAAGACGGATGCCGGCCCCTATGCGGTTTGCCCGGCGATCAATCCGGCGTTCGCGGCGCTCAAGGGGGTCGCGGTCGGACCGGGCTGGAATCGGAAAGTGCGCGAGCTGCTCGGCGGTGTGCGCGGCTGCACGCACCTCGTGGATCTGCTCGGTCCGCTGGGGACGGTGACCCTGCACACGGTGCGCTGGTCGCGCTCGGCGCCCAACGCAAAGCCGCGCGCGCCATCCAAGCCGCCACTCAATACCTGCCATGCCTGGGCGAGCGACGGCGAAATCGTCCGCCGCGAGTACCCAACCCTTTACACAGGGTTGGAGGATCCACCGCGACGGCCGGTCCGCTGAATCTCGATTGCGCCGAAGGTTTGTCGGCCGTGCCCGGCCCGGGCATGACCTTCGTCGGTGGCGGCCGCTCGGTAATACGCCATGGTGAACACGCGTATGGCTGCGGTCAGCGATGATTCGCGCCGCTGATCGTTGATCATGGTGCAAATCTCATGCAGCGAGCGCCCCTCGCGGCGGGCAATCGCGCGTAGCGCGTCCCACATTGCGGGTTCCAGCCGCATGCTGGTGCGTCGGCCGGCGACTGTGACGTTACGGCTTTGCAAGGTCGAGTGACCGTCGCGACCGCGTTCAGAACCGGCTACCCCGGTGGGAAACGCCGCGCTGTCTGCATCGCTACCCTTATCCGGCGGGTTCCCGCCCCGCAAAACGTCCTTCTTCATAGCGACCCCACGGGTTGCTACCTATATATTACGACATATGTCGATCCAAGGAATACGTTCATTTTTACGTGACGTTTGGAAATGAGCGCGCCGTTTCGCAGGTCAGCGCGCCTCTTCCGGTGTACGGGTGGTTAGGGCGAGCGCATGCACGCGCGTCCGCAGTTCCTCCGCCACGATTTCGTACACCAGCCGCTGGCGCGCCACGCGCGATTTTCCCGCGAACGCGTCGCTCACGATCACGACCCGGAAGTGAGTCTCGCCCTCCGCGCGCGCGCCGGCGTGGCCGGCATGCAAATGCGATTCATCGACGATCTCGAGTAGCGCCGGTTTGAGCGCCGCGGTGAGCTTGGCGCGCAGCGTGTCTTGTACCGTCATGGGTCGACACCGCGACTGCGACCGGCGTCTGTCAAGCGCAATACTTTAACGATCATGAATCGCACCCCATATTCCCCATATTAAGGGCACACTATGTAGCAGCGGGCATGCTTGCCAGGTTGATGCACCCTAACCATACTGACCAGATGATGAAACGGCGCGCAGCCGACGCGCTTAAGATCCGCACCCATGCGGAGACGCGGTCGCGCGCCTGTGACCACCCCGGCTGCGAGGCCAGCGGGGAATTTCGTGCGCCCCGATCGCGCGAGACGTTGCGCGAGTATTACTGGTTCTGTCTCGATCACGTGCGCACGTACAACGCGAGCTGGAACTACTACGCGGGCATGAACGAGCGCGAGATCGAGGCCCATGTTCGTGCCGACACGACCTGGTGGCGGCCGACCTGGCCGTTCGGCCCGAAGTCCCGACGCTACGACGCCGAGGTCGAGGAATGGCTCCGCCAATTCGAATCGTTCGGCGATGCGCCGGGCGGCCGGGAGCGGGCCAGCGAGAGCGCCCGCGCGAGCCGCACCCCGAAAAACGCCGAGAAGGAGGCGTTGGCCGTGTTGGATCTCGATCTGCCGCTCACCCTGACGGGTCTAAAAGCACGCTATAAAGAGCTCGTGAAAAGGTTTCACCCGGACGCGAACGGCGGTAATAAGGAATCAGAAGAACAGCTGAAGCTCATCAATCGAGCTTATGCCACACTGAAAAACACGTTGTCGTCCTGACCCACCTGACCAAATAATTAGATTCACCTGAGGATCGCGTATCAATGTCTGCGACAGCTGCAACCGCAACGGCGCCCGCTCACCCGCTGCCGGGGCCCGATATCAAAGTTTCTGTGCGCCAAGTGTTCGGCATCGACAGCGACATGGTCGTGCCGGCCTTCTCGACCGGCTCGGAATACGTGCCGGACGTCGACGAGGCGTATTGCTTCGATCGCGACACCACGCTCGCGATCCTGGTGGCGTTCGCACACAACCGCCGGCTCCTGATCCAGGGCTACCACGGCACCGGAAAATCGACGCATATCGAGCAGGTGGCGGCGCGGCTGAATTGGCCGTGCGTGCGCGTCAATCTCGACAGCCACATCAGCCGCATCGATCTCATCGGCAAGGACGCGATCGTGCTCCGCGACGGCAAGCAAGTGACCGAATTCCGCGAAGGCATCCTGCCGTGGGCGCTGCAGAATTCGGTCGCGCTGGTGTTCGACGAATACGACGCGGGCCGCCCCGACGTGATGTTCGTGATCCAGCGCGTCCTCGAGGTCGACGGCAAGATGACTCTCCTCGATCAGAACCGCGTGATCCGCCCGCACCCGTGGTTCCGGCTGTTTGCCACGGCGAACACCGTGGGGCTCGGCGACACCACCGGCCTCTATCACGGCACGCAGCAGATCAACCAGGGCCAGCTCGACCGCTGGAACCTGGTCGCGGTGCTCAACTATCTGCCGCACGATGCCGAGGTGAAGATCGTGCTCGCCAAGGCGCCGGCCTACGACACCGAGGAAGGCCGCAAGACCGTGAGCGCCATGGTCAACGTCGCCGACATGACCCGGGCCGGATTCATGGCGGGCGATATCTCGACCGTGATGTCGCCGCGCACCGTGATCACCTGGGCGGAGAATGCCGCGATTTTCGGATCGCTGCCGCAAGGATTCCGCATGACGTTCCTGAACAAGTGCGACGAGCTCGAGCGCTCGACCATTGCCGAGTACTATCAGCGCTGTTTTGGCGAGGAGCTGGCGGAGACTGCGGTCAAGCGCCAGATGCGCTGAGA
>Ga0153915_10001302_pt1 | contig 22978 bp, 21 predicted proteins | sample Opewatmetagenome_2_FD_107003 | JGI IMG/M metagenome (GOLD analysis project Ga0153915, IMG submission 107003) | Freshwater wetland microbial communities from Ohio, USA - Open water 3 Core 3 Depth 3 metaG | ecosystem: Environmental > Aquatic > Freshwater > Wetlands | place: USA: Ohio, Lake Erie...
CTAGCCGTATCCAATATGTCGGTGGCCTCGCCCGTGGGGATGTTATGCTCGGCTGCTTTTTTCAGCCGCTCCGTTCCTCGCTCTATGATGGCTTTGGCGGCGACGAGGAGTTGTGCCTTCAATTCGCTGGCAGTCCTCTCAAGTTCGCCGAGTAACCGCTCGACTTCCTCGTATTTGCGCTCCCTCAACGCTGCCTCGGCTTTCGCAATGGTCTCGTCAGAATCCTCGATATCCACATTAGCAGTCTTCAATTCTGCGATAAGCGCCTTCACTCGGGCAAAGGTCTTCGATGCCCTCTTGCTTTCCTCTGCAGCCTGTTTGCTTCGTTCTTTCTCTTGAGCCCCTCGTGCCGCGCCTATCGATTGCTCGATGCTGGCGGCGACTAGTAGTGCTTCGCTGAATCGGCTCTCATTGAGCGCTTGCTCTCCCCGTGCGAGCATGTCGTCAAGAGGCGGCAAGTGCACACCCTCAACGCGTGCAGTCTCGATTGCCGCCTTTGCCTTCTCGAGTTGACGCTCCGACATTGTCCTCAGGTCTGCCCAGAGTTGCCCAACGACGTCTTCCGTAGTCTTGAGGCGCGTCTCCGCTTCATCCACCTCGTTCTTCTCAAGGGCAAGATGAACCGATGCTATCCCCTCGCGCGGCTTGGCGAGGTCGACCTCGACCTTTGAAAGCTCGTCAACCCTTTGCTGCAAATCCCACAGCCTGCGTTGAATCTCCCTTGTCCTCTCGTTCGCGATTCTAAGCGACTCCACCTCTTCAACGGCCAACTTCCTTTCCTTGATTTCGAGAGCCCTCTCGGCGCGCAGGTGTGCGAGGCGCGCGAACTCCAATGCCTCATAGATCTTGCCCTGCTTGAAAGACTCCTCAGCGCTCTCCAGGAACTTGCGAGCCTCTGCGGAGGTGACGCCCTTGCTCTCCGTGCTTTCCACGGCCTGGCGAGATTTCTCGATAAGGTCGCGCGCTGAGCCCTCCAATGATGTCTTTAGGCTTTGCGTGAGGTCCTCAAGCTGCACAATGATGGATTCGGCGTTGTCGAAACGTCCCTGGTCAAGCTGCTCTCTCGCCTTGGCGATCATCTCGTCCGCACCGGCAACGTCCACATCAGTCCTTCTCAGCTCGACCAGCATATCGCGGATTCGTTCCAAGCGAACAATCGCGCGACGGAGTCTCTCTTGGTTCGGTAGTTCCAATTCCTGCTCGACCATTCTCTCGATATTCACCGCCTGGCCTACGAGCGCCGCCTCCTCCACCTGTTTCAGCAAGGCCTTGACCTTGCTTGAGTCGAGCCTTCCCGCGCCGGCTTTTTCGACGATTTTTTCCACCGCTAGCGCAACAGCAGCCCTCTGTACTGCCTCGCGCGAGAATTCAGCGGCCTTCCTGGCGCGGACGATGAGCTTGCGCACATCATCGGGCTTCCTCGCATCGAACGCGGCTGACGCTTCCTTCACGAGAGAATCGACTTCGGATGTGTCAGCCTGAATGGCTCTAAGGTCCTCGATGTCGAGCTTCAACGATTCAAGGGAGTCTGACATCTTTCGGAGCTCTGCCGCCTCCCTGACCGCTGCGTTGGCTTCTTTGGCAAGCCCCCTCACGCGAGTGTAATCGCCCTCTGCCAATACCTTCCTCGCTTGATCGAGAATAGGGTAAACGGCACTAACATCGGATTCTCTCTTCTCCTCTTTCTTGGCTTCGTTCTCCGCGCGCTTCAGGAGGTTCTCTGCGGCTGCGTGCCTTTTTGCCGCTTTGACTGCCGCCCTAATCTCACGGGATTGCCTCTGGACGTCGGCGTAAATGCCGTTCTTGAGGTTCTCCCTTGCTTCGTGGATGAGATTGCGCGCGACGGTGACATCAGCGCCTGCCTTCCCCGCTTCGCTGGTCTCTGTCATGGCGACCTTGAGGAACGACTCGGCTCGCGCGTACCGCCTGGCCTGCTCCGCCTTCTCTTGAGCCCTCAGGCACCGGTTCCTCACCTCAGCGAAATCATCCGCCTTGAGCGCTTCCTCCGCCTTCTCAAACTCATCCAGCGCCTCGGATGGGTCCGCTCCTCTTTCGCGACAGTAAGTCACCCGCTTTCTCGCGGCCTCGAGAAGACTCTCCGCCCTCTTGCGAAGCTGCGCCTCCTGCTTGCGAGCACCAGTGCGTCTGAGGAGCCTTTCTGCCCCACCAAGGTCTCCAGCTTCAATTGCTTTCGTCGCGTCGGCAAGACTCTTCTCCAGCGCGAGGGTCTCGACTCCTGCCGCTTTCGCCCTTTCAACCGTGAGCTTAGCCTCAGCCAGACGTGCCTGAATCCTCGCCTTGCTGCCCGCGATCTCCACCGCCCTTTTGGCGGCTTTTGATGCTTCTAATGCCGTATCAAGGCTGTTCTCCGACCTCGCCTTGTCGGCCTTCTGAAGGAGGCGGTTCGCCACCGCCATATCGGTCCCTTTCGCATCCTCGAGGCCTACCGACTCTTGAGCCGCCGCCAGTGCTTTATCAAGCCGATCGGCGGTAGCTCCGCTGAGCGGCTTACGGCCCACCGAGGTGCCGCACGCGACGCAGGCTTTCGCGCCCTCGGGGAGAGGCGAATCGCAAACACGGCAACTTGCCATATGCTAGACCAGCCCCTTAGCTTGAGACTGTACCAATCCTTTCTAGCTAATACAGGATTCGGTATAAAAGTAATCGTGGGGTTATCGTTTGAGATAGCCGGACAGACCAGCAAGAAAGATTAATGTAACGCGTACGCACTGGGCGCACGCCGGTCGGAAGACTGGCCACCGAGGGTGGTTGACTGCGTTCGGATAACAGGCATGAACTAATCGGAAAGCAGGTTGTCGATACCGATGGCATCGAAGTGGGCTATGTAGTGGACGCAGACATGCGCTTTCTTCGTTTGGCGGAAGGCCCAATCGGGAATGTCGGCCTTGGCCGCAGGTTCGTGAAGCAGGTCACCGACAGAGTAGTGCTCGGCGGTCCAGCATCAGAGATCTTCTCAGGCCTGAACGTGATTGATTCCTCGGGGGAGTTCATCGGGATAATCAAGGACACCGTCGAATCGGGGGATGTCCTGGACAGTTTGATTGTGGAGGATGAGGAGGGCGGGATGCTGGTGGTCGTGATGGAGGACATCTCAATTATGGACGAGTGGGTTGAACTCCGCGTCTCGGCCGAGGAACTAGAACAGAAGCAATGATCAGTCCTCTGCCGGACTCAGCATGAGGATTGCGAAACCGAGCCAGACGAGCGCAATCATCGTCAGCAGGATGTTGCCATAGGTGGGGAGGAAGCTGATGACGATTAGGATTATTGGGAGTATTATCCCAATGAAGAAGTAGAGCATTTTTCGGGTTGTTTCCTCCATGTTGTTCCCCTGCGCTAATTATTGCTTTCGTTAAATACCTTGGCCTTCGGCGACTCTCCTCAGCTCCCGAACTCTTTGCGCGACGTTGCCTCCAAATATCGCACTGCCGGCCACGAGAATATCTGCGCCGGCGGTCGTGACTTTCGACGCGGTCTGCATGTTGATGCCTCCATCGACTTCCAGTTCAACCTTGAAATCCTGCTTGCCTATATAGCGCCGCGCCTCCTTGATTTTTGGCAATAACTCTGGCATGAATCTTTGGCCCGCGAAGCCAGGGTTCACGGTCATGATGAGGAGTAGTTCAACATCTTCGAGGAAAGGGGAAGCCTTCTCGAAAGGTGTTGGCGGGTTGATTACGACGCCGGGGCTCTTCCTTTCCTTCCTAATCAGTTCGATGGTTCTCCCGATGTCGTGTGCAGCCTCGATATGGACCGTGATGATGTCCGCGCCGGCATCAGCGAACGGTTTGATCATCTTTTCAGGGTGCTCAATCATCAGATGCACGTCGAGAGGGCGTCTCGTGCACCGCCGCATAGCGTTCACGATCACTGGACCGACCGTGATATTCGGGACGAAGTGGCCGTCCATTATGTCTATGTGAAACAGGTCAGCGCCTCCCTTCTCGGCAAGCTGAACTTGCTTGCTCAATTCCGTATAGTCGGCGGAAAGGATCGAAGGGGCTATCTTGACCATCGCCGCTAGAAACAGGCTCTGCGAATTAAGCTTTACCCGCCGGCTTGGGCGATTTTGCGCTGGCGACGAGAACCGTGAGGTTGTCGGGTGTCTCCCTCACCTCAATGGCCTCCTGCTGCAGCGCTTCGGCGACTGCCCGCGCGGTCTTCATCTTCCGTGCGATTGTTGCGGCCTCGACTGGGCGCATCACATCCCAAAGCCCGTCGCAAGCCGCGATTATCCAAAGGTCGTTCTTGCCCAGGTGTGCATTTCCCAGATAGGGGTCGGGGATGATGCCTAGTTCCTTGAAACCTCGATCTCCCAGACTGCGAGTGCATTGCAGCCCATGTCCTTCCGAATCCATCACATACGACCCATCGATGTGCCCTCCGGCCTCGATGATTCTGGTTTTTTCGCCTTGGTTCGAGAGGCGATGCAGCTCAGTGTGAATCTTCTGGCTCGATCTGGAGACAAGAAGCAACTCCGCGTCCCCGATGTTGGCGACGGTCAGGTCGGCACCATCAAGTAAGAATGCCACGGCCACGCAACCAGATCGGCTTTCGACAGCCGCGTTGTCGATTGAAAGGAAGGCCTCTTGCATCGACTTGCCCGCGGGGAGACCTGCTGCGAAAGCCTTTTGAAACAGGCTGGGGAAAACCCTGCCCGCCATTCCCGCAACCTCGATACCGCCATGGCCATCAAAGATAGCCCCCAGCACCCGCCCGGGAACGTCGCCGAGGTCACATACAAGGGAGTGCGTGTCCTCCAATCTCGCACGTCCTCCGATATCCTCGATGACCCACGCATCATTCTCTCGACCTTCTCCTTTCATAATGCGAGGTAGAGAGTTCTCAACTGCGTAAACCTTGTTGTTGGGGAGGCGGCTTCAAAGATACGCAAATCGGAGAACGATCAAGAAGGACATGCCGCTTCTCTACGGAAATATTCTGTCTACCCTTCCGCCGGACACCCCTTCAGAGTCATCGACAAAATTCGGTGCAGGGTCATCAAAGTCGACGTCATTCCACGGCCGTGGGAGCCCATAATCAACGTGAAGGTGGGAACGATTGATCTAGTTGTGCCAGGATTGACGTCAGCTGAATGTACTTGCAGATGAGCGAGACGCAACCAAGTTGATCGCGATTTCGGCCAGATCTGACGAATAGTGAGCCGTCCTCCCGATACTCTCGACGACCCCAGCCAGAGCGAAGACATCACGACCTTTCATCGTGCGCATCGCCTCTGTTATTTTATTCATGGTCTTATCGAACTCGCCGATGTCGTCGATTGCGCTGTTGGCGTCTTCCACGCTACCGCTCAGGAGCGACTTGAACGATCTGTCGAACATGTTGATGGCTTGCGCACTTGCTGCGTCCAGCGAGTCCATGAGTTTCTTGTCAACTCCCTTTTCCATCGAGAGGACGCTGGTGGCGATGCGCTCCGCATGGTCGCCAATGCGCTCAAGAATCTTGGCGGTCTGGCGGTATGAGCTGCTAGTGCCCAAGTCGATGCCCTGCTTGGCGGCAAGGCCGGCGTCAACAAGCATCAGGTTGAATTGCTTGGCGGTCATCCAGAAGAGCCTATCGATATCCTCGTCCCTCGCTTCGACATCGCGGGCGAGCGATAAGTTCAGAGTACGAAGGGCGGTCATTGCTTCCTCGTGCATCGATCTGATTGTGAGATGCATCCGCCTAAGACACTTCTCCTGTGAGAATTGCGCTGGATCTGAGAGGTCTTGTATCACAATCGCGTCCTTTGTCTCCTCAAGTATCTCTGGTCCAATCACCATACGCGTGAACTCCCTCACGGTCCTGCGCAACTCTGGCTCATGGTGGCCTTTGAACTCGACATCGAGTATCTCATTGCCCGCAATGTAGGCGGCGATTAGGCGGCGCAACAGGTGTTCGCGCCTCTCCGGTTTGTCGACGACGACGAGCGCCCTCCTCGGCCCACGTTCCGCGCTCGGCTGGGCTTGAACGTAGAGTCCTCCATTTGGTGTCCTTGCAAAGAACACCATATCGCCAGCCTTCAGGTGAGTATCAGTGACCCATCGCTTCGGAAGGGTCACAAGATATGTCGAACCGCCCGTCATCTGCAATTTGCGTGCTTCAAGGGCCATATCTACTCACGCCTCCATGATTTCATCCCAGTCTCTATAGTCTTTGAGGATATAAGCCCTGTCTTCGTAATCGAGTGGAAAACCGGGAACCCTCGCAATCTGTTCCTTTTTAACAAAGATTTGTAAGTCACGGAGCAGTGTAATGAGTGCCTGCTTCGCCTCCACCAACAGGCAGAGGAAGCCGAAGTGAACGTCAGAGATATGGAGAAGGTCGACTGCGAGTATTGCGGTGGTATCTTCTTGGTTGCTCAGGCAGTGGTGCTCGACGATGGCGGCCATTTCAAGTATTACTGCAGCAGGGATTGCGCGTTCGCGAGACATGGCACCAAGCCATCGACGTCGAGGCCTGCAATCAGAATCACGGGTTAGGCTCGGGGCAATGTCTGATTTGAGAAGTAGCGTCGCTTTGCCCAAAGCGAGACGTTCACCAAACTCATAAGGACGGGCACTTCAATCAAGGGCCCGATCACAGCCGCGAAGGCTTCTCCTGAGGTTATCATGAACACGCCAATCGCGGTGGCTATCGCCAGCTCAAAGTTGTTGCTGGCGGCGGTGAATGCCAGCGTCGCAGTCTCCTCATACTTGAAACCCAGACGCTTCGACATGTAGAACGACAACGAGAACATGATCAGGAAGTATAGGATGAGCGGGACAGCAATCCTTAGAACATCCATCGGCAACTCGATTATTTTATCGCCCTTGTAGGAGAACATTACCACGACTGTGAAAAGGAGGCCGATGATGGATGTGGGCGCGAGTTTCGCCATGAAACTGTTTTCGTACCACTCCGACCCTCTGCGCCGCACCAAGAAGTATCTTGTCAGGAAACCCAAGACGAACGGTATCCCTAGGTAGATGAGAACGCTCTCTGCTACCTGGACCATAGAGACCGACACCTCCGTTGAAGCGGTGAGGCCCCCTATCTACCCTGAGAGCAAGGTCACAAAGAACCATGCCATGGGCGAATAGAAAATCATCTGGAAGACGCTGTTGAGGCCGACCAGGAGTGCGGCGTATTCAGCGCTGCCTTGGGCCATCGAATTCCACACCAAGACCATCGCGATGCACCTCGCCAGTCCAATGAGTATCAGGCCGATACGATACTCCGGCAGGTCTGGCAATAGAATCCAAGCGAGCGTGAACATCAGGAAAGGTCCGATGACCCAGTTCTGAACCAAGGAAACAATCATCAACTTTCGGTTTGACGATAGACGCGGTATGTCGCCGTAGCGCACACGTGCAATGGGAGGAAACATCATCCAGATGAGACCGATGGCGATGGGAATCGAAACGCTTCCCAATGAGACTGAATCGAGCGCAGCAGGAAGACCTGGTACCAGTGCCCCGAGTGTGATGCCTATCGCCATAGCAGCGAATACCCAGAGCGTTGTTAGCCGGGCGAATAGCGACAGCTGTCTCCTTTCTGACAACGCCGGCTTCTTGCATGAAACCCGCCACAATAAGCGTTGTGCATGACGTCAGCCTGGGGATCCCGTCATTCGCGCGGCGCCAAGCCTTTATACGAAGCTGGAACCTTTCCCTGTCGAGGGGGAACCCATGAAGAACAGGGTCAGGCAGATATATCGCAACCTCGACAAGAATGTGGACGTGATTGTGCTTGCGAATTCGACGGATCCGCATATCGACGCCACCTTCTACTATGCCACCGGAATCACCACGGGTTTATTCGAAGGGTGTGCGGCATTCCTGCACCCGGATGGGCACACAGAACTGCTCTCGTCACAGCTGGAGGAGGAGACTGCTAGGAGGGCAGGACTCCCTGTCTCGACATTCATGACAAAGAGACAGTTGATGAGGGGATTGAGGAAACACTTGGATGGACACAGACAAATCGGGCTGAACTTCGAGGAGATCACTCACCACTACTACGACCGACTAAGGAAACTCGCGCCGAGGGCCAAATTCATCAACGTCTCTGAAGCGGTTAGAGCAGCGCGTTCTGTGAAAGACGAGCAAGAACAGGAATTGATACGAAAGGCGTGCAAGATCGCGAGCGATGCTTTCGAAGACCTGATCCCGAGCATCAGGAGAGGCAAGAGGGAGGATGAGCTAGCCGCAGATTTGGTCTATCTCATGCAAAAGCATGGGGCGGGCGGCGCCTCGTTCGAGACAATAGTCGCATCAGGCCCGAATGGCGCGGAACCGCATTATACCGCTGGACCTAAGAAGCTCCAGAAAGGCGAGCTCGTCGTTTTCGATTTCGGCGCCAAGTACCATAAATACGTCTCGGACATAACACGAACTGTCGTCGTCGGGAAAGCGAGTGAGCGGCAAAAGCGGATGTACTCCGTAGTCGGGCGGGCACAGAAGGCCGCGCTCGCGAAGATGCGAAAGGGAGTGAAGGGTGCGGCGGTTGACAGGGCCGCGAGGACCCTAATCGATAAGACCGAGTTTAAAGGGCGCTTCGTCCACAGCCTAGGCCACAGCATCGGCCTAGCGGTCCACGATGGCGCGGGTGTCGGTCCCGCAAGCAAGGTAGTGCTCAAGCCGGGCATGATCTTCACGAACGAGCCCGGAGTTTACTTGTCAGGTTATGGCGGCGTCAGAATCGAGGACGATGTCCTCATCACGGCGGGCAAGCCAAAGATCCTGACGACGGCAACACGAGAATTGATTGAGGTGTGAGGTGGTGCAGTGAGAGAACTCGAGAAATCCGCGCTGAAGGTCTTCGAGAAGGCGGGGGTTGATTTCGGCGACATAAGGACAGAAGAGAGGAAATCGACCACGATCAGGATTGCGAACGAGCAATTGCAGGCATTGTCATCGGTCGTCCGCAAGGGATTCAGCGTCAGGGCATTCCACCGGGGTGCATGGGGATATGGCTCGGGCACAAGCTTCACTCTGGATTCCGTTAGGCATGCCGCCGAGGCCGCTGCGGAGATCGCCCACACCAATTCTGCGAGGGGGCTCAAGCGCTCCTTCCTCAAGGACATCAAACCGACTAGAAGGAGACTCAAGCTTGCGCTCAAGATTGATCCTTCGAACATCGACCTCGACGAGAAGACTGAGCTTGCGATGACCGTCTCAAGAGCCCAGAGAATCGGACCCAATGTCGTCAGCACGTTCGCAATCTATGGAGAATGGGACTATGAGTTCGGAGTTACGAATACCGCTGGCACGGATGTCTCCTGGAGAGAGGTGAGGACGCGGATCGGAGGTCAGGCCGTCGCAGCCGAAGGAGAAAAAAGAGATTCCGCGTACGATTTCGCGGACGGGACTGGCGGGTACGAGATAGTTAAGGCTGTCGATCCGAACGAGATGGGCAAGACCATAGGAACAGAGGCGGTCGAACTCCTGACCGCCAAGAAACCGCCCAGCGGCCTGATGACGGTCATCACGGATCCTGACATTTCAGGTCTCCTCGCTCATGAGGTCATGGGACATGCCTCGGAGGGTGACGAGATTACGAAGCGCCGTTCTTTCCTAACGGGCATCGTCGGCAAGAAGGTCGGTTCACCCCTCGTGACGATGTACGACGATGGGACATACCATGGGGCCCACGGCACGATTCAATTCGACTGTGAGGGCACACCGGGACACAAGACCAAAATCATCGATCGTGGGGTTTACGCCGGCTACATGCATAGCTTGGAGACGTCAGGCACTCTGAAGATGCCGCTGACGGGGAACGGGCGGGCCGAGAACTACAGCCGCCGCGTCTGGGTCAGGATGACCAACACATACTTCGCCCCTGGCGGGGATAAATTTGATGAGATTGTCGAAGAGACGAAATCTGGCCTGCTGACGCACAAGTCAATCAGCGGCATGGAGGATCCTGTGGGCGGCGGCTTCCAAGCGGTCGCACTCATGGGTCACCTTGTGAAGAACGGAGAGATCGGCCCCGCTGTCAGAGGGATGACTCTCACCGGCAAAGCCTTGGAGATCTTGAAAAGCGTCGACATGACCTCCAAGGAGTTCAAGCTCTCAGGCGGATTCTGTGGGAAGGGAGAGGAGGACTACGTCCCGGTCTCTAGCGGCGGACCCTACATGAGGTCCAAGATAATCGTGGGAGGCGGATAGATGGCACTTCTCGCTCTGGCCGATGACGCAGTGAAGAAAGCGCTCGTCTCCGGCGCTCAAGCTGCCGAAGCCTTCGCCATGACCTACCGCACGAAATCGGTCTACATCGAGCAGGACGTGCCCAAGGTGGCCGAGGACAGGAGTGAGGCGGGGATCGGCCTTAAAGTCGCAGTGGGAAAACGCGTTGCATTCACGTCTGCAAGCCTTGAAGGCCAAAAGGATGTGAGAACCGCCACATCGTTCGCCATGAAGACGGTCAAGATGGTCCCTGAGGATCCAGACTTCCCAGGCTTCACATCCTACAAGGTCATGGGGAAGGTGGAGAAGACCCACGACGCGAAGACGGCAGACGCGTCTGTAGAGGAACTCGTCGAGATGGCGCTCGGAATGACTGCGGCAGCCAAAGTTCGAAAGGACGTCACAGTTCCAAAGGGGATTTTCCGAGTGCAGGACTATGAGCTCAGGGTGGTGAACTCAGAAGGGGCCGAGGGTTCTCATCGCGGCACGCTCGTATTCATCTATTTCACCGCCAAAAGCGGGACGAAAACCAAGGCGGGTGAGGGGATAATCAAGAGCCTCGGGGTCTCTCTTTCGCAGCAGGATTTCCAAGCGATTGGCGAGAGGTTAGGCGCTCGTTCGGTGGAAAACCTGGAAGCCTCCGCGCTCCGAGAGAGGATTGCGGGGACAGTTGTGATGGATCCGCTCGACCTCGGCGAGATGATGATTCAGACGGTCGGGGCTGCCGTCAACGCAGAGGACGTTAGGAGAAAGAGAAGCCCCTGGCAGGACAAGAAAGGTCAGAGCGTCGCCTCAGAAACCGTCAATATCGCGGACATGCCGCGACTGCCGGCTGGGCTCTCCTCCTGCGCGGTCGACGATGAGGGCAACCCGACAGCCGATAGACCCCTGGTGGTGAATGGCATCCTGCGCGACCTCGTTCATGATCACTACAACGCAGCCTTGCTCGGTGGGAAGGGCGGGAATGCATTCCGCAGGGCTGTTGCCACAATCGAAGGTGCCTATGCCCGCCCAGCCCAGTGCAGCATCAGCAACCTTGTCGTCGAGCCAGGGACGCAATCACTGGATGAGATAGTCGAATCGGTGCAGAACGGAGTCTATGTCGAGAAACTCGCCGCGCCTGAGGTGAACCAGTTCAGCGGGGCGTTTGCGCTGGAAGTTAGGAACGCGGCGATCATCAATAGAGGCGAACTGAGGAACCATGTGAAATTCGCCCTCCTTGTCGGGAACATGTTCGAAGGCCTGAAGAATGTCGCCGCCACGGGGAGAGAGTTGCGCCCGAGCCACGGCTTCCTGACCGCCACAGGCTGCTGCTACCTCCCGCCAATGGCATTCAATGGATTCGAACTAGTCGGACAGAAGTGATCGTGACGGGATGATGTTAGATCTGGGAATGTTCGAGGCACTCCAATACATCAAATGCTATGCTTGAATCCATTTCATCCGAAGATATCAAAGAAGTAGTGGGCCCCGTCCCCCCTCAGGACGGGGCCAGACGCGAAAGCGCCCTCCTCGACGCCCATATCAGGCAACCTCTCCCCCTCTCCCCTTTTTTTTGAGCCTGCCTGTTGCCTATTATGGATGGTCTAGCTACGTATATAACAGGTGTCTGGTGTTCACCACGCGATTTACCACTTACCAATCTCACTACCAATCCTCCCTTACGCCCCTCCCTTCCAGAGTGTTATCAAAAGGGGAATCATTGCTCGATACATATATATCACGGTATCCTTATGAAATGGCGAGTGTGCCGATGAGGGTTTCCCCTCCCCTCCGCCCAACAGTGGCGGCGCTCCATGAAGCACCGCTAGAGACCTCCGCTCTCGGAGAATACAAGTCAAAGCTAGTTCATTGCGGAGTGGCGGCGCTAGTTGTACAATTCATCTTCGGAAGAAAGAAGAAGACCCCGCCACCGAGCGGTCATATGATACCGACGGTCCCACGAATCAAGATGGAGCCTGGCAGCACCTATCTGCTGCCCACCGACAAGCCTGATATGGCATTCAAGATATTCACCAAAGAAATCAGCAATGGCGCCACCGGCTTGATCATCACTCGTCTGCATCCCGGCGAAGTCAAGGCGAGGTTCAGCGTCGGTTCCAGCCCCATACATTGGCTCAGCAGGGCGTTCACCAAGGAGAGCATAAGCCCGACGAACCTTGGGGCGGTCGCCGAACAGATAGAGGGATTCGTGTCCAAGAACAATAATCCATTAGTCCTGCTGGACGGCATCGAGTACTTGATCGTCCAGAACGACTTGCAGAAGGTCGTGAGGTTCATATCCTCCGTCCGCGACAGCGTGGCTCTGCACAGCGCGCGGATGGTCATACCCTTCAATATGCAGAGCGTGGATGAGAGTGGGCGGGCCCTGATAACCCGTGACCTCCACGTGATCAAGTGGAATGATTAAATGGACGGAGATGACTCGCCCTCTGCGTCGATGCGATTCTACAAGACCTACGTGCAGGGGTTTGACGAGGCTCTGGGCGGCGGCATTCCCAAGGGACATGTGATACTCGTCTCGGGACCCCCGGGCACGATGAAATCTTCGCTCGCCTACAATATCCTTTACCAGAACGCAATCAGGGAGGATGTCAAAGGCGCTTACCTTACTCTCGAGCAGAGCAAGTCCAGCCTCGAGTTCCAATTGAGCCGAATGGGTATGGACATGGAAAGGGTAGAGGATCGTGTGCAGATACAGGACCTCTCGCGCATAAGGCTGGGAATGGAAGAGCTGCGTGGCAAAGCACGTTTCGGGACTCCGGCGGAGCGTCCGTGGCTCGACGTACTCAAGAGACACATCGAGGATGTGAAGGACGGTCACCCTTTCGAATTGCTCGCCTTGGATTCATTGCCTGTCCTCGAGATAATCTCGGGCCTCCGGGAGAGGCGCATCAACCTGTTCCAGTTCTTCGGCTGGCTGAAGGGACTGGGATGCACGAGCTTCGTCATTTCAGAGGTCTCGCCTGACCCGAACACCGTGCATGACGAGGATTTCCTGGCGGACGGTCTTCTCTACCTGACCATGGAGAAAGTTGGAGGGCTCGACGTCTACCGTCGCATAAGGTGTGTGAAGATGCGAGGGGTGAACCACAGCACCGGCATCTACACTCTCGAGTTCAAAGAGGGCGGCTTCAAGGTGAGTCAGGTCATCTGAAGTCGGATTCGTGGACGACCCTCAGGTACCGCATGAGTGCGCGTTCCTCCGCAGTGAGTCCCTTTCCACTCACTTCCTCGTCGGCGTACTCGGACAATAGCTTGATTTCCATCGGATTTCCACGCGCGAGCTTGAACGCCTTGCTGAACTCAGCTTCGTCCAATTGGGGCGCCATCTTGCGGCATGAATCCTTGTCCAGACCGTGAAGCTGCAGCTCCTCGAGTACATGTTGACCCTTCAGCCCACGGCCCCAAGGCGGGATCGTCCTGGCGGTTATCAAGGCCTGGTTCTCCGTGGCCACGACCGCCTTGACCAGGGAATGGACCACATCCCAGACGCCTTCAATTTCGCTGGTCAGGTCATCTATCACGAATAAAGCGCCGAGGTCAATCAGGGATGCTTCGAGTTTCGCCCCCAATTCCTCGATGCCATCGTACTCTTCGATGGTAAACTCGACCTTGCCAAGTTCGCGGAGGAATTCCGAAAGGCCTCTAGCAAGCCTATCTGCTGTGGTGGCGAGGCTGATTGTAAACCAAAGAATCGGTTTCCTTCCCTCGAGGGAGGCGACCGCCTGTTGCGCTAAAGCCGTCTTGCCGATTCCCCTAGTCCCGGTGATAACCATGATAGGTGGTCTCTTCAATTGGAGCCAAGAGCGCACTTTCTTGAGTTCGTCAAGTCGCCCGTGAAATGGAGCAGCAGCCGGCGCACCGATGAAATGACTCACTGCCTCGGTCTCTTTTTTCCTCGCCTTCGCCCTGAAAATATCGAGGACATTTCGTTCGTCGAGGGCGGCCAGCATCGCGGTGTATGTCCTCGGAGGCAGCAGCAATTTCCTTGCCTCGCCCGCGGGCATCTCCCGCAGTCTCTGCCGAGAATCGCGGACCGAAACGAGCGTCTCGCCGACCCTTCCGTAGATGTTGTTTGCGACCGCCATCCCTTCCGCGGTGATGAGGTAGATTTTCTTGCGTCTGATTTCCCCCTTCACACGTGCCGTGGCCTCCCTGATGAAACCTTGCTTTTGAAGAGCCTTCGCCGCCCTTGAGACGTGGTTGACGCGGATGCCAAGCGCATTCGCGATTCCGTCCTGCGTCATCGGCGCAGGGATATCAATCGTGTGGCTGGCTGAACCGCTTTCCTTGAGGTGGAGGAGTATCCTCTCGTTTACCGTGAAGAGGCGCTTGTCGAGACGGGTTTCATCCCTAGCCATCTTGGTCTGGCTGTCGATGCGGCGCGGCAAATAAAAAGGTATCGCGCTGACTGCGCGTGTCGCGGATCTCTACCTCATCCTCCTATTTGGATCGTCAGCGTCAATGCTGTCGAGCCGCCGTCGTCGTCCATGACGGACAAGCCAACGGTGTATGTGCCGGCATTGCTGTAGATGAGTACCTGTTCGTCAGTCACAGACATCGGATTGACGTCGGGGCTCGGGTACGGATCCGGTCCGACTCCGTTGTTGTAGTAGATTGACGTCAATGTCCTCCCGTCCCCGGAATCCCAGGTGAATGTGAGGTCGTCGCTGCCTGGGTCAGTGGCGGTTGCCCTGAAATGTATCCTCTGGTTGACCGCGTGTATGTAGAGATTGTCCACAGCCCAAACCCAGGTGTCCGGATGTTGGGCGTTGAAGGTGTGATGCAGCCGCGTCTCCGTTCCGCTCTCCCAATTGATGATGAGCCACACAGGATTGGCCCCGTTCGGCTGGCCGTTGATCGGGTCGTCATCTGGCGTATAGTATGCGATTACCGAGAACTGCCTGCTGAGTGATATCTCGACGTCGTGCAATGTCGCCGTCTGTTCATCCGGACTGCCTGGATACCTTATGACCTGCGCCCAGCCAACCTCTTGGCCGTCCTCATACAGTTTAAGAATCACATCATGCCACTTTTCTCCCGCAATCCTCAGCGTGATGTCCGCAAGCATGAAGGCTTCGGCGTCCACTATCGTCGGCGGGATATTTAGAACTGTTATGATCGTCTCATAGGCCGCAACGCCGCCGTCATCGTCTGTCACCGACAGCATGACCTTGAATACCCCGTTATCGCCGTAGGTCTGCGAGACTGTATCGTTGACGATGAACGGGAATACTCCGTCGGGACTCTTCGATGGATCTGGTCCGACTCCGCTGTTGTAATACACATGCTGGAACGAGGATCCGTACTCGAACGCCCAAGCGAATGTTAAATCGTCGCTGCCCGGATCGAATGAGTTGACGGTGATATCCAGCGGCTGGCCCTCGTACACCTCGAATGGTCCGAACTGTGAAATCGTCGGCGCTACGTTGGTCACGTTGATCACCGCTTGCCAGGATGTCGAGCCACCATCGTCGTCCGTGACAGTAAGAGTCAGCGTGTAGACCGCGTTGTCGCCGTAGGTATGGCTCGCATCATCTGCAGCCACGAACGGGAATGTTCCACCTGGACTCTGTGGCGGATCTGGCCCCATTCCGTCGTTGTAGTAGATGTGCTGTATTGTCGGACCGAGCTCAAACGCCCATTCGAATGTGAGGTCGTCGCTTCCGGGATCAGTCGCATTCGCCGCGACCTGCAACGGGCTGCCCTCTTCCACGGCATACGGTCCGAACGGAGCAATCTCCGGCGGGAGGTTGACGACGACGACTTGGCCCTGCCAGGACGCCGAACCGCCATCATCGTCTTTCACAATAAGCGTGACCGTGTAGACGCCGTTGTCCCCATAAGGATGAGTGCCGCTGTCGGTGGCTGTAAATGGATAGGTGCCTCCGGGACTGTTTGGTGGGTCTGGGCTCACTCCATTGTTGTAATAGGTATTCGAGTTCGACGATCCGTCTCCCCAGGTCCAAGTGAATGTGAGGTCATCGCTGCCCGGGTCAGTGGCGATGGCATTGAGGATGACAGATTGGCCCTCATCGATATTCATATCGCCGGTGACCGACACACTTGGCGGGAGATTGCCGGGCGTAGCGGTGACTTGCAGTGTAGTCCCTTGGTTGCCGCTATCGTCGTCAGTGACAAAGACGGTCACGGTAAACGCGCCATTGTCTCCGTAAGTGTGGCTCTTGGCGTCCGTGACATCTCTCGGATGGATGGATGGGCTGGGGTACGGATCCGGGCTCGCACCATTGTTGTAGTAGGTGGAGAATTCGTCGGGGGCCCCGTAGCCCCACATCCACCTGAAGTGAATATCGTCGCTGCCCGGATCAGTCACATGCGCTGAGAACGAGATGGGTGAACCCTCGTTCTGCTGTGAAGTCAATATGCTCATTGTACCCGAGGGAAGGACGTTGAAGACCGTGACCGTGGCTGTGTCCGTGCCATTCAAATCGCCATCATTCACCTGCAGTGCTGCGACCCCTGAGTAGTCATCGCCCCATGTGAAAGTCGCCGTCGGGCTCTGCGACCATTGCGTGTCCCATGTGCCATCGTTTTGGAAGTCCCATCTGTACGTCAGGTTTGCCGGGCCTTTATCTGGATCGTAGGAGCGGCTCCCGTCGAAATTGACCGGCGTGTTCTCGGCTGCGACGTACGGACCGCCTGCGTCAGCAACCGGAGCCACGTTGACGTGATAGATTTCGAGCAGGGGCTTCGCGCTATGCGCGTCGTTGACTCCATCATGGTTGGTGTCGACCGTGCTCCGCGGGAGATACTCCCTTCCGGGCTTGAGTTGGGGCAGAATAAGCCGGTATTTGAGCAGGACATGGCGGTATGGTGAGGGTTTGTTGATCGGCTTGTAGCCCACGTCTGCACCTGACAAGGTCACTTTCCATGTCACCGTCTTGGTGCCGTCACTGTTGTTTGTTATTGAATATGGCGAGGGATTGAAGCTCTGCGGATCATACGAATAGCCATTCGGGATCGTCTCTTTGACCAGAGAATCAGTGGCCTTCACGGAGCTGCCGTCGCTCAAGCTGCTGTTGTATACGCCCAGGTTCGTGACGGCTAATGTGATATCAAGAGTGAGCCCGGAAGTATCCGGGATGTACTTGTAGAGCGGGGTTTTGCCAACCACGAGGGTCGGGTGTGTCTCCATGTAATTCCATATGTCCGTCTGAGTATTCTCGGCGTAGCCCTGCGCCCTTTGAGTCCAATTGTCCGCCATGTCCGCCATGGCGAATGGCAGTATCTCCCCGCCAAGCATGATGTAGGGACCTGCTTGGACAACCTGGTTCGCTTCCGTGCACCACCATTTCGGATCCGACGCCATTCCATAAATGACCGACATGGCGTAATTGTATGTGACTGAACTGCCCGCCTGGATCGTCCACTCGGTGAGAACCCCGTCCTGGGTCGTGGTTCCTATTCCAGACTCCAGTGGATGTGGGCTTAGCAACATGACTTTTTCGTCAACGACAACCGGCACGTTCGCAGAATTGACCACTAGATAACCGCTTGGGTCGAACGGCGCGATTTCAATTTGCTGGATTGTCGCGAGATTCCTTGCATACGCTTCCCATATACTCATTGAGCTCGCGGCCAACGTGGCAGACTGAGACTTCTCAGTGAGGGCTCCAATCGGATGCAGACCACCGGCGGCCAGAATCGAGACAAACGCACTCAAAACGAGAGCAATCGCACTGCCTAATGATAGCGCTTTTGACACACTATCCCCTCTTCGGGTGTTTATGGAGCTGGCACATCATAAACCTTGTGCTGAAATCACGATTGATACTATAGGCCGAGGGATAATCGGTATCCCGAGAGACGAAGCAAGCCATCAATCAACACAAGCGCCCCCACAACGGTCATCGACACCACAATCGAGATGGCCAAACGCCTACGTCTCGACAATGATCTCTTGCCATCGAGCAGAATTGCGCCGCAGACCGTCAGAGAGACCAGCGGCACGACGAACATGTCAGGCATCAGGACCCGAAAAGAAACCAGTAAAGCCAATGACAGAATTGCGAGACCTAATCCCAACGGGACCGCGGTCGACCACTTTTTTTCTCCTAGCAAACGCAGAGTCACGGATCCGACGAACCATGTGAAAATGGCAGCCGCGATGGCGCTTGTCGCGAGCGTTGCCGCGTCTGCTCCATTCATGCAACGTCGTCAAAGCGCCATCGTCCCTTAACTGTTCCGCAGGGTTCAAGTCGCTGGTGGCGATGCATCCTATGTGCTTGTCTTCCACCCCGATTACCTGAAACATATGCAGTCTCCGTGGCACGTTGAGTCCCCAAGTCGTCTCAAAGCAATTTTGGCGAGCATGAAGCGCCACGGCTACATGGATGATGCCCTCACGCCGAAGGCGGCAGGAATGGAGGATTTGAAGAGGGTGCACTCCCCAGAGTTCCTTGAATATCTCAGAACTCATGGAGAAGGACCGCTCGACGCCGACACCACAATGCACCCCGAGACCTGGGATATCGCCCGCCTTGCGGTTGGCGGAACCGTTATGGCGGCTGAGACGGCGGTCAAGGAGAAGCGGGGTTGTATCGCCCTCGTGAGACCGCCGGGTCATCACGCGGGCCCAGACTACCCTGGCGGATTCTGCTACCTGAACAACATAGCAGTCGCGGCGCACAGACTGCTCGACAGACTCGACCGCGTCGCTATTCTTGATTATGATGTGCATCACGGCAATGGAACCAATGACATATTCTACCGCGAACCACGCGTCCTCTACATTTCGACTCATCAATACCATATCTTTCCCGGCACTGGGCCTGCCGAAGCGGTAGGCGAAGGAGAAGGAGCGGGCTTCACGGTGAACATCCCATTCACTTCAGGGTGCGGAGATACTTCCTTCAGGATGGCCACGAGAGGAGTCATCGAGCCGATTGTCAGACAATTCGCACCCCAAGCAATATTGGTCAGTCTCGGCACAGATGCCCATTACATGGACCCGCTCGCCTCGTTGACTCTTTCGTCCCATGGCTATATGGAGATGATGGATTCGGCATTGAAGCTCGCAGAAGAACTCTGCGAGGGCCGCATCGCAATCACTTTGGAGGGCGGGTACAATCTTGAGGCTCTCGCCGAGGTCGTGACCGCCACCGAGACGCTAATTCGTGGGGGCCAACCGAATCTGACCTTCACCGAAGTCCGTGATCCTGACTATGCAGGTCGAAGAATCGTTCAACTAGCTAAGGATATCCAGAAGAAATACTGGAAGCTATGAAAAGCCCCTACGCCTCTCCGCGACCTTCCTGTCCTTATCCCTCTTTATGCGGCTATCAAGTTGGTCCAACAGACCCTCCAATGCCGCGAATAAATCCCAATCGAAATGCCTTGCATAAATCATCCCTGCGGTTGTCGTCAGGCGGCACCGCAACGACCACTTCGTCCTGTCGCCGTCCCCTTTATAGGTCACGACATGCACGCTGAAGATCTTCGGCGTGACGATGCCGGCTATCCTCTTCATGCCTTTCTGGACTATGTCGTACATCTGTTCGTAGACTTCGGGCTGCTCTTCGAGTCCGGATATCTGGACAAGCAATTCCTTGCGTTCCTTGAATCCCGCCACGAGCTCGAGCACGTCCGATTTCGTTACGAGGCCGACCGGTTCGCTGTTCTCGGTCACGACTATCGATGAGATGTCGTTCTGTAACATGAGTTTCAGGGCTTGGCCCAGCTTTGCTTGAGGGGCGAGGGTTATTGGTGGCGTCCTCATCAGGCTGGAAACCTTGACCTTTGCAGCGTCTTTCTCCCCCGTAACATCGCCCCTCCGCTCCTTCTGCTTGCCAGATGCAAAGAAAGCGGTAAGGTCCTTCAGCCCCATCACGCCAATCAAACGTCTTTCATCGTCCACGACGGGCACAGAGCGTTCATGCAAAGAAGCCATGACCCGCCTCGCTTCGGATATGTCCGCTTCTCCATTCACGCAAAGGGGAGACGAACTCATCACGTCCTTGACGGGCACCGCATCGGCCTCCTCTGCGTCGGCCAGCGCACGCGTCAAATCGGTTCTGGATATCAGCCCAACCAAGCGCTTCTTCTCGGCGACAGGTAGCGCCCTGAGATTCGCGCCCATCATCTTCTCGGCGACCGACGGGAGATCGTCCGTCGGAGAAACCTGAGGAGCCGAAATGAGAACGCGGTCGGCCTTCGTGGTCGGGGGCATATCTCGGCGCCGGGCAATCTCAGCCAGCGTAACAAGGCCAAGAAGTTCGTTCTTCAGCACGATAGGAATCTCATGAACGTCCTTAGCCTTCATCAGCCCAATTATCTTGGAAAGCGGCTCGTCGGGAGTCGCTGTCGCAAGGTCCGTCGACATGAACTCCCGGACCTTGAGGTCCATCATCTTCGGCCGCTTCATTTTCCGGCAACCTTGCGAAAAGCACAACCGGCGCACCCATAATAACTTTATTCGCAGCCGCCCATGGCGGATTGGTGAAGATCCGGGCAACTGTAATCTTCAAAGGGGAGGTACAAGGCGTCTTCTTCAGATCGAACTGCGAAATGGAGGCTGAGAGGCTGGGGCTTGTCGGTTATGTCAGGAACCTAGCCGACGGGGATGTTGAGGCCGTCTTTGAAGGAGAAAGAGGGCTAGTGGAAGAAGCGATAGAATGGAATAAGACTTCGCAGCCAAACGCAGTTGTCAAAGAAGCCGTGATTGAGTGGTCCGATGCTACCGGTGAGTACGAGGAGTTCGTACGTCGGTAGCCTCATTCAGCCGGTCTCGATGCCATAGATGCGGCGGGGCCACTCCTCATGAACCTCGCGGGCCATTTCCTCAGACATGATACCGCTTTTCATCAGCGCAATCGTTTTCTTCGGCACGGTGGCAGGACCGAGTACCGCACCTGGCCTCTTCAGATCATCGATGTAGTCTGTCTCCATGAAGAATCTCCCGCCGTTTTCGATCGCCCTTCTCACGGGTTCCTCTTTGGCGAGGATACTCGGCATTATTCCGTGATTCTCTTCCGGCCGCACGAGCGGGGGCGAGAAATGTTTGACTACCTTTTCTCTGGGCAAACCAACCGAGTCAGCCATCTTCGCGAATTCCTCGCACGTGGCAGGGGTTGCACTCTCGGAGTGAATGACCACAGGGCACCCATTTTCCTTGGCGACCTTCATGCCGTGGAGGAGTATGCTGTTGCACGCGGCGACAATATCGTTGTCAGTCGGGAAATGCGGCCGCCCGATCTCGCCTATGGCGGTGACCTCGCCATTTGAAACTAGCCGACCGACCAGGTCCATTGCGTCATTCTGCACCGCCACCGCCTTCTCCAAGCCGAGTGTTTCCCTGAGGTGAATGAGCTCGACCGGATATGGCCCGACTGCCACGTACACCTTAAGATTGGTTGCTCCTCTGACCGCACCGGCAAGGTCGAGGGTCCGCCTGAACGCCGTCTCATAATCTCGAGCAGAAGTGAGAGGGATATCATGCGGCGGGATATGAGTGAGCATCAAAGCGGTCCCGCCAGCCTTTTCGAACAGCTTGGCCGCGGCTACACCCATCCCCGTCGGACTTAGGTGCATATGGTTGTCGTAGATTCTCATCTTTACCGCCATGCGGACGCATTGGTGCCGGCTGAAAAGCCCGCCTTTTCACTGCGGATTCGCGCCGCGAAGTCGACTTGCTCAGCGCAGCAGCCCGGCCGCCTTGAGCTCCTGCGTAATCTTCTCGACCGCCTGCTCGACGTCCGAGGGTTTCCTTGCGCCGGTGCAGACCAATTTGCCACTGCCGAAGAGGAGGACGACGACCTTCGGCTCGTCCAGGCGGTATACCAGACCGGGGAATTGCTCGGGTTCGTATTCCACCTTCTCCAATCCAAGGCTTATGGCGATCGCGTTGAGATTGATCTCCATTCCTAGGTCGCTCGACGCGACGATGTTCTGGACCTCGATATCGGGGTGCTTCTTGATCTGGATTCCCGCCGCCTCGATCTGCTTGCCCACAGTCTCGATCGCTATTCTGACATCTTCCAGGCTCTTCGCCCCGGTGCAGACGACCTTCCCGCTTCTGAAAAGCAGCGTTGCTGTCTTCGGTTCCTTGAGACGGTATATAAGTCCCGGGAATTGCTCGGGCTCATACTCCGCTCCGCCAAGGGCCAGAGCTATGGCTTGAAGGTCAAGCTCCCCTCCGAGTGATGTAGATGCCACAACATTCTCGATTTTTATCTTTGCCAACGGTACTCCTCCGTAAGGATTGTGCGCGGATGCGCTTCTTCCGCTCCCGCCCGTGCGCCATTTAAATAGGTCTTTATAAACCTTACTTCAAGGAATTCCTGGGATTATTCTACCCGCGGCATTGTCCACGTCTGACGGAGCTTTGCGAGTCTCGACTCAAGGAGATTTGCGAAATAAAAGGAAAGGTGGAGAGGGCTCGGTCGCCCTCTCCTTCATCGTTTTCAAGCTCACCAGTCGATCGGAATCATCTCGATGTCCATTCCCGAGTACTTGTACGGCGACGAATACGGGTCTATGACGTCGTCGTCCATCACAATCAAAGTGACGTACAGGAAATAGGGCATCTGTGACTCAGCGAAGGTATGGGTCGTCTTATCGTTCGCGCGGATCGGATCGTACTCCGGTGACCTTTTGTCGTTGGTGTAGTAGTCGAACTTGGGTTCCCAGAACGGCAGCTTGTCCATCTTGTCAGAGGTTGCCGTGCCTATGTAGAATCCAGGGTGTGCGTAGATACGGATATCGTATGGGGTCAGATCGGTCCAGACCCAAGCGAAGGCGAGGTCGTCACTGCCCGGGTCCGA
>Ga0153915_10001303_pt1 | contig 22967 bp, 20 predicted proteins | sample Opewatmetagenome_2_FD_107003 | JGI IMG/M metagenome (GOLD analysis project Ga0153915, IMG submission 107003) | Freshwater wetland microbial communities from Ohio, USA - Open water 3 Core 3 Depth 3 metaG | ecosystem: Environmental > Aquatic > Freshwater > Wetlands | place: USA: Ohio, Lake Erie...
GGTAAGCGATATAATGTTATTCTCTAATATTTTTGAAAAAGTTTTCTCAGCCGCGTCCGGTTCAAATAAAATTTCTTTCTGAATAATTCCAATTCTCAGAAGCGCGTCGTTTCCCGTTTCGGATTTGGGATATGCGGCGGCGGTTTCTTCGTAAGCGCCTATTGCATTCCGGTATGCCGGCGTTAAAGAACTATCGGGAGTCCCGTTCTTTTTAAATTCAGATGACGAGGCGGCGTTTATCATTAATTCGAGAGAACGGGGATAATAAATGCGGGACTGCATAAGAAGCTGTGTATTTTTGCATATACCGGTTAAATATTTGTAAATTAATGCCGATGCCTCATAATTTTTATTTACAAAACAATCCTGCGCAAGAATAAATATGCTGTTTTGTCTCTCTTCGGATGAGCCGAGTTCCTTAATAATATCCAGCGCCTTTTGGTTCTCCTTTTTCATCAGGTAAATAAAAGCGAGAAGCTCTTTAAATGTCCCGATTTCTCCTCTGCCGGAATATCTGTTTATAACTTCAATATATTTGTCGGCCATTTCGGGTTTAGAGGAATATGTGTAAAAAATAGATTTTCCGATTCCAATATTTCCCGGCTGTTTGAGTATGGCTTCGCATAAAAGTTCAGCCGCTTCAGAATATTTCTGAAGTGCATTCTGAAGATTGAATATTTCGTTAAAGAACAATCCGGGATTTTTTAATTGCGCCTCGCCCATTTGATAAAATTCAACCGCTTTATCATAAGCGCGGTTGGCTGTTGCGTAAGAAGCAATAGTTCTGAATGCCGCTGCCGAAGGAGGCGTAATCATCAATCCGCTTTTCCATGAGGCATAGGCGTTCTCAATTTTTCCCTGAAGATAGCATGCGTTTCCGAGGAGGCCGTAAAGATTATAATCTTTCGGCGATGTGTTAATTCTGTTCTCAATAAGCTCTACGGAGGAAGAATAGTCTTTTAAGATTGTGTAAATGCGGTTGAGAGAATAAAAATAATTATAATCGCCGGGGGTTTTATTCAGAAGTTCAAGGTATATTTCCTTTGCTTTTTCATATTCGCCGCTTTGTTCAAGGTTGAATGCCGAGGTGTATTTCTCGGCGTCTTTAGTCTGCTGTCCTCCGGTTATAATCGGTAAGCAGAAAAAGAAAAGAAGAAAAAGAGGCCGGAATGTTTTTTTCATATTAATTTTAACAATGTTTAGTGTTATAATTGCCCGGAATGCAGACAGCGGAAATTTATAAATTTAAAAGCCGTTCATCAAATATGCTGCCTATTCCTAGAACTGCTTTTGGATCGAGCTGAAGTTTAAGCCTTGCCATTTGCATAATGGCTCCTTCGCCGTACATTTCAAGGAGAAAATCTTTTTTAAGTTTTCCAATTCCATGCTCGGCGGAAATTGTTCCCCAGAAGTGAACCGCTTTAATGCAGATGTTTTCATAGGCGCTTCTTGCAATATTATACTGGCTCTTATTTTCGGGGAGCATGTTAAAATGGATGTGCGAATCGCCCGCGTGCCCGTAGGCGACGTAATTAAGCCCCGATTTCTGAATAAGTTTCCGGCAGTAGCCGTAATAATCTTCAAATTTTTTGTAAGGAACGGCGCAGTCGATTCCCACTTTCATAACTCCGTGTGCGGCGCAAAATTCATTTACCCGCGCGGATATGGAATGGCGGAAATCTTTTATTTTTTCATAATCGGTTTTGTTTATCGCAAACCAGGCCGTTTCTGTATCGCCGTTGTAATTTATAATCAGTTCAGTCCATTTATCAAAGAGGATTTTTTCGTTATCGCCGGCGTATTCCTGTTCAAACCAAACCGCCGCTTTTGCTCCGGCGGGAATTGAAGGATAATTCTCTTTCATAAACAGGAGCGCATATTCGTCGAAAAACTCGAGCCCGCGCGCGTCTATTTCATTTATTAAGCCCTCTTCCCGATTTTTATATGAAAGCTCCCTTGCTCCCGCAATAAACGAAAAAGCTTCTTCCTCTTTGTTGAAAAAGAGAACGCACGAAATGAATCCTTCCGGCAGGTCTAAAAGCTTAAGTTTTGCTTCTGAAATAAAACCAAGGGTTCCTTCCGATCCGATGAACAAATCGACCGCATCGGCGTTCTCTTTTGAAAAATACCCCGCGGTATTTTTAGTTGCCGGCATTTTATACTGAGGAAGGTCAAGGGCAATTTCTTTTCCGCTGTCGGTTATAATATTCAACTTATAATTCTGCGCGATGAAACGGTTTCTTTCAAGCGTTAATTTTTCTCCTCCGGGTAAAATTATTTTCAATCCGGCTACATAATTCCGCGTTGGCCCGTATTTGAATGTCCTTGCGCCGGAGGCGTTTGTCGATATTGTTCCGCCAATAAAGCAGTTCCGTTCAGTCGGATCGGGAGGATAAAACAATCCTTCCGCTTCAACCGCATCCTGAAAGTCTTTTAGTATAACCCCCGGTTCAACAAGAGCGTATTTTTCATTTTTGTTTATTTCTATTATTTTATTCAGTTTGGAAGTAGATACGACAATGCCGCCGTTAGGAACGCGCGCGCCAGTAACACCGGTGCCGTTTCCGGCTATTGTGGCTTTTATTTTTTTTGAATTGCATTTCTTGAGTATGGAAATAATATCTTTTTCGTTTTCGGGAAAATAAACCGCTTCTGCCGCTCCTTTAAAGTGGGAGGCATCAGTTAAAAAATCGAGAAACTCTTCTTTTTCGGTTTTTATTATCATAGTAAAAAATTACTTTACAGCAATGAATAATAATTAAATGTTTTATTCTGTTTTTATTCCATTCCGTTTCATTATTTCAGACCAGACGGCCGGCTCAAGAATTTCTGATTCGTCGATAAGCATAATAGGAATATCATTCTCAATCCTGTAGCGTCGTCGTGTTTTTTTGTCGGTAGAGACAAGAAAATTCCCGTCGAGGACAAGATCGGCCTTTGTCTCAGGACAGCATAAAATATCGAGCAGTTCTTTTTTAATCATTTTTCAATTTCCGGTTTATCTACTTATCAAATATAATTACTTAAATTATAAAAAGTTTTTAGGAAATAAGTAAGGTAAAAAATAACTTTAGTCTGTCGATTTTAGAAAGAAATAAATGGTTAGCCCCCAAACCTTAACAAAAAAAGAGATTTTCCGCTTTTGGTACCCATTATCGGCCACCTGGCTTATGATGGGAATTGAAGGCCCGTTCCTGACGGCATTAATTGCCCGGATGGCTGATGCAAAGTTTAACCTTGCCGCATACGGAATTGCATACTCTCTTGCGCTTGTTATGGAATCGCCGGTTACAATGATGATGAGCGCATCTACCGCGCTAGTTAAAGGAAAAAATTCATACTTAAAACTGCGCCGGTTTACTTATTGGGTAAACACCCTTACCACATTTACGATGCTGATATTGATAATTCCGCCTGTTTTCAACCTTATTGCATACGGCCTTCTTAATCTTCCAAAAGGAGTGGCTGATTTGACCTATAAAGCGATGGCAATACTTCTTCCATGGCCGGCGTCAATAGGGTACAGAAGGTTTTATCAGGGAATTATGATCTCGAACGGCGCAACTAAAAAAGTCGCATACGGAACAATAGTAAGAATATTAGCAATGGGCATTACCACATTATTATTTTTCATATTTTTTAAATCGGACGGAGTTGTTGTGGGGGCTTCGGCTCTTTCAGCCGGGGTGATAGCCGAAGCGGCCGCAAGCCGGGTTATGGTAAGGAAATTAATTCCCGTTGTTATTTCCATAAATGATTCGGAAGAAAAAATATCGCAGAAATCGATAATTAAATTTTATTATCCTCTTGCGCTGACTTCTCTTATCAATCTTGGCATGCACCCGATGGTTACCTTTTTTATCGGGCAGAGCAGGAACGCAATTGAATCCCTTGCGGTTCTTCCTGTGCTGAATGCGCTGGTTTTTATTTTTAAAAGTTTCGGACTTTCCTATCAGGAAGCGGTTATTGTGCTTATACACAAAACAAAAAATTATTCTGTGCTTCGCAATTTTGAAAGGCTGATGGCTTTTTCGGTTGTTGCAGGGCTTGCCGCAATCTCCTTTACTCCCCTTGCCGATTTATGGCTTCTTAAAATTTCGGGGCTTTCGCCGGAGCTGGCTTCTTTCTCTAAAGCGCCTTTAATGATTTATACAATTTTCCCCGCGCTTACGGTTATGATAAGTTTTCAGAGGGGGCTGCTTGTGTACAGAAAAAACACAAAACCGATTACGCTCTCTTCCATTCTTGAAGTAATGGGAGTAGGGATTGCTTTATATATAGGAATACATTTTTTCAATTTGATAGGCGTTACTGCAGCCATAATAGCTTACATAGCAGGAAGAGTAATTTCAAATCTTTATCTCTCATCTTCGTTTTTCAAAGCCAGAAATGAGATTATAAAAAAGCAAGACTGACTTCTCTAAATCATTTTACTTGCCCGGAATAAACTCTTCCGCCGTTTATATTAATTTGCGTTTTGCTCTTCAATAAATCTTTGTATATTTCACTAAGGGAGTTATAAATATTATGCTGTAATTAGTCCGGGCAATATTCGGCAAATTAACAATTGTGATTTTAAAAAATGAGACAACAAATGAAAACAGACAGATATGCCGGCTGGTTCTTTTCGGTATCATTTGCCGTCGCTCTGTTTGCTGCAATTTGTTCCTATCAAAAACAGGTATATTTAAATTATATCCCAGTTCAAATCGAAGAAGTATTTCGGCAGGGAGTAATAGATACAAATATAAATTATCTGACAAGCAAAGAAGCTATAATAAAATTTATGGGGAATGGCAATTTTCTTGTTTATAACCGCTACAAACTTCAAATAAAAGTGTTTGATAAAAATTTACATTATTTGTTTTCTTTTGGCAAAAAGGGAGAAGGGCCTGGCGAGTTTTCCGGGGTGGCGGACATGTTCGTCGACAATAAAGATAATATTTACGTTTTGGATTTTGTACAAAAAAAAATAAAAATATTTGATGATTCAATGAAATATAAGAAGTCTTTCAATATTAAAGGCGCAGGGTGGTATTCAAGACTGGCGGTTGACTCAAACGGCCTGATCTACCTATGTAATCCACAATCAAAAAAACTGATTACTGTATATAATAAAGAAGGGGAAGAACAATATTCATTTGGTAAAATATACACGCATAAAAGAAAAGATGCGCTGCGGGAACTTAATTATTCTTCTGTTCTATTCGACAAGGATGAAAAGCTCTGGGTTATTAATATATGCAAGCCGATTATACGGCAATATTCAATAAACGGAAAACTTTTATATGAAGGAAGGCTGTTATCGCCGAGAATTGATACCATAAAACGCCATGAATCGCCCATACCAAAAACCGGACAGTATTCAATATCATTTTACTTAACCGACGCCGCAATGATTGATTCTACAAAAATGATTATTGCCAATCATGATAACTTAATCGAATTTGATATCCGCGCCAAAAAGATTAATAAAATATATAAATTACCTCTGCTGAAAGAAAGTAAGGGTTACTGGATTTTTACTTCATTTAGAATTGCATATAATAAGAAAGATAACAGCGTTTACTATAGTCATTACTTTCTTGAAAAATTATGCAAAGTGCGTATATAAAAACTATTTAAAAAGAGCGCCGGTTTAATAAACATTAAAAATAATATTATTATTAAATCAATCAGCAAATCAGTTTAAACCCGCTTCCGTGTAGATTAACAATCTGAATTGTATCATCCTCCTTAAAATAGCTGCGCAATTTTGCAATATACACATCCATACTTCTTGCGGTAAAATAATTATCGTCATTCCATATTGTTTTAAGGGCAAAGGAGCGTTCAAGCGCATTATTTGCATTAATGCATAAAAGCTTTAAAAGTTCCGATTCTTTTGTGGTAAGCTTCTGGTCTGAGCCGCTTATGGAAAGGATTCTTTTATTATAATCGAATATATATTTGCCGAGTAAGAAAACCCCCGCATTCGCATCGCCTCCGTTTGCCGGAGGCTTAATTCTTTTTAGTATGGCATTTATGCGGAATAGAAGCTCTTCAGCATTAAAAGGTTTTGTAATATAATCATCCGCGCCGATTTTAAAACCTTCAATCTTATCCTGCGCAAGGTTTTTTGCAGTGAGGAAGATAATCGGAATATGAGGGTCGTTTTTGCGTATTTCGCGGGCAAGTGAAAAGCCGTCAAGTTTCGGCATCATAACGTCAAGGATGCAGATGTCGTATTTATTTCCCTTAAAAATGGCCAGCCCGTCTTCCCCGTTAAAGGAGAGTTCAACTTCAAAACCTTTTACAGAAAGATATTCTTTCAGTATAGTTCCAAGGTTTATATCGTCTTCTACAAGTAATAATTTAACCATGCTCATATTCACTCAAATGGTAGAAATATTGTAAACCGGCTTCCTTTGTTTTCAACGCTTTCAACGGCAATTGTGCCTTTATGTTCTTCAATCAATTTTTTTACATAACTTAAGCCTATTCCGGAGCCTTTAACATTATGTATGTTTCCTGTCGGTACGCGGTAGAAAGTATCAAATATCCGTTCAAGTTCTTTGGCCGGGATTCCAATTCCGTTATCTTCAAAAGAAATGCTGATTCCGTTTTCGCAGTTTGATGTTGTAATTGCCGCTTCGGGCGGGTTTCCGCCGTATTTGTAGGCGTTATCGAGAAGATTATTAATTATATTGGTAATATGGAACGAATCGGCGGAAATCTCCGGCATTTCAGCATGAAGATTAAGCGCCAGGTTACCATGCGCGTTTGAAAAAATAATTGAGAATTTTTCGGCGGTTTTTGTTATAAGGGTGTGTATATCCACATCCTCTTTGTTAATTGAATATTCCCCTTTTTCAATTGCGGCTGCGCTTAAAAGGTTTTCCACCATCATTCCAAGCCGGCTGTTCTCCTCTTTAATCATTCTTGAATAGCGGTTGACGCCCGATTGATCATTCACGATGCCCGGTTCCACTATTGCATCGCACGCAAGGGAAATAGTTGCTATAGGCGTTTTAAATTCGTGGGTAATATTATTTATCAAATCGCTTTTAATCTGCGATATTTTCTTCTGTTTCAGAAACATCCGTATTGTGTAGTAAAAAACGCCGATTATTATCAATATCAATGCAATTGAAAGAAGGAACATCCATAGCACTTTGTTATAGATAAAAGCTTTCTGTCCCGGGAAAGCGACAGTTATTGCGGCTCTGTTTTCGATAAACGGATTGCCCGGGGCAATTTCCTTTGTGTATTGTTTAGGAGCGTTTTTAATAGATTCTGTTTTATCGTTGGCCGCAATAACGCTGTCTTTTCCGGGTGAATTGATTTTATATGCAAAATGAAGCGATATTCCTTTTTCAGTTAAAGATTTGGAAAGCGTGGAATCGACCCGTTTTCTATTAAAGCGTTTAAGGTAACCGCTCTGTTCATCAGCGAGCATAAGATTTCCGACAACAGTGTTAACAAGTTCTTTTTTCTTTATTTCGGCAACCTTGATTGTAACCGAATCAGAAGTAACCGTTTTCACTCCATTTGTCCCGTTGGTTGAAATAACGCTGCTTGTGGTTCCGTACATTAAAATTTTGGGAGGAGCATTGATATACGATTCCTTCGTAAGGGTATGTGTGCTGTGGATTTCTTTCTCTGTTGCGCTATATGTTTTTATGCGGGGCATTGCCAGACGTATGGGTTCAGCGCTTGTTTTAACCGAATCGGAAACATAATAACTATAGCGGACGACGAAACATCCGGTATCGTTTTTATCGGAGGTTACTTCAACAACCTGTCTGACATTATTCTTGTTTTTTATTTTTTTTTCAAACAAAGGGTCATTCTTTAATAATCTATTCCCTTTGTCGGCAATGCTCATTACAACAGTTTCTTTTGCCACGTCGCGGTCAATGTAATCTATAAAATTCTGCAAAGCGTCATTTACATTTTTATCAAAACGCGCCTCTTCTGTTTTTACAAGAGTTGTAATCCAGTAATACTGAATTGCAATAAGAGCAATTACCGAAGCGGCCATAAGCGCTATTATTATTTTTAAACCCGGTTCTTTCATACCTTAAAAATAAACGATATATAATAATAAATCATCATCTTTAAATAATTTAACAGTTTTTAACAAATATTTTAACATCTATTAAGAAACAGATACATTAGCTTAGCAGTCGAATATAACGTAAACAAAAAAAGGAGATGGATTATGAAATTTAACAGTTTAATAAAAAAATCGCTTTTGCTTTTAATAATACTCTTAGTAGTGTTTTCAATTACAAACCTGTATGCTCAGGAAAAAGAGAAAAGCGGGCTTAAGAAAAAGCTTTCCGATATAAAAGGAAAAGTTGAGAAAATTACCGTCCGCGTTGACGGCAAAGACGTTGTCTTTGATGGGGAGGAAGCAGAAAACCTCGTTAAGAAAATGAAAAAAGACCCATCGGAAGGAATTACATACTCTTTCGGGGCACGGGGCCTGAGAGGAAGAAATTTTACTGTTCTCAGGGGCGATTTAGACGAAATTGCAGAATCCGGAGATGAAGATATCCTCATTTCAATTGCAGGAGACGGAACGAAAGAAGCAAAGAGCATTAAAGTTGAGAAATCTGACGGGAAAACAAAAGTTACTATAAAAACAACAGACGAAAACGGCGAGGAAGTTATAAAAACTCTTGAAGGGAAAGAAGCGGAAAAATATCTCGAGGAAAATGAAGAAGGGGTTATATCCGTTTCGGATGCGGCATGCGCGACGAACCTTTGCGGAAAAATGAAAATGAAAGTTATGAAAGGAAAACCGGCGCGGACAATTATTATCGAAAAAAATTCCGACGACGACGATGATAATACGGTAATTATTCAAAAGCCGGTAAAGGCGAAAAAAGAAATAATAATTAAAAAGAAGAAAGCAGATACAAAAAAAGAAGAATAATGCATGTTTTTACGGGGGAAATTCTATACGGGAATTTCCCCAGTTTAAAGCCCTCCGGCACAGCCTGCCCCCCCCCTTGCTTTAGCCCATATATTTTTTAATCTTGCAGATGAAATAAAATAGAATAGCGATGATCAGATTAAAAGATATAAGAAAAGACCCCGTTCCGATAATCGGCGGAATTTTGGCTTTTACCTGTTTTCTTCTTATTCTCATTTTATTCCTTTTCGATCTTTTTGTGGGAGGAATGGGAGCGATATCGGGGTATTTTCTTTTTTACATAATACCTCTTCTTCTTATAACGTCCGTACTGCTGCTTACTATAAGTAAATTTAAGGAAATAGTTTCGAGGCGGAGAGGGAGAAAAATAAAGAGAATTAGAAAAACCCGTAATTTATAATAGCGGGTAAAACAGATTAATATTTAAATTTTAACCCCTCTGTTTAACAGGAATATCTTTTATATATTTGCAGTAGTAATTCAGCGCCGGTCATCTATGATAGAAATAATAAATCTATTTAAATCATTCAAAGATAAGAAAGTCCTTCAAGGGGTAAATTTAACGATAAAAAAAGGGGAAACGATTGCCATTATCGGGAGAAGCGGATGCGGCAAAAGCGTTCTTTTAAAACACATCGTGGGGCTTCTTGAACCCGATTCGGGGGTGGTTAAGGTTGAAGGGGCGGCAATTAAAGACCTCGGTAAAAAAGAATTGTATGAAATAAGAAGAAAATTCGGTTTTCTTTTTCAGGGAGCGGCTTTATTCGATTCGATGACGGTTGAAGAAAACGTAGCGCTGCCCCTTGTTGAAAGCGGAGAAAAATTGCCAGCCGATAAAATAGCCGCGCTTGTTGCTGAAAAGCTTGATCTTGTGGGGCTTGCCAACACTCAAAAATTAAAACCGGCGGAACTTTCAGGCGGAATGAAAAAAAGGGTGGGGCTTGCAAGGGCTCTTGTCACTTCTCCCGAATACATTCTTTATGATGAGCCAACCACCGGGCTCGATCCGGTTATGTCCGATTCTATTGATGAACTGATAAGAGACCTCAGCATAAAGTTAAAAGTCACATCCATTGTTGTAACGCATGATATGTTCAGCGTTAAAAAAACTTCCGATAGAATTGCAATGATGCATAATGGAGTAATTTATTTCTCCGGCACACAAGAAGACTTCATTAATTCGAAAGATGATGTAATTATAAATTTTATAAAGCGGACAAATTTCTGATGAGCAAAACAAAAACAAAATTCATCTGTTCCGAATGCGGGTTCGAATCGCTTAAATGGCTTGGCAAATGCCCTTCGTGCGACAGTTGGAATTCATTCTCGGAAGAAATTATTGAAACAGGAAGAAACGCTCCCAAGAAATTCAACGGCGAAGTTAAAATCTCCAGGCTTACTTTTCATCCTGAAGAAGAAGACAAAAGAATTAAAACGAACATAAACGAATTTGACCGCGTTCTTGGCGGCGGAATTATTCCCGGTTCGGTTATTCTTATAGGGGGGGATCCGGGAATAGGAAAATCGACTCTTGTGCTTCAAGCCGCCGCTAAGATGCCGGGAAAAGTCCTGTATGTAAGCGGGGAAGAATCATTTAACCAGATTGCGCTGAGAGCAAAAAGATTAAATGTGAAATCGGAAAACATTTCAATTGTTACCGAAACTAACCTTAACCTGATTCTTGCGGCAATTAAGCAGACGGAAGCTGCAGTTGTAATTATTGATTCAATCCAGACAGTTTACAATCCAGATCTTGAGAACACCCCCGGAACTGTAACGCAGATAAGAGAATGCGCTTCGGTTCTGATGCAGATTGCAAAAACAACTCATTGCGCAATAATTATTGTTGGGCATATAACCAAAGAGGGAATTATTGCCGGCCCCAAAATATTAGAGCATATAGTGGATGCGGTAATACAGTTTGAAGGGGAAAGGTCAAGTTCATATAGAATATTGCGGGGACAGAAAAACCGTTTCGGAAGCACAAATGAAATAGGTATTTTCGAGATGTACGAAGACGGTTTGCGCGAGGTTGAAAACCCGAGCGAGATATTCCTCGGCGATAGGGAAAAAGATATATCCGGGTCGGTTGTAACGGCAAGCATCGAAGGAAGCCGCGCTGTTCTGTTTGAAGTGCAGGCTCTTGTAACTCCTTCTAATTTCGGCAATCCGCAGAGAGTTGCAACCGGCTTTGATTACAGAAGACTTTCAATTCTTCTTGCAGTTCTTGAAAAAAGAGCAGGCCTGCGGCTTTCGGCTTTTAATGTGTTTCTTAATATGGCCGGCGGATTAAAGATTGACGACCCCGCGGTTGATCTTGCGGTATGCTGCGCTATTGCTTCGAGTTATAAAGACAAGCCGGTTCAGAAAGACCTCGTTGCAATCGGCGAGATCGGGCTCGGCGGCGAGTTAAGAAGCATCGGGCAGGTTGAAAAAAGAATTGCCGAATCGGAAAAACTGGGATTCTCAAATATTATTGTCTCTTCAAACAGCGTTAAGAATATTAAGAACAGTTCAATAAAAATTATCAGCATGAAAGATATACTTTCTGTGATTAATAATATTCTCGGATAAAAATCTTATATGAAACTGTTTGAGCATGCATCAATCAATAAGGAAAAAGCAATACTGCTTCTGAGAATATTTCTTTCGCTGGTTTTTGCAGTTTCGGCATATTCAAAACTGGCTGCTCCCGGAATTACGGAAATAATCCTGATTGAGCATGGGATAACCGCTTCAAGAAGCGCCGCAGCTATAATGGCAAGGCTTCTTATAGGCGCGGAATTTTCGCTTTGCCTCCTTCTTCTGCAGAAAAACTACTTAAAGAAAATAATATTGCCTGCGGTATTTGTTTTCCTTGCGTCATTTACATTATATCTTCTTTATGCCGCCCTTGTTTTAAAAGATAATCAGAACTGCGGATGTTTCGGAACAATAGCGCCAATGTCTCCAGTGGAATCGATAATTAAGAATATTGTTCTTATCGGTTTAACTTTAATTCTGTTCAGGAATATAAAACAGGACAATAAAAAAATAACGCTTCCCCTTATTATGATTATTCTTTCATTTGCGGCGGTTCTTGTATTTGCCCCTGTTAGAGATACAAAAGATTCTCTCTTTGAGCGTTATACAAATTTTAACGGCGCCGGAAGAGTCGATTTAATGCAGGGGGAAAAACTAATATTATTAATGTCTCTCGATTGCGACCATTGTATGAAAACAGCAAAAGAAATTGCCGAAATGAAAAAGAGAATTGAACTGCCCGAAATTTATACCCTGTTTTTTAAAGAGGGGGATGCCGGGGTGGATTCATTCAGGAAAAAAACAGGATTTAGCTCTCCATATAAAATATTGCAGGGGGAGGAATTTTTTGAAATGATCGGAAGCGCCCCGCCCCGGTGTTATCTTTTGAAAGGAGGGAAAATCATCGAATTTTGGGATAAAGAAATAAGCGAAAAAATTCTTCAGAAATATTCTCCCCGCTGATAAAAACAACGATAAACATAATTTATAACGGATAATCTGTGTCATTTAAAATAAGAATTGGATAATAGTTTTTAATTATTTGGGAATTCTATCGATAATCAGTAATAGCCGAAAAAAATATTTGGTCTTCTCACTTCAGAATTGATAAATTGCAGTCATGCTAAATTTATATTCATCTATCTAAGAGGAGGTAAGGTGAGAATCCGGAAAATATTGTCCTACTTTAAGGACAAAAATTTTCAATCTGTCATTTTGATAATTCTCGGCATTCTTATTATTTTCAACATTTTCTCCATTATTGTATTCCAGAATGTAAAAGAATCAGTTAAAAGTACAATCATTAATCAGCAGAATGCCCTTGTCGCTTCAATCGGGCAGGAATTTGATGAAAAAATGTACAATAGCCTTTTAGTAATAAAAAATGTATCGGAGAAAATTACAGAAGAAATAATTACCGACAGAAAGAAAGCAAAACTATTTATAGACAACAGGCCGGGAACTTCAGCAGTTTTTAAAGAAGGCATTTTTATTTTATCGAACGAGGGAACGCTTATAGCTGAAAATAATTTATCGGAAGAAAGAAAAATAAAAGACCACTCAAAAGAGAATTATTATAAAGCTTGTGCTTCGCAACGCCGGCCGGGGGTCGCATGGATTATGAATGCTGCAACAAAAAGAACATCTTTAATTTTCTTTGCCCCGGTAATAAGCAAAACAGGCAAATTCCTCGGTTTAATAGGGGGCGAGCTTGGCTTTTACAGCGAGAAAACATTTTTAAGCAATATTTCAGACCTTATAGGAAGCAGCGGATATATATGCGTTATTTCAGAAGAATGGCTGTATATCTTTCATCCCGATACCCTTCAGATTTTTGCTGAAATTAAAAAAGGAAACGATTCTTTTATTGATAAAGCAATAAAAGGTTTTGAAGGCACGGGGGAAATAACCGATTCCCGCGGAGGAGTTTATCTGACTTCAGTTAAACATCTTTTATCCGTTCCATGGATAATAGCTGCAAATTTTCCAGTGGAAGAAGTTTATGCCCCTCTGTATAAAGCCGAAAAACAGACTTTAGCCGCAATTGCCGCCACCCTTTTACTTATTATAATGAATTTATTCTTTCTTTTTGTAAAACTTAAAAGAGAAGTAGAAAAAAGAATAGGTACGGAAGAATATTCCAAATTAATATTGCAGACTGCCGGCGAAGGAATACTTGGAATAGATTCAAATGGAAACTGCACATTCATAAACAATGCCGGTCTTTTAATGCTTGGGTATGGCGATGAAAAAGAAATTCTCGGTAAGCAAATTTGCTGTTTCGGCGGACCGGGAACGCCAATGCAAAACGATAGAGTGATTGCATTAATTAAACCGAAAAAAAATGAATATTATCAAATTGACGACAGCCTTTTTAAAATGAAGGACGGGCGGGAATTTTCAGCCGCTTTTAAATATGCGCCGATATATAAAAATAACCGCCTGGAAGGAGCGGTAATAACATTTACCGATATTACAGAAAGAAAGCAGGCAGAAGAGGAATTAAAAAAAGCTAAAGAAACCGCGGATATTGCAAACAAAGCTAAAAGTGAATTTCTTGCTAACATGTCGCACGAAATCAGAACGCCGATGAACTCCATAATCGGTTTTTCCGAATTATTGTATAATTCAGTGGTAAACGAAAAGCATAAATCGCAGATAGAAGCTATTAAAAGAAGCGGAAAAAGCCTGCTTCGCCTTATTAACGACATTCTTGATTTATCGAAGATTGAGGCCGGGCATTTAAAAGTAGAAAAAACACCTATGAATATCGGCGTTGTAATTGCTGATATCAATAGCGTTTTTAAACAGAAATTTGCCGAGAAAGGACTTAACTTTATTATTGAAGGGGAGAATAATCTGCCCCGCACAATGCTTCTGGATGAAACAAGGCTGAGGCAGATACTCCTTAATCTTGTAGGCAATGCCGTTAAATTTACCGAGAAGGGTTTTGTAAAATTATTTTTTGACAAAAAGGAAAAAGAAAACAATAAATTCGATTTACTCATCTGCGTTGCCGACAGCGGAATAGGCATTCCTCCCGAATTTCACAAACTGATTTTCGAAGCCTTTAAACAGAGAGAAGGGCAGGATCACAAAAAATATGGCGGCACAGGGCTCGGACTCGCCATAACAAAACGCCTTGTTGAAATAATGGGGGGAAAGATATCGGTTATAAGCGAAATAAATAAAGGCTCTTCTTTCGAAATAATTTTTCAGAATATTGAAGCGATTCCCGGCGAAATACGGAAACCCCCTCCGGATGAATTTGATCCCGGTTCGGTTATGTTTTTACCGGCCAAAGTTTTAATATGCGACGATGTTGAAGAGAACAGGCGCCTGCTGATCGATTTGCTCAGTAAATCACCATTAATTTTATATGAAGCCGAAGACGGGCTTAAAGCGGTTAATCTTGCCGAAACAGTAATTCCTGATATAATATTTATGGATATTAAAATGCCGGTTATGGACGGGTTTGAAGCTGCGGGAATTATAAAGAAAAAAGAAAAGACAAAACAAATTCCTATAATTGCTCTTTCCGCGTCCGTGCTGAATGAATCGGAACTTAAAAGAGACGCCTTTGCCGACTATCTGTTGAAACCGATAGAACTTGAGACGCTTCTTAAAACAACCATGAAATTCCTTAGATTCAGAATAACGCATAATATTAATAAAACCGTGCAGGAAAATGAAATATTTAATCTTGACGCAGAAGAAATTAAAAAATTACCGGCAGTTCTGAATGAACTGGAACGATGGATAATTCCCCAGTACGGCGAGGTGGTGAAAAAACAAATGATAGATAGAATTGAATTGTGGGGAAGAGAAATCGTCCTGTTCGGAGAGAAAACAGGTTTTCAAATATTTACCGATTTCGGAAAAGAACTGCTGAATTATACAGGCAATTTTGACATAACGGAAATATCAAATACTCTTAAAAAATTTCCTGAAATTATAGATAAATTAAAAACACTTGCAGAGAAGACGAATGGGACGCTCTGAAGACCGGCGGCCGAGAATATTAATAGTTGACGACAACCTTAAAAACATTCAGGTGCTCGCTAATATTCTGAAAGAAGAAGGGTATGCAATCGGGTTTGCAACGGATGGTTTGCAGGCTCTGGAGTTTCTTAAAGAACCCGATGAGTATGATCTTGTTCTGCTTGATATTGATATGCCGGTTATGGATGGTTATCAAACATGCGGCGAAATAAGGAAATCGGAAGCATTAAATACAACGCCCATTATGTTCATAACAGCGCATAATGATACGGAAAATATAGTTAAAGGTTTTAAGAGCGGAGCGCAGGATTATATTTCTAAACCGTTTAACGCTGAAGAGCTTATTGCGCGGGTTTCAACTCAGATTAATCTGCGAAAAACGACCCGCCAGCTTAACGAAATGAATAAAGCGCTTGAAGAAAAAGTAGCCGAGCGGACAAAAGAATTAAAAATTGCTTATGATAAAATATCAATTGTCGAAAAAACCAAAAGCGATTTTATTACAATCATTTCGCACGAATTAAGGACCCCCCTTTTCGGATTAAGAGGTTTTGCGCATCTCCTTTCAGAAACAGAATTGACTCCGGAGCAAAATGAATATCTTAAACTGCTTAACGGCTCTTCGGAACGGCTTGTAACTTTTCTTGAAACGGCTATTTTAATTAATCAGCTCCGTTTAAAACTTTACGGCATTGAAATAGCCAAACAGAATATCAACGGAATAATTGACTATGCAATTTCGAGGCTTAGAGACGGAATTGATAATAAAAAAATTATCATTAAGAAATCAGATTATAATATTGAAGCGTCTTTATCGATAGATTCTCAGCTATTTACGCGGGCAATAGAAAGCGTGCTTGATAATGCAATATATTTCTCGCCGCGCGGAGGCGTTGTTTCAATTAATTATCGCATTGCAGGAGATGATTTTCTTATAATAATTTCAGATTGCGGACCCGGTTTTGCTCCGGATGCGCTTGAACATTTGTTCGAACTCTTTTCATCTTCCGATGTTATGCATCATTCAGAGGGTTTCGGGCTTGGACTTGCGGCTGCAAAACTTATAATGGATATTCACTCGGGTAAAATTACTGTAAAAAATAATAACGGAGCGGAGGTTACTCTCTCTCTTCCGTTTTCAAGATGATAATTCTAATCTTTATTTACGCAGATTGCGGCTTGCATTAAATTCTGCCGCAGGAAAATCGAATCCGAAGCTCATCTGAATTTCAGGCGCGCTATCCGGTTCTTCCATAACGGCGGAATTAATTACAGGCTTTTGTTCCGAAATGTCCAATCTGATATGGGGAGCTCTATGAGAGGGCAAAACCACAAAAGAACGCTTGGATTGAATTGTTCCGTCATAATTGTGAGCGGATTCCGTATGTTGTACTGTTAGCGGCTGGAACTCTTGATCCAATCTTATTCTGAACACGTTTGTACCTAATTTATATGTTTTAAATATAAGTGAACAAATGTTAAAACAATATAGAAATATTTATTATTTTTTTTTATGGAAAACAACATCGCCCTTAAATCAGAAACAGAAAATCTTTTCAACATCAACCTCCTCAATTTAATGATTTCTTCTTTTTAAACGCAACTTTCCAAAGCACAATTAATAAAATTAATTCTCTTGCATAATAAGAATAGAATGTTATATAAGATTCGTACTGCTCGAAATAATTAAATAAAATATTTGTTTCGGCGTATTGACATTTAACAGGCTTTTTCTTTTCTTGCCACATAAAATAAAAAAGAATTGCAATGTATTTAACAAATAACCATATCAATCTTAATAATAACGGTAATAATAACACCTCTTGGGAGGCTATGGTTATTTAATAACTTAATATAAGAATTGAAAAACCAAAGCCTTCCCAAAAATGGAAGGCTTTTTTGTTTTAAAGGATTAAGAATATGACAAATTTCAACATAAATAATAATAACAACAATAATAAATCACCCCCATTGAGTGAGCCGGAATTGTTTTACCATCAAAGCTTACTCGCCAAAAAGGGGTAAGCTTTTTTTTTTGATTAAACGAAAACACTAAAACGGAGAAAAAATGAAAACGCAGGAATATAAAACGGAAATTGACATTTGCTCGGCAGAAGAGGCTATTGAAGAAGTAAAATCCCTTTTTGCGCGCGAATTATCGGAAAAACTCGGATTAAAAAAAGTATCGGCGCCGCTGGCCGTTATATCAGGAATGGGAATAAACGACGATCTTAACGGAATTGAAAAACCGGTCGATTTTAAAATCAGGTCGTTCGGGCATGTCAAAGCTGAGATTGTTCAATCTCTTGCAAAATGGAAAAGGCTAAGGCTTAAAGAACTTGGGATTGAAGAAGGAAAAGGAATCTATACCGATATGAAAGCATTGCGCCCGGATGAAAATATTAGCCCGGAACACTCTATTATGGTTGACCAGTGGGACTGGGAAAAGAGAATTGCGCGTAAAGACCGAAGCATAAAATACCTGAAATCAACAGTCGAAAAAATTTATGAAGCTGTTAAATCCTCCGAGCTTGGCATTTGCTCTCTATATCCCGGAATTGAGCCGGAACTGCCGGAGAAAATATCGTTCATCCATTCGGAAGAACTGTTAAAGGAATTTCCCGGGCTTACTCCAAAGCAGAGGGAAGATAAAGCCGCCCAAATGTTCGGAGCTGTTTTTATTATCGGAATCGGGGGCGTTCTAAGCGACGGTAAGCCCCACGATCTGAGAGCTCCCGATTATGATGACTGGACTACAATAAACGAAGCCGGATTTGAAGGATTAAACGGCGACATAATTGTGTGGAATTCGGTTTTGAAAAAAGCATTCGAACTTTCATCTATGGGAATAAGGGTTGACCCGGGCGCATTATATAAGCAGTTGAATATTACAAACCATATGGAAAGGCTTAACCTTTTCTTTCACAAACAAATAATAACTGAAGATATTCCATTCAGCATAGGAGGCGGTATTGGGCAGTCGCGCCTTGTAATGTTTCTTTTAAGAAAACAGCACATCGGGCAGGTGCAGTCCGGTATATGGCCGGCGGAAATGAGAAGTCTGCTGAAAAGCAATGGAGTGGAATTGTTATGAAAAAAAACGGGGGCTTTAAGATAATAATGTAAAAATGGAAGAATAAGGGTTTTGCATTTTTTTTGTAAAAAGTAAACCTTTTTTGCCGGTTGTCTGTTATAATATAAAACAACAACAAAAACAGGAGTAAATTATGTTAAAAATAGGTGAAACAGTTCCGGATATTAAATTTCAGGTATATCAAAACGATCAGTTCAAAGATACAAGCCTTCACGCGCTGAAAGGGAAGTGGCTTGTTTTATTATTCTATCCTGCGGATTTTACTTTTGTATGCCCGACCGAGCTTGAAGACGCTGAAAAATATTATGATACTTTTAAGAAAAACGGAGCTGAAATCGTAAGCGTAAGCACCGATACGGTTTTTGTTCATAAAGCATGGCACGACGCTTCTCCGGCAATTGCAAAAATTACTTATCCTATGGCGGCAGATCCGAAAGGGGAATTATCAAAAACTTTCGGAACCTATATTGATGAAGAAGGGCTTTCTTTAAGAGGAACATTTATTATTGATCCGGATGGAGTTCTTAAAGCCCTCGATATACACGACAACAGCATAGGGCGGAATGCCGCAGAAATTTTACGGAAACTTGAAGCCGCTGTTTTCGTTAGAGAACATCCGGGACTTGTGTGCCCGGCAAACTGGGTTCCCGGAGCTGAAACATTAAAACCGGGAATTGATCTTGTAGGTAAAATTTAACCTTAATTATAGTTTTAATTTAAAGCCTCTTTTAATGAGGCTTTTTTATTCTGCAATTATGAACCGCAATTCAACCAGGCGATTTATTTTATTTTTCAGTATAAAAAAATATTTTTTTTGTTCGATTATTCATACAATAAATGGTGTTCTATATAGGGATTAAAATGTATTCGGTAACAGCCAATAAAACCAAGAATAGGCTTACAATTATATTAAACGGTTTCCTTTCGAAAGAAGAAGCTGTTGATATACAATCTGTAATAATAAAAGAAGTCAGCGAATTGTCTCCCGGGTTTGATGTTATAAACGATATATCGAATTTCAGACTTGGGCTTGAGGAAACCGAAATAATATTAAAAGAAATTGTTGAATATCTGGTTGAGAAAAAAGTAAATAAGATAGTCCGCGTAGTTGGTTCGTCGCGCGCAGGCGTTCTTCAATTTGCACAGCATACAACAAGACACAGCAAGTACGATCCTCAGTTCGTTCCCACTATGGGAGAAGCGGAAAAATTTCTTGACAAGTAAGCGCGGTTGTACAAAGAATAGATTAAATAATATTTCTTGATTTAAACTTCGTAAGAAGGGAGTCGTAATCCGTAAAATGGATTGCATCCCATCCTGCGTTCCTTGCCCCTTCGGCATATTCCTTTACATCATCAATAAAGATATGTTTCTCGGGAGAAAAGCCTGTAATTTCCTCTACCGAACGATAAATTGCTTTTTCCGGTTTAACCGCGCCCAATTCATATGAAAGGCACAGTTTATCGAAGTATTTTAAAAATCCGTATTTCTCCCAGCCGTATTTTTTGTGGATTATATTTGTGTTGCTGAGAAGCGCCAGCATATACTTTTTCTTTAATAACGGAAGAAGAGAGGTTACTTTTTTATTCTCAGTAAAAATATCAGAAAAAATACGGCAGAAATATTCTCCGGTTATTTTATTATTGCACCACCCCATCATTAAGGAAAGAAAATCAGCTTCACTCATTTTTCCGGCTTCGAACGCGCGGTGAATGTGATAATTCTCTCTATATAGGTTAATCATTTTTTCCCCCAGCCCCGCTTCTGCTTTATTTAATCTATCTATAAATGGGGCATAATCAAAATTGATTAATACATTACCGAGATCGAAAACAATAACAGAATATTTTTGCATTTTCAGCTCATTTTTAAAGGAAAAAGTCAATTAATCTAAAATTTATAAAAATTTTAACGATAATCATATTACTTAAATTCTCTAATGAACAAATATAATAATATAAGCTTTAAGTATATGTACCGGATTAAAACCGACATAGAAAAAAACAGGCTGACTATTACATTTGCTGGATTTGTATCGGGAAAGGAAGCCGTAATAATAAAAATGAAGATGTTAAGTGAAATATCTAATCTTTCCCCGGGATTTAGTATAATTAATGATATTTCTCATTTCGGATTTGGTGGGGAAGATGCCGGAAGAATATTGAAAGATACCATCAAACATTTAATTGAGCATAAAGTTGACCGGATTATAAGGGTTGTGGGAGCTTCCGAATCGGCGCTGTGCCAATTCGCAAATTATACGGAGAAGAATGAATTATACCGTGTTTATTATGTTCCCACCCTTGAAGAAGCCGAAAGTTTGCTGGATGAGGAAAAGAATAGCGCCTGCCGCCCGGAGGTAAAAAAAGTCTAACTATCTTAGTATAACACCGAAATCCTATTGTTCCCCCTGCCGCAATAAACTTGCCGGAAGAATTAATAAAAAAATTTAATTTTAGTGTACTCTTTTTATCCTTTTAAAAAGCCGTGAATTTTGTTATTATTATACTGGTGGAGTAGCCAAATGACGAATAAGGATATTGCTTTTGAGAAAATGTTTACTTTTGAATGAAATTTTTTGGTTTTTAGTCTTTTCCCCCCTATTGGCGGCAAATATTGCCTTTGCAGAAAATAAAGGCGCCGATTCGAAAGAATATCAGAAACAAATAAAAGCCGGAGAAAACGATCTTATAGTTTCCATTGAACCGGTGTACGATTTTACGCGTAAAAATAAATTAAGCCTTGTTGTAGAGATAACCTTCAGAGGAGATGAATCGGGAAAAACTCCCCTGCTTATACCCGATAAATTCGGCGATATGGAAATTGAAAATTGCTACCGCAATCTGAAAATTTTATCTCCCAATTGTTCTTTAGAGGAAAACAGCATCCCGAATCAGAAAGTAATAAACTACCCGCCCAAGTCAATTGTGACCTACAATTATGAAATATTTGACGTAAGAACTTTATCGGAAATAAATTTATCGTCGCGTTATCAGCCCATTTTAAATGAGAATTATTTTCATATATTCGGCGAAACTTTTTTTATTCTTCCCATGACAAGCTGGGATAGAGAATACAACATAAAAATTATTTGGAAAAATTTGCCCAACAATTGGAGCATAGCAAGCAGCTTCGGAACATACAGATCGTCGCAATCGGTAAAAATGAATTTATGGGATTTCCGTCAATCTGTTTTCATGGGGGGGAATAACATAAGAATATTAACCAAATATGTTGCCGGCCGCGCTTTCTATATTGCTATGAAAGGGAATTTTCAGTTTACGGATAACTATTTGTCCGATTTTTTGTGGTCGGTTGTGCAGGAGGCAAGATCATTCTGGAATGATCCCGAGCAGTACAATTATCTTGTTACTATTCTTTCTGTGGATGATAATTATGCGTATCTAAGCGAAGGGCGCGTCAATTCTTTTTCTCTTTTTATGGGATTAAAGAAGGGAATTGACTACAATGTAAAAAAAATGATTGCGCATGAAGTATTCAAGAACTGGCTCGGAAGAACAATTCAGCCGGAAGAACCGAAAGAAATTGTTTCCTGGTTCTTTTCCGGTTTCGGCGAGTATTATGCCCGGCTTATGCTTCTTAGAGCCGGCAAAATTAACCTTGAAGAATATGTCGATTCTTATAATTCCATTTTGGAAAAGTACGCGAAATCCCCTTACAGAAATGAAAGTTCCACCCAAATGAATCAGAATTATATTTCAAATTCCGATTTCGCTTCGCTGCAATATTATAAGGGGGATATAATAGCGCATAATCTTAACAGCGCAATATTCAACTTTACTTCGGGCGGCAAGAATCTTGATGATTTTATGCTTGATCTTCTCGACAGGACAAAGAAAGAGAATCTTCAAATTTCAAACGGTGTGCTGAGCGCTATGATACGCTTTTATGCAGGAGAGAAGACGCTTTCGGAAGTTATGGGGAGCGTTAACTCGGGTAAAATTCTTAAACCGCACCCCGACGCTCTCGGAAGATGCTCCGTTCTAAGAATGGATTATTCGAGGTCTCTTTGGATTTTTGGCGAAAGATATGAAGTTTATTCGTATGTATTTAATAACAAGCTGTTTATGCAGAATAAAGATGAGTTTCTTAAATGGTTTAATAAAAGCGGCGATTAACCGCTTTTATTAAACTTTCATTTCCTATCTGATTTTTTCAAGAACAAAAGAAAGCAATTTATCAGTGGATATGCGCACCTGTTCCATTGTGTCCCGGTATCTTACAGTAACTGTATCATCCTGCAGAGTCTGTGTATCAACCGTAATGCAGAAAGGCGTGCCCGCTTCATCCATTCTGCGGTATCTTCTTCCAATTGCGCCTTTATCGTCATAGAAAATTTTAATGAAAGGCCTCAGATCATTTTCTATTTTTTTTGCAATCTCCGGCATTCCGTCTTTATTTACA
>Ga0153915_10001304_pt1 | contig 22960 bp, 8 predicted proteins | sample Opewatmetagenome_2_FD_107003 | JGI IMG/M metagenome (GOLD analysis project Ga0153915, IMG submission 107003) | Freshwater wetland microbial communities from Ohio, USA - Open water 3 Core 3 Depth 3 metaG | ecosystem: Environmental > Aquatic > Freshwater > Wetlands | place: USA: Ohio, Lake Erie...
GAGTCGCCGCCGAACACGTCGTAGGCGATCTCGATCGGCTTCGTGCTGCCATCGCGCGCCGTGTACGAGCCGACGCGCGCGCGGCCGGAGACGACCTTTACGGGAGCGGCTGCAGGAGATGCTGAGGACACCGAGGAGTCATTTAGCACTCCCCATGCCGGGGATGTTGACCTTCAGGCAGGGCTCGTCCCCCGGGCAGTCATCCGTCTTCTGCTCGGGCGGCTTCGGAGGCTCGGGAGGCTTCGTTTCGTCAGGCTTCTTGGTCTCGTCGGGCCTCGTGACGGTGACCTCACCGGGCTTCTGCGTGGTGCTCGTATCGGGCTTCGTGACCGCCGTGGTTGCGGGAGTCGTCCCCGCGGGCTTCAGCGTCGGCTCGTCCGTGCTGGGAACCTGCGTCACGACGGTCGTCCTCGTCGCGCCCTTCTGGAGCGTCTGCGCGTACTTGATCTCGGCGCGGTTCGGCACGAGCTCGACGGTGCTGTCACCGTAGCCCTTGAGCTGGAACTTGAACTGACGCGGCGACGTCGATCCCGGGACGGTGAACGTGTAGGGCGTCTTGCCGACCGGCTTGTTCGTCGACAGATCGATGACGGTCGCGCCCTTCGGCGTCGACTCGAACACGATCGTCACCATGTCGGGCAGCGCGGGCTCGGCCGGCTGCTGCGGCTGCACCGGAGGTGGTGGTGGCGGCTGCGGCGCGGCGACGGCAGCAGAGCCCGGCGTCTGTGCCGGGTGGTGCGGCTGCGCGTCCTTCTTTCCACCGAGGACCATCACGGAGATGCCGACCCCGAGGCCCGCAACGACAACGGCGCCGAGGATCATCGGCAGCGCCGACTTCTTCTTCGGCGGCGCATGCTCCTCGTCGGCGATCTCCGGGACCTTGAGGTTGCCGGTCCACTGGGTCTTCACGCGGCCGGTCGGCTCGCGCTTGCGAATCGGTTCGACGTTGCCCGTCGGCGGCCGCGCGCGCGTCGTCTCGCCGGAGGACCGCACATTCGGTGCGCGCATCGGCTGCGACTTGTCGGCCCGCAGCGGATCGCCGGAGACCTGGCGGATGGCATTCGCGAGGTCGTCGATCGTCTGCCAGCGCTCGTCGCGGTCCTTCGCGAGCGCCTTGTCGATCACGTCGGCGAGCGCGCGCGGCGCACCGATCTGGTCGAACGTCTCGGGCGCGATCTGCGGCGGCTCCTGCGTGAGGTGCTGCGAGAGGACGCCCATGAAGTTGTCGGCTTCGAACGGGACGCGATTGCTGACGAGCTGGAACAGGATGCAGCCCATCGCGTAGATGTCGACGCGATGATCGACCTGCTCGCCGCGCGCCTGCTCCGGCGACATGTACTCGGGCGTGCCGAACAGCATGCCGGTCTTCGTCAGCTTGCGGCCGCCCTCCTCGCTCGACACATCCGTGACCTTCGCGATGCCGAAGTCGAGGAGCTTCACGAAGTCCGGATCGCCGAGGAACTCGACGAGGTAGACGTTCTCCGGCTTGAGGTCGCGATGGACGATGCCTCGCGCATGCGCGGCCGAGAGCGCGCTGCAGATCTGGAGGAAGATCTTCTTCGTCCGCGACCACGGCAGCAGGTGACCGGAGAGACGCGCACGCGCGACCTCCTCGTGCAGGTCGTGTCCCTGCAGGAGCTCCATCGCGAAGAACACCAGGCCATCCGGTGTCGCGCCGAAGTCGCTGATGTCGATCACGTTCTCGTGACGGATGCGCGACGCGGCCTTCGCTTCCTGCATGAAGCGCTCGACCAGATCGGGCTTGCGAGCGAACTCGCCGTGCAGGACCTTCAGCGCGACCTGCTTCTCGAGAACCATGTGGGTCGCGAGGTAGACCGCACCCATGCCGCCCTCGCCGAGCTTGCGGATCACCTTGTAGCGATCGGCGACGGTCGCACCGAGCAGCGGATCGGGTGATTCGGGCAGATACGAGGTCTTGGCCTTCGAGATGTCCGCGGCCGGGACGGGCGTGCCCGCGGCCGGAATCGGTGTGCCGGACGCGGCGGCGACCGCAGCAGCCTGGTTACCCGTGGGACGCACGGTTCGACCCGGAGTCCCCATCTGGGTCTTCTTGTCGTCGGCCACTGCTCGGGATTCTAGCAGCTCGCGCCCTCACTGATCGATCCATTCCGAGGCCCGGATCATCGCCGAGCACACGTGCTGGACGTAGTCGATGCGGACGCTGCGGTCGATCGGGGTCGCCGGCAGGCCTCCCAGGGCATCCCCGACCACGTCGAACATACTGTCGGGCCGTAGCTGCTGGCCGAGGAGGTACTGCAGGGTCGCCCGGATCTGGTCGCGGATGGCCGGGTCCCCGTGACCGTGATGCTGGTCCAGCAGATACGCGGAGATCATCGTCTCCGTTCGCGATCCCGCCGGGGTGTTGTAGGGCGGGACGAAGGGCGTGAAGTTGTAGGCGCCGGCTAGGTCGTCCTCGTCGGGATGATCACCGACATGGGGTTGTTGTTGCCGTAGGAAGGCCCCGTAGCCGTCACAGAAGTCACGGTACTTGTCCGTCTTCGCGTAGGGCCAGATCGCCTCCGCGGCGATGCACGTCCAGTGCTCCTCGCCATAGAAGAAGCCGCCGATGAAGAAGTCGTACCAGCCGACGAGCCAGTCGAGCGCCTTCTCGGCGGCCTTGCCGTAGCGCTCGTCCTTCGTGACGACGTACATGCGCGCGAGCGCGAGCGCCGCCTCACCCGAGTAGTACAGCAGCTCGGCCTTCTCGTCGGGCTGCTTCTTCGCGGCGTCGTAGAGGTGACGGAACGAGCCATCGGGTCGCTGCATGTAGAGGATGAACGACGCGAACCTGGTCGCGAGCGGCAGGTAGCGCGCATCGCCGGTCGCGCGCTGGTACTCGACGAGCGCCACGACGGTCAGCGCCGTCGACCCGAGGTGCGCGACGGTCTCGGTCTTGTCGAGCACGCAATCGAACGCGTCGCCATTCGGCAGCGTGCCAGCGCAGCGTCCGGTCGACAGCAGATCGGCGAGATGGGCGAACGCGCGCTCGATCGGCTCGAGCAGCCAGGGCTCCTTCGTGATCCGGTACAGCTCGGCGAGAAAGTAGGTCGTGCCGGCGTGGCGCGGCATCGAGTACGCCCCGCTCCGCGGATCCGTCTTCATGCCGGTCGTCAGGTCGTGCTCGTAGATGTAGCGGCCCGATGGCGACAGGTGCGCGACGAGGTACCTGCCACCTTGCAGCGCCGCCTCTCTCAGCGTCTGCGCGGTGAGCGGCGGTGCCGCGGGGATCCCGCGGTACAGCTGGACCGGCGGCCTGTCCCGGTGATCCTCGGCCTGCTCGACGAACGTGTCCGTGCGGAACCGGAACAGCGCCGAGGGCGAGACCTGGCGTCCCATGCGCTGCGCGACGAGCACGGCGATCCGCTTTAGATCGACGCCCATCGCGAAGTCGAGCGTGTCGCTCGGCTTCTGCGTCGACAGCACCTTCGTGGCGACCAGCTCGTGCGGCAGCAGGAGCGCTCGCCTGCCCTCGAGCTCGGCACCGATGCCGTCGACGCCGGGGTTGAGCGGCATCATCCCCGTGACGAACGGCAGCGCGTACGCGCCGACGGGATTCTGATCGCCGACCGCACCTTTGCCGACGATCACGTCGACCTGGATGCGCATGCGCGTCCGCGCTTCCGGCGTCGCAGTTCGCAGCTGCGGTTGCGGGCGAAGCGATGCGGCGGCGGCATCGACGGCAGCGCCGAGATCGGGCCCCCAGCCATCGACACGCGCCATCGCGCGACCATCGAGCCACACCGTGACCGCGGCAGGTCCCTTCGCGCGATGGATCGCGCACGGTGCCGGCGCACGATCCTCGAGCGCATCGCGCAGCGACGTCATCACGGCCGCTCGCTCGCCATCGTCGAGCCGCACGGGAGGCGCGATGCGATACGCGCTGTAGGCGAGCGCCGTGATCGTCACGAAGACGATGCTCGGCAGCGTCCAGATCAGGACGAGGGCGTGCCAGCGCTTCATCGGAGGCTGTACGCGCGCCGGCCCGCGCGGGATCGCATGTAGCGGATCTGGAACAGCGGCAGCAGCCCGACGATCTCGATGACGATCGCGACGCCCATGAGCGCCGTCATCGCGGCCGCCTTGCCGAACGCGCCGTAGACCCCCGCGAGGAACGCCGCCGAGATCAGCACGCGGATGATCAGCACGATCGTCACCGCGAGCAGCACGGTCTGACCGACCACGACGATCCACCAGCCGATCTTGCGCAGCGACGGGACGAAGATCGCCGCTGCGCCGAGCGCGATCAGCTGCATCAGGATCGGCACCGCGTAGAGGTTCAGCTTCGCCGTCGGGAGGCGGTTCGGAATCGCTGCGATCACGACGTAGAAGTACGCGAGCGCGAAGATCTGGTTCAGCGCGAGGTAGATGTACGGCCGGAGATCCCTGCCCGGCTTGCGCGGCTCCTCCTTCGGAGCGGCGCTCGGTTTCTTCGCACCAGGCTTGCGAGCCATCAGGCCGCGAGCATACCCGTATCGGCTCGCGCTAGAAGCAGCTCGGCCGCGTGACCGTGTTCGCCGGGTCGGTCGACGGCAGGATCTGCCGCAGATAGGCGTACTCGTCGTCGCAGAACACCGCGGGTGCCTGCCCCATCAGCGCCGCACGCTCCATGAACGGGCGGTCGCCGCCGGCATCCATCAGACGCGCCGGGGCATCGCCGGCATCGTGGAAGCCATCGGCGTACGGGTTCGCGAGCCCGAGCGAATGACCGATCTCGTGACCGAGGGTGCCGCCGACGAGGTTGCCGAGCACGAAGATCGCGCACTCGATCCGGCTCTTGCGATCCGAGCCCGGGCACGAGTTGCCGTCGGTCAGCACCGCGACACTGCCGGCGAGATCCGCGGAGGTCACCGGCGTGCCGTCCTGGTCGGGGCGGAACGGATCGAAGATCTTGTCGAACACCGGATCGGCACCGGGCACCGCCTTCGCGAACGAGCCCGGATGCTTCGAGAAGCCCATCAGCGAGCGCAGGAACACGCCGCCAAAGCCCGGATAGCCGTCCTGCTGCGTCACCGCGTTGACGCCACCGAGCTTGTCGTAGAGGCGCACGTTGCCGTTGTCCTTGCCGGGCGAGTTGTCGTAGCCGAACAGACCCATGTTGTTCGGGTCGATACCGACGAGCGTCACGTACTCGTAGAGCGCGAAGTCCGTGGGCGCCGCGGTGCGGAACTCGATGTTGACGCCCTTGTAGATACGCGCGAGCTCCGCGAGGATCCGCTCGCGGATCTTCTGGTCGACCGCGCGCAGGCCGAAGTCGCGCAGGCCCTCGACGTACGAGGTCTGGAACTCGAGGTGGACCACCTGCTTCACGGGTGCGATCGAGAACGTTGCCTGCGAGGACACGCCGCGAACGGTCTGCCCGTTGTAGTGCACGATCGGCGTGATCTGCCCGGTGAACAAGCCCGTCTCGGTCCGCAGATCGAGTGATGTGCCGAGCTCGTCGTCGGTATTGAGCACGTAGCGGACGAGGCGGCCATCGACGAACTCGGGGATCAGGTACATCGTGACCGGTGCGGGGTTCATGCCGGTCTTGTTGAACGTGCCCGCGAGCTCGAGCTCGGTCAGCGCGCCGGTCTCGCCGCCGACGAAGCCACCGCCATGCACGAACACGTACTGGCCGAGGCTCGCCGCGGGCGGATCGGCCGAGAACACCTGCGACGTCACCATCGAGGCGCTCACGTTGATCTGCTCCGACATCGTCGTCGTGTTGGTCGCCTGCTTGTTGATGATCTGGACGGTGCCGGTGAACTGACCGGGCTTGATGCCGGCGATCGCCGGCGCGAACGGGAATGCCGCATGCTGGCGCGATAGCTCCTCGCGCGGCTGCAGCGGAATCTGCTGCGGTGCGATCGGCGCGCAGCTGGACGTGCCGTCGGGCTGGAAGCAGCCGGCGACTTGCGCGTAGGTCGTCCCTTCGTCCCCACCGAGCAGGAAGCCGTCACCGTCGACCTCGATCTCGTCGTTGACGAAGATGACGCCGGCGAGCGCCACGCCCGTCGGCGTCGGCGTGAGCTTCTTGCGGAACGACAGGTTCTGCGTGAGCTTGCCGGTCGTGTAGGTTTCGCCATCGCTGGTCGCGACGATCTCGACGAACACGTCACCGGCGAAGTCGACATCACCCCCGAGTCCATCGATCTTGCTTCCATCGACCGCGACCGTCAGCGTGCTGAAGTCGACGAACTTCGCCGGCCACGTCAGGTCGACATTCGCACCGCCCGCCTTGCCGACGAGCCGCAGCGAGGCCGCGCCCCACTGCTCGTCGACGAACGAGGCACCCTTCACGACGATCTTGGTGCCGGGGATGATCGTGCCCGGCGCCACCTTCTCGATCGAGAGGCCCTCGAGGCCCGGATCAGGCGCCGTGGAGCTCGCGCAGCCGCCGACAGCGGCCGCGAGGATGAAGACCCAGGTCCGCATTACTGGACCTTGAGAGTAATCCCGTACGAGTTCGATGCACCGTTCCAACCGCGGACGACGACGTAATAGTCACATCCCGAGCCGCAAGTGCCGGTCGGCACGGTGTAGACGGCGTGCTCGTTCGAGCTCGCGCCCTGGCCGTGTGCGCTGGTGCAGGTCGACGGATCGCTCGGGCTGCACGGCCAGAGGTCCGTGAAGTCCTTGTAGAGGTGGAAGTCGAGGTCCTGCGCGCTCGTCGTCTGCGTGAACGTGAGGTCCATGGTCAGGCTCTCGCCGTCGTAGAGGCGGACGGCGTACCAGTCGTCGTCGTTCTTGCAGATCTTCTGTGCGGTCTCGGTGTGCGTCGGGTACGTCGTCGTGCGCGCCTGGCTGTACGTGTCGTCGTCCTCGGCGCTGTCATCGACACAGCTCGTGTCGCACGACTCCGCGGTCTTGTCGTAGGACAGCAGGTACTCGCTGCGTGCGCTGCCGTAGCCGTTGACCTTCACGTAGTAGGTCGCCGCCGGGAGGCACGTGACGATGTTCTCGTCCGAGCTATAGCTGGTCGAGGCCGACACGACCGTGCCGTCCGAGTGATAGAGGTGCAGATCGAGGTCGGTGGCGCCGTCGCCGGAGATCTCGAGGTTCACGCGCGAGTCCTGACCGACGACGATCTTGTACCAGTCGTCATCCGCGCGGGTCGTGCTGGTCGTGCTCGGGCAGCTGACGTACGCGTCGAGGCCGGCGTCGAGGGTCGGGTTCGCCGACGCCGCGCTGCGCGAGTCATTCTCTTCCCACATGTCGTCGGCGCACTGGCCGGTCGGGGCCTGGCACGAGCCGCTCTGCGGGACGCACTGGTAGTCCTGCTTGCCGTCGACGGACCAGATCGGCGAGGCCGAGCAGGTGTAGCCGGTCGGGCAACCCGCGCCGCAGCCCTGGAGGCAGTACGAGTCACCCATCGAGCCCATGTAGACGCACTCGTTGCCGGTGCCGCACTGCGGGTCCGCGGTGCACGACGAGCAGGTGCCTGCCGTGGTCGAGCCGCCGGCGGTGACGACCATCGAATAGACGGGCGACATCGTCGTGTGGTCGCAGGTGCCCATCGTGTCGTCGTCGTCATCGGCGACGAACACGTAGTAGATCGTCTTCGTCGTGCCATCCGGCGCCGAGGCGACGGGGTTCGGCAGCGATGGAGCGTAGGTGCCGTTCGTGTTGCTGCCGCTGAGCTTGTTCGCGGTCAGCTGGGTCATCGTCGACAAGGTGACCTGCGACGTGCCCGGGTTGGTGAACGAGTAGTAGAACAGCGGCGCGTCCTTCAGGCCCTTGTCGTCCGTGATCGTCGCGGTCGGCTTGAGGTCGAGGCGCGTGGTCTGGTTCGCGGCCGTGTGCGAGATGGTCGGCGCGGCGCCGGGGCAGTTCGTGTTGGTCGCGCTGCCGCGGAGCACCACGAGGTAGTTCTTGATCGTCTTCGGGTTGTCGCCGTCATCGGCCGACATCACGAGCGTGTAGCGAGAGTCGCCTTCCTGCGCGCGAGACGGGCACCAGTGCCACGTCGCGGTCTGGCCGTCCATCTGGGTCAGCTTCGCGCCATCGATGAGCGGCTCTTCCTGCTTGATCGTGACCTGCGCGGTGTCCTGGTCCTCGACCACGACATTGAGGTCGACGCACTGGGCCTTGCCGAGCTCGATGGTCGTGCCGGTGCCGAGCGGCTGGCGGAAGATCGGGGCGGTCGCCGAACCGATCGCGCTCTTCACGTCGATCGTGATGGTGACCGTCGTGTCGTGGCTGCCGTCCGAGGCCACGAAGTCGAACGCGTGCTGGCCGACGTCCGAGGCAATCGGCGTCCAGCGGAACACGCCGGCGCCGCTGGGCGACACGGTGACCATGGCTCGGTCGGACACGCCGGTAAGGTCGGCCGCCTTGAAGCTGTACGCCAGGCGGTCGCCGTCGGGGTCGGTGCCGTTGAGGTCGATCTTGAGCTCGGTGCCCACCTGGGCGACCTGGTCCGAGAGACCGGTCAGCTCGGGAGCGTTGCCGCCGCTGCAGGCTACTAGAGTAGCCAGGGCAGATGCGGTGGTCATGGTCGAAAGACCTAGGCTGCAGGTGAGTTTAGCTAACCTCATGACGTTCCTCCGAGCTGATCCGATGGCTGTCGGATGTCGGGGTCATTGAGCAACCGCCGCGCCACATCGCGATGCGCCAACGATGGTGCGATCGCCAACATTGTTGCCGCTCGGTGGCCGGCTAAGTGGCCGTCTTCCGTCAGCGGGTCAGGGTCGCGTGATCTTCGCCGAGGGCGAACGAGACCAGCCCCTGGGCTACTGGATCGGCCAGGAAGCTCGGGACGTCGGTATGCCCTCGAGCCGCCAGGATGTTCAGCCCTGCCAGGAGCGATCCCCCGGCGACGAGGCCAGCGCGCAGTCCAGCGATGTGGAGGTCGCGCGAGACCTCGACATGGTTGAAGTGCTGCGGGTCGATGGCGAAGGCGAACGGCCGGATCTCGCTGGCGAGGCCGGTCGGGATCAGCCGCTTGAGCTTCTGGATCTGGGTGGCGATCGCACCCTCGTCCAGGCCGCCGGTGGGGAACTCGGCCTGGAACATCCGCAGGAGCGCGACGACCAGGATGCCGAGATCGTCGGCCGGGAGTCGCGCCGGGATGGCGAGATGCGCCTGGGCCAGCTTGAGCGCCGATCCGGCGGCAAACCGGATCGCACGCGAGTCGGCCTGCGCGATCGTCTGGCCGATCACGAGCGAGGCCGGGCTGGTCGGCTCGGCGACCATCGCAAACGGCTGACGCGCGGACACGTAGACGTCGATCTCGCCGAAGCCCAGCCCGGTCGCGACGTCCTGCGCATGGGACGCGACGCTCGAATCGCGGGCGCGCAGACGGTCGCCGCGCGCGACGCCGTAGGCACGCAGGTCGACGCCGACGTGCTTGGCGACGCGATCGCCCAGGAGCGTGAAGATCTGGCGAAGCTCGGTCTGGATGCTGCGCGGGAACAAGACTTCGTCCGCCTCCGTGCGCAGGAGCGGCGCGAGATCGAGGCGCGCGGGCTCGGCGAGGAGCATGCGCTCCGGCTCGCCAGCCGCACCGAACAGGTTCGCCAGCTCGGCCGCTGCCCGTGCGATCGGGATCGAGCCATCGACGCCGACCGCAGCGCGGGCGCTCATCGCACGCGAGATGACGCGATACGCGACGCCATCCTTCGGGTCGTTCGCCACGCGCACGCGCATCGTGCCGGCGACGCGGTTGAGGTGCACGCGCACCGAGACCATGTCGTTGGCGTCGCGATAGAACTTCACGAGCTCGGTCAACGCCTCGTCGTTCGTCGGCGCGTTGTCGAGCGCGAGGTTCAGTGCGCGTTCCGCGCGCTTCATGTCGCCAAAGCCCTGGCGGAAGATCCGCGCGACGCGGTGCAGATGGACCGCCCGCTTGTCGCCATCCTGCTCGCCCTTGACGAGGCGCTCGCATGCACCGAGCGCGAGCTTCCACTCGCCCGCCTGGGTCGCGAGATCCGCGAGGCGGACGAGCGTCTGCTCGTCGTCGGGCTGGTAGGTCAGCGCGCGCTGGAACGCCTTGAGGGCCATCGGCACGTCGACCAGGCGGTCGGCGTAGATGAGACCGAGGCGGAAGCACAGCGTCTTGAGAATTTCGGGGTCGCGCTCGAGGCGTGCGCGCGAGATCAATGCATCGGCAGCCTCCTGCCAGGCGCCCTGCTCCCACGCGATATCTGCGACCGCCGCATGCGCGCGCAGGTCATTGGCATCCGCCGCGAGGATCTCGCGGTAGTGCTTCTTCGCGCCGTCGCGATCGTTGAGGAAGTTGCGCATCAGATCGGCGAGCGCGCGATGGATCTCGATGCGCTGGTGCCCGGACGGTTCGTGCTCGAGCCGCTTCGCCAGCAGGTTCGCGAGGTCATCGTGATGGCCGTCCTCCTCGAGGAGGATGCGCAGCCGCATGAACGCGTCGCGGTGGCCCGGATCGGCTTCGAGCGCGCGATGGAACGCTGCCATCGCCTTCTCACCGACCAGCGCCTTGTCCATGAGGACGACGCCGGCGAAGTGATGCAGGCGAGCGCGCTCCTCCGGATCGCCGCTGACGCTCGCCTGGCGCGTGGTCGCCTCGGCGACGTCGATCCATAGCTGGCCCTTCAGCCCGGCTGCGCGCCAGCCCTCGAGAGCGGGTACGTGGCCGGGCATCACCTCGTCGGCCTTCGCGAACTTCTGGACCGCGAGATCGATCTGGTTCAGCTCCACCAGCGTCTCGCCGGCTCGCGTGTAGAACGCGGCCTGGGCGCGAGCGTCGCCCTCGAAGTACGCGGCGATCTGCTCCTCGAGCTTCGCGAGCTCCTCGGACGCGCCCGTGCGACGCACGATCGACTCGAGGTGCAAGAGTGCGAGGCGATGCCGCGGATCAGCGCCGAGCGCATCGCGGTACAGCTCCGTCAGCTCGGCGTCGGGCCGCTGGTCGCGCTCGGCGAGGCCCGCGCTATCCATGATCATCGCCGCGCGGTCCTTCGCGAGATCGAGCGGAACCTGCGCCAGCTCGGCACGGCGCAGGCGGAGCAGCTCGCCGATCTGATCGCCGACCGTGTACTCGCGCTCGAGGCGATGCATCAGATCGATGCGTGTCGGATCCGCCTGCGAGGCACTCTCGAGGGCGACTTGGGCGGAGCCCGCGTCGCTGCGCAGCTCCTTGTCGATGTGCGCGAGCAGCTCGTACGCCTCGGCCTTGGCGGCGGCATCACCGGCGGATTCAGCCGCGCGAAGCTGTGCGAGTGCGAGCGCGGCGATCGGCTCGGGCTCGCGGAGCTGGGTTGCCATGCGGATCAGCGGGACCGCAGCGAGCGGATCGCCGGGCCGGATCTCCAGCGCGTTCTGGTAGAGGCCGAGCGCCCCCGAGGTATCGCCGCGGGCAGCGGCCTCCTCGGCATCGCGCACGAGCCGCGCGAACTCGTCCGCGCTGGCCGGCCCGCCGCCCTCCTTCGGTATCCGCACGGGACCCGACACATCGCCGGCGCGGCGACGTGCCGCATTGAGCAGATCGGAGATCACGCTGACGCCCGGCAGCGCCTTCTCGACACGACGCAGGAGCGCGGTCGCGCGCATCGCATCGCCGGCATCGAGCGCGAGCTGCGCGGCGCGCAGACGGAGCGTCGCCGCCTCGGTCGTCTCGCTCAACAGATTTGCCCGCTCCTCGAGCGTGGTCGCCGCATCCGCGACATCGCCGCGGCGTGCGGCTGCGATCAGGAGCGCGACGGTACGGCGCGGATCGTCGAGCTGCGGGCTCGCCTCGCTGAGGATCGAGTCCGCACGGGTCGGATCGTCGGCGAGCAGGCGCGACCGGCGCAACGCGAGGCTCGCGACGCCCCACGCCGACCGCTCGACTTGCTGGGCCTTCGTCAGGACCTCGCCGAGGACATCCCGATCACCGAGGCGTGTCGCGAGGACGATCGCCGCGGCGTGTGCGATCGGCGCCGGGGCGTGCGCCTGCTCGATCACCTTCTCCCACGCACCGAGCGCGGCCGCCGTGGCGTGCTGGAGCTGGTCGGGATCCGGCGTCTCGACCGAGGCTGCCGCGCCGACCGCTTCCTCCCATGCGAGCGCGCTGCGCAGCTGGGCGACGTCACGATCGAGCTGCTCGCCCGGATTCTCGGCGAGCTCGGCGAGGAGCTTCGCGCGCTCAGCCCAGCGACCTGCGGCGGCGAGGACCTCCGCGAGCGCCTCGGCCAGCGCGAGCGAGGTCGGGCGTGCGGCACGCCCCTCCTCGAGCACGCGGATCGAGTCGTCGAGCTGACCCTGCGCCACCATGCCGAACGCAGCGCGCAGACGTGCACGATCGCGCTCCGCATCGGCGGCGACGGCCATGTCGACCTCGATCGCGAGGTTCGTCTGGTCCGCCGCCACGTAGGCGGTGCGCAGCTGCGCCGCCGCGTAGTCATCCCCAGGATCGTGCTGCAGGGCCTGGCTCCACAGCTCTGCGCCGTGGGCGGGATCGAGCTCGGCCGCGCGGGCGGCGGCATACGCGCGCTCGGCAGCAGGTGCCGGGCTCGCGCCCCACGCACGGAGTGCGGAGACGGCGGGCGTGGTGTCGTCGGCCGGCAGCGCCGCGAGCGCTGTCTCGGCGGCGCCACGCGCGACGAGTGGATCCTCGGGCATCAGGCTGGACCCGAGCTGGCCCGCGACTGCTCCCGTCTCACCGCCGGCCCAGTGCTGTGCGCGAAGCGCGATCGCGGCGGCGGTCATCGGATCGGTCTCGACCACGCTGCGTGCGAGATCGAGCAATGCCTGCGCGGCGGCGAAGCCATTCGACTGCGCAGCCGCCTCCCGGATCGCACCGAGCCGCGCACCGAGCGAGGCAGGATCGGACTCGGCCGCGGCCGTGAACCAGGTGACGGCCGCAGAGGTGTCGTTGTGGTGCGCGGCGATCATGCCGCGCGCTTGCTGGACGGCGGCTCGCAGCTCGCTGTCGCCGACCGCATGTGCGAGCTGCTCGAGCGCGTTGCCAAATTCTTCGGCGCGACCGTCGAGGAACGCGAGCTCGAGCTGGGCCAGGAGCGCGCGGACGTCCGACGGAGCGCTGTCGAGCAGCTCGCCGACGGCGACGCGCGCCATGTCATGCTCGCCGCTCGCCATCAACAGGTCGACACGGTAGTGACCGAGCGGACGACGTTCGAGCGCGCCTGCGACGGCGATCTCGGCGTCGAGGTGACGCGTTGCCTCGGCCAGATCGCCGTTCGCACGCGCGATCCGGCGAAGACCGCGCAGTGCCGCGGTCGCGCGCGGGTCTGCCAGCAGGGCTGCGTCATAGTGCGCGCGTGCTCGATCGGCATCGCCGAGCCGTTCGCACAGACGGCCTGCCTCGATGCGCAGGGCAGCCGCGACGATCGGCTCGTCGACGGTGGGAATCTCACGCTCGTAGACCAGCAGCTGCGCGGCCGACTGCTCGTCGAGCTGCGTGCTCGCGAGCGGCTGGACCTGCTCGGGCCACTGGCTGTCGGCGCCGATCGCTTCGAGATCGATCGCCGGCTCGACATCGGGAGTCTCGTCACCGAGCGCCGCAGGTGCGGTCTCGAGTCGCGCCGCCGTGCGGAGCGATGCAAGTGCGCCCGGATCGGCGGCGCGCGTCGTATCGAGGTTCTGCGGAGGCGACTGGCCGAGCACCGGGACGGACGTCGGCCGCTTGACGCGCGGATACAGATCCATCAGGCCCGGCGGGCGATCGCTCTCCTCCTCCGCGTGCCGGGTCGGAAGCTCGGATTCGCCGAATTCGTCGTCGGCTTGCTGCGGGTGCGACTCTTCGACGTACATCTCCGCGACGCCCGTCGATGCGGCACGCTCGTGGTCGACCGCGCCATCGAATGGCACATCGAGGTTGTCCTCGATCGGCGCCATCGGGACGTACGCATCGTCCGCGCGCTCGACATCGATGTTCTCCTCGACCATGCGCGTCGGCAGGTGATCATCGATCTGGCCGTCGTCGTCCTCCTCCTCGAACGGCTCCGGCGCCTGTTCGACAAGCTCCTCGACCGGCGGCCGCGGTGACGGGGCACGAAGCCCGACCGGGGTCGCGCGCGCATGCGGCATCTCCCCCAATGCCATGTCGTCGGACGCACCGACCGCGGCGGCGACATCGGAGAAGTCGTCCTCTCCCCCTGGCGTCTGTGCCCGCTCGGGGTGTTCGACCTCGATGATCGGCTCGGATTCACGGCGCTGCGGAGGCGGCCTGTCGGGACCCGCCGGACGGCGGACGACGTGAGCGACCGTGCGGCGCGGCGCGGCGGGCTCCGGAGCCGCCGGCGCTGCGGCCGCCTCGTCTTCCTCCGAAGCACCGATCTCGATCTCGTAATCGTCATCGGGCGGTGCGGCGGGCTCGTTGTACGCGGGCGTGAACGACATCGGCGGTGGCGCCGTCGGAGCCTTCGAGCGCGCATCCGCACGGCGAGACTCCGCGGCCTTCGCCTCGATCTCGCCGACGTCGGCGATTCGCGTGCTCTCCCCGAAGTCACTGAACGCGTCCGTATCGGGCGGGGGAGCTTGCGCGGGGATCGAGACCGGCGTGCGGCGGATGATCGCGGGGCCTGTACGCTTCGGCGGCGTCACGGGCTTCGGCGGCGGTGCAATCGGGTCGTCGTGCAGCGGTCGCTCGTTCGGCGCCTGGCGCACGTTCGGGCGCGACGCGGACGTGTAGACCTCGTCCTCCTCGCTGGGCGGCCGGCTCTGTAGGTCGATACGCGTCGCGCCGATATCCTCGCTGTCGTCGGCGAACGAGCCGCCGCCGAGCATCTCGCCGAGCGCTTCCGGCGAAGCCTGCGCACCGACATCGGAGAAGTCGGTCTCGTTGGCCAGATCGAGGCTCTGATCCCACGTCTCGATCTTCGACTGCGAGACGCGCGGCGCTTCCACCGCGCGATCGAGCGTCATCTGCTCCTCGAGCTCCTGATCCGGACGCTGCTCGAATGCGGGTACGAGGTCGTCGAGCGTGTGGCTGGCTTCGACCTGGCCGAGCCCGGCCTCGGGGACCCGCGATGCAGGCTCGAGCGTCGCCGCGGCGGCCAGCGGATCGGGTGCCGGCCACGCCATGATTTCCTGATTCGCCTCGAGCCCTCCCCCCTCGTCGTTCGCGTGGAGGTTGTCGAACATCTCGTCCCAGGCATCGAGCTCCGACGAGAGCTCCTCGTCACCGAGGAACGGCTTCGCCGGACCTTTGGGCTTGTCGCCGGCGCTCATCGGCTTCCTTTCAACGCGAGCCCGAGCTTCTCGCGCAGCCGCAGGTGTTGATCCGAGACCGACCACGCCGCGAGATCGAGCGCGGCCGGACTGTCGGCCACGGCGCGACCTCCCTTGCCCACGTCGAGCACGGAGAGCGCGACAGCGAGGTCGCTCGCCCACAGCAGCCCCGCGCGGTTCGTCACGGAGCCCGCCGCGGTACGTAGCCGCTCGACGTCGTTGATCTCGCTCGCCTTGCTCTGGGCGAGCTGCGCGATGATCTGCTTCGACTTGCGCGCCAGCTCCTTCTTCAGGATCTTCGCGCGCTCGGCGATGCTCGTGTCCTCGCCCACCGCTTCCTCGGCAAGCGGTGGCGGCACCTTTGCATCGACCGCGCGCAGCGCGGCGACCAGCGTCCACGCCAGCTCTCCGTCGCGGAGCTCGGCGAGCGTCGCAACACCCTCGGCGACGGTCGCGACCACGCGCCCGAGCAGGAAGCGGTTGTGCGAGGTGCTCGCCGCGGCGACATCCGCGCCGAGACAGAGGATCGGTGTCTCGGCGGCCAGAGCACGCGCGAAGCCGGCGCGGCCGGCGTTGATGTAGATCTCGGCGTCGTCGATCCCGAAGCAAGCGAGCGCGGTCGCGAGCGGCTCGTACTTGTCGCCGAGCTTCTTGAGCGCCACCTTGTCGCCTCGGCCGAACCCGAGCTTGCCGACGTCGACGCCGGTCGCGACCTGCACGGCCGGCGCGATCGCGCGCCAGAGATCATGCAGCGGCCCACCGAGGTCACCGCGCAGCGTCTTGCGCGACAGGTCATCGAGCTTCACGCGGGACGGCCCCGCGAGCTTCTGCCGGCCCTGCGCGAGCACCTGCCGCTGATCGACGGACGGCGTGCCCAGCGCCTCGACCGCCACGAGCGCGATCCAGCGCGCGTCCACGTCCCCCTCCCACGCGTTCACCTGCGCGAGCTTCTCGTACAGCAGGCCACGCGCCGGCGTCTCGCGAATCGAGTCACGGAAGCTCTCGGCCGTCGCAGCGAGCACCTGTGCGCGCGCACCCGCGTCGAGCAGCTCGACCAGCTCGCGCACGACGTCGAGGTTCAGCGGGTCGAGCGTGCGCGCGCGATCGAGGGCGAGGCGAGCGCTCGTGCGATCGCCGATCCGGTCGCGCAGCATGAGGCCGAGCCGGAGCTCCTCGCGCGCCTTGTCTTGCGGCGTCGGGCGCATGCGAGCGAGTACGCGGAGCTCGCGGACCGCGCGGTCCCAGTCGCTCGCGCGCAGGCAGAGTCCGAGCAGACGCTCGCGCAGCGGCGCATCGTCGGGCCGCGAGTCGACGACGCGCTCGAGCTGTTCGATCGCCCCACCGATGTCGTTCGTGTTCTCGGCGAGCACCTGCGCGAGCTGCAGCTCGATCTCGCCCTTGCGGTTCGGTCGGGTCTCGGCCGCGAGATACCGCCGCCACAGCGCGACGGCGGACTTCACATCACCGCCGTTGAACGCGAGGTCGGCGCGGAATCGCAGCGCCTCGATGTGATTCGGCGCGCGCTCGAGGAGCACGTCGAGGTCGCCCATCGCGGCCTCGGTGTCGGTGAGGCCGTGCAGGATCGTCGCGCGCTCGAGGAGGAGCGGCACCGTCTCGTCGCCCATGTGGCCTTCGTTCTCGAGCCAGGTGAGCCGATCCGTGATCTGCGTGATCAGCGTGCGGACGTCGGCCCGCTCGCGCAGGAGCTCGAGCATGCGATCGAACTCGGGCGCTCCCGGATCGCTGGCGATGATCCGCTTGAACGCGGCGACCGCGTAGTCGCTGTTGTGCGGCATTCCCGGGCCGTCGAACACGCCGACGGCCTCGCGTAGCAGCTCGAGCTTCGCGTCGCGGTCGCCGATGAGACGAGACAGCGAATACGCGGCCGACGCTGCCGTGGCCGTGTCTCCAACCCGGCTCGCCATCCGGCGGAGCGCCTGAAGAGCGCGCAGATCGTGAGGGCGGGTCTTGAGGACCGCTGCGACCACGGAACCTGCTTCGCGCATGCGGCCCGCGAGCTCGAGAGCCTCTGCGCGGTCGAGCTCCCACGACGCGCGGGCAACCGCATCGTCGGCGAGCGCACTGCGCATCTCGAGCACCTCGGCACGGGCGAGCAACGGATCGACCGCGGCGAACGCATCCGCCTGCTCCACCGCAGGCGTGAGCCCGGTCTCGGCAGCAACGAGCAGCGCACTCGTGTCATCGGGAGCCGCATTGCGCGCGAGAGCGACGCGATGATTCGCCAGATCGAGATCGCCGGCTGCCGCAGCGATCGCGGCACCGCGCAGCAACAAGGCCGCTGCAGCCTCCGGCATCTGCACCGCCGCGGCGAGACCTTCGTACGCCTGCGCGAGCTGCGCAGCATCCACGCGGCGTGCCGCGACGAGCGCGGCGCCGAGCTGTGCGCCACGGCGCGACGGATCGAGCGAGATCGCAGCTTCGAACGATTGCGCCGCACGCTCGTGATCCTCGAGCACGAGGGCGTACATCCATCCGCTGTCCTCGGCGAGCGCAGCACCGAGCCGCGGATCGGCCGTGCGTCCGGCGAGCGCCGCCGTCGCCTCGACGCGCATCACCGTGTCTGCGCGCGCAGCGGCGAGATCCGACAAGGCGAGCGTCGCGTTCGTCGCGGCGACCGACGCCTCTTCCGACGCGATCAACGTGCGGTACTGCTCGACCGCCTCGTCGAACTGACCGGCGCGCTCGAGGCTGCGGGCCCAGAGCCACGTCGCATTCGCACTCGGCTCGGCCTCCGCGATCGACCGGCGCGCGGCTGCTTCGCCCTGGCGATCGTTGAACTTCGCGCGGCAGCGCGCGACGCCTTCGAGCGCAGTGTGATCATCGGGCCACCGCGCGAGCCATTCCTCGTAGACGGCCGCGGCCTGTGCGGCATCGTCGAGACGCGTCTCGAGGACCCATGCAGCCTCGCGCAACGCGCGGCGTGCAGCCGGCGCATCGGGCAGCGTCTTCGCCTCGGTACGTCGCTCGGCGACGAGCTCCTGCCAGCGCTCCTGGGCGCGGAGGAGATCGAGCAGCGACTCGCGCGCGAACGTGTCTTCGGGCCACAGCGCGAGCACCTGGCGATACAGCTCCGTCGCAGCCTCGACCGCACCCGCGCGTTCCCGGAGCCGCGCCGCCGCGAGCAGCGCCGTGCCACGCCCGGTCGCATCGGTCTCGTCGGCGGCGAGCGCGACGAGCAGATCCGTTCGCTCCTCGTCCCGGCCGAGCGTCGCGAGCGTCGATTCGACGCGCCATCGCAGCGAGAGCTCGCCAGGAACCAGCGTGATCAGCTCACGCTGGAGCGAGAGCATCGCCTCCATGTCGCCATGGCTGCGCGCGAACCGGATCGCGCGCTCGAGCAGTGCGCGCTTGTCGTCGCCCTGCGCGGTCTCGACCGCGGACCGCAGTCGCGCGAGCCCGTCGGCGACGTTGCCGGTGACGTCATCGAGCTCGATCAGCGCTTCGCGCGCCGCCGGATGCTCCGGCACGGCCTCGAGCGCCTTGCCGAGCGAAGCTCGTGCCTCCTCGAGGGCCTCGGGCGTCGCGACCTCATAGGCGAGGACCTCGGCACCCTGGACATAGAGCGTGGCCGCCGCGGCGGGATCGGGCTTCGGTTCCTGGCCTGGACCGAGCCACGTCCCGAGGAAGGCCGCGTGTGCAGCGGCGAGATACGCCGCTCCGAGCGCCGCTGGATCCTTGCGACCGATCGCATCGCGCTCGGCAGCCGAGGTCAGCACGACGAAGCCGGGCGCCGTCGCCTCGAGCGAGGAGAGCAGCGCACGTGCTTGATCGCGCTGGCCACCGCGCAGCAGCGCATCGGCGCGCCGGATCGAGAGCGTCATCGCGCGCGACGGATCGCCCTCGACGGCCTGCCAGTTCTGGACGAGCTCGGCGAGATCGTCGTACCGCCCGAGCTCCTCGGCGAGCTCGGTCAGGTCGGAGAGGAGGATCGATTCACCCGGTGCGAGCGCGAGCGCCTGCTGGAGGTACTCCCACGCCTTCTCGGGCTGATTCTGTCGCGCGAGCTGGGCCTGGCGGCGACGGAGCGCGACGAGCTCGAGGCGCAGCGCAGCCGCGCGCGTTGGCCGCTCCCCCGCGGCGGATACGCCGGGCTCCGCGCCAGGTCCCGCAGGACCGAAGGCCGCGAGCAGGACGTTCGCGAGCTCGTCGATCGCGGCGGCCGCATCCTCGGGCGTGCCGTGCTCCTCGAGGACGCGCAGGCGCTCGCGCGCGACGCGCTCGGCACCCGGTGTGTTCGCAGCGAGTGCCGCGGCCTTCTCGAAGGCTTCCTGCGCGCGAGCGACGTTGCTGCCCGCACCGGCCGCGCGGGCGACCTCGAGCCAGTACGCGACCTTTCGCGCGGGCTGCTCGACCGCGTCGGCGAGCCGTTCCCACACATCGAGCAGTGCGGGGACGTCACCACGGCGTGCGGCGACACGCTCGAGCTCGAGCAGGACGCCCTGATGATGCGGCGCGATCCGTGCGGCCTCGTCGAGCGCCGTGCGAGCCTCGTCGGCGTCGCTCAGGCGATGCGCGCTGACGCGGGCCTTCTCGAGGAGCAGGTCTGCACGTTCGTAGTCATCGCGCGCGTACGGGACCTCGGCGTCGACGAGCTTCTGGACGTTCGGCCACAGTCCGCGGCGATAGAACACGCGGCGGATCGCCCACAGGTTCGGGCGCAGCGACGGATCGAGGTTGAGCGCGCGGCCATATGCCTTCACCGCCCTGCCCTCGTCGGCGAGGCGGCGCTCGCAGACCTCGCCCAGCTCGTAGGCGAGCGTCGCGGCGGCGGTCGGATCCGACAGCACCTTCGCCTCGAGCTCCTGGCTCATCTGCTCGGCGCGCGCTTCACCGCCGGCGTCACCGAGACCGGCGAGCGCTTTCTCGACGACGGTCGGTGACTCGAGGTGGGTCTCGAGAGGCTGATCGACGACGACATTCGGCGTCGCCGTGCCGACCTCGACGCCGCCCTCGAGCGACATGATGTCGGGCGCACCGGCGAGCACGTCCTCGGTCGAGATCTTCGGCGAGGAATCGCTCGCCCTCGATTCGACCTTCGCGTGCTCGCCCGTCGGGCGCGGCAGGGGCGGCCGCTCGCCCGTCGGGTGACGCGGCGGCGGCGGCGGTGGCGCATGCCGGTCCTCGGTCTTCGTCCGGGCCTGGACGGGCGGTGGCTCGCTGCCCGCACGCGGGCGATCGCCGACCGGCGGGTTCGAGACCGACGCCGACGGCTGCGACGCGCGAGGCGACGGTGGCGGGATCGCGGGCGGCTTCCCGATCGGCGGAATGCGCGGCGGTGGGATCGCGATGCGCACCGGCGGAGGAGGCGGCGGCGCTCCAGTACGTGGATGCGGGATCGCCGGTGGCTTGAACGTCGGCGCCGGAATCGGCACCGCGACCGGCCGGCTCGGCTCCTCGATCGCTTCCGGCTCGACCTCTTCGACGTCGACCTCGAAGCCGGGCTCGCTCACGGGCCGGTCGGAGGTCGAGACGACAACCTTCGCGGGTTCCTCGACCGCCGCTACGACCGCTCCCACGCCAAGCTTCTCGGGCTCGACGACAACCTTGTCGGGTTCGTCGACCGCCGCAGCGACCGCACCCACGTCGGGCGGTTCCGGAGACGGCAGTGGTGGCGGCGATGGCTCGCCACCATCGATCGCCTTCGGGATCGCGTCGTCCTCGATGGACCTCGGAACTCCATCGTCGGTCGCCTTCAGGATCGGATCGTCGACGAGGATCGATGGAGCGCTCTGCAGGCGATGCGACTCGCCGACCTCGATCGGGATGTCGATGCTCGGCTCGCTCTGCAGGCGGCGGCCCGGACCTGCCGGCGCGTCATCGCTCGCGCGCGCGGGTTCGTCACCATCGTCGTCGTCCGACATGAACGCGTCGATCCGTGCGGCGAGCGCACTGACTCGATCACTCTTGGCCGGATCGCCAGCAGCTACCGGTGCGCCCTCACCGGCATCATCTTCGGGTGGTGTCCCCAACGCCTTAAAAGATCACCACTCCAGACGTGATGTGTCAACGTCGAGAGACCGCTCATTCCGCGGAGTTGGCCGTGCTACACATGCGCGCGTGATGGAACCGTTCCACCTCGGTGATGACCTGCTCTCTCTCGAAGCTCTCGCGCAGGTCGCGCGAGGCAGCCGGCGTGTGGAGATCGGCAAATCTGCCGCCGCCGCGATGTCCCGTTCGCGGGCCGTGGTCGATGCGGTCGTCGCGGGTGGCGATACGGCGCCGGCCGTCTACGGCGTCAACACCGGCTTCGGTGCTCTCGCCGAGGTCCGCATCTCGGCGGCCCAGGTCGCCCGGCTGCAACAAAACCTCGTGCGATCACATGCCTCGGGCGTTGGCAGCCCGCTGCCTCGCGACGCGGTCCGGGGCATGATGCTTCTCCGCGCCGCCGTCCTCGCGACCGGCCGCAGTGGTGCCCGTGCCGTCTGCTGCGAGCGGCTGTGCGACTTGCTCAACGCCGGCGTTCATCCCCAGATCCCGGCGCGCGGGTCGGTCGGCGCATCAGGAGATCTCGCACCCCTCGCCCACCTCGCCCTCGGCATGATCGGCGAAGGTCTCGCCGAGTACCGGGGGGAGTGGCTGCCGGCCGCCGAGGCGCTGCGCCGCGCGGAGATCGCGCCGCTCGTGCTCGAAGCCAAGGAAGGCCTGACCCTCCTCAACGGCACCCAGCACATGACCGCCGTCGGCGGCCTCGCGGTCCTCGATGCCGACGAGACGTGTCGCGTGGCGGACATCGCCGGCGCGCTCTCGCTTGAGGCCCTCAAGGGCACGGTGCGGGCGTTCGACGAGCGCGTCGTCGCGGCGCGTCCGCACCCCGGGCAGATCGAGGTCGCGCGGTTCTTGCGCGCGCTGCTCGTCGGCTCGGAGATCGCCGAGTCACACAAGGACTGCGGCAAGGTCCAGGATCCGTATTCGCTGCGGTGCATGCCGCAGGTCCATGGAGCGAGTCGCGACGTGCTGGCATTTGCCCGCACGGTCCTCGAGCGCGAGGCGAGCAGCTCGACCGATAACCCGCTCGTGTTCCCGGATACAGACGAGATGATCTCGGGCGGCAACTTCCACGGTCAGCCGGTCGCGCTCGCACTCGATGCGGCGGCGATGGCCGTTGCCGAGCTCGCGAACATCAGCGAGCGCCGGGTCGAGCAGCTCGTGAACCCGCACCTGTCGAGCGGGTTGCCGCCGTTCCTCGCGCCCGACAGCGGCCTCAACTCCGGCTTCATGATCGCGCAGGTCGCAGCCGCGTCGCTCGTGTCCGAGAACAAGGTGCTCGCGCACCCCGCGTCGGTCGATTCGATCCCGTCGAGCGCAGGTCGCGAGGATCACGTGTCGATGGGTGCGACCGCCGCGCTCAAGCTCGCCATGATCCACGACCACGTTCGCACCGTGCTCGCGATCGAGCTGCTCGCCGCTGCACAGGGCATCGACCTGCGGCGTCCGCTGACGACGACGAGGCCACTCGAGGCTGTCCACGCCGTGATCCGTGCGCGTGTCCCCGCGATGATGGTCGATCGTCCGCTGTCTCCGGACATCATGGCGGTTCGCGCCCTGATCGACGATGGCTCGCTGCTCCAGGCAGCGCGCGACGCCGGTGCAATCGGATGAAGCTGGTCGTACTTGCCCTGGTCTCGGTGCCCGCGATCGCGCACGGCGATCCGGAAGCGAGTGAGCCGGGCACGTCGAGCGACCACGCGCCCGCGACGAACCGGTTCAACTTCCGGCTCGGCAACGCGACGAGTGACTCCACCGGGCGACCGACGATCTGCGTCGACGTACGCGTGTTCCGCGGGTTCGGCGCCGA